>Ga0116171_10005511_pt1 | contig 11097 bp, 8 predicted proteins | sample AD_JPNHW2_MetaG_FD_89798 | JGI IMG/M metagenome (GOLD analysis project Ga0116171, IMG submission 89798) | Active sludge microbial communities of municipal wastewater-treating anaerobic digesters from Japan - AD_JPNHW2_MetaG | ecosystem: Engineered > Bioreactor > Anaerobic > Digestate | place...
ATTCTTCATGCTTTCCCTTATTCTCTTCGCGTCTCCTGCAAGACGTACTTCCGGCTTAATTTGCATCTCTTCGGTTTCTGTAATCAGACCCTTAACACGGAGACGCTGAGCAATGAGCCTGTAGTAGCCTCCCATTTCCGGTTTAAGCTGCAGTTCGTCTGTAAACGAATGAAGAGCACGTTTTGGAGAAGGAATGATACTTGCAAGAAAAACTGATTCATTTACAGAAAGATCCCTGGGATCTTTGTCAAAATAGAATCGTGCAGCTTCATTAATACCGTATATGCCCGGACCCCATTCAATTATGTTGAGATATACCTCAAACATCCTCTCTTTACTGCTCAGACGATTGTTTTCAATGAGCCATACTATGAGAATCTCTTCAAATTTCCTTGCAAGGGTTTTATGCCGGCTTAAAAAAACATTTTTAACTAACTGCATACTTATTGTACTGCCGCCTCTGACAAATTTTCTCTTTTTAATATCGGCGGCAAGAGCCTCCTGAATACTTTCGATAAGGAAACCGTTATGATAGTAAAAACCGCCGTCTTCCGACTGTAAAACTGCAATTTGTAAATATTGGGAAATTCTTCCAAGCGGACGGAAATTAGAGTTCTCCGGACCAACAATAAAACTCCGGACGGGAACGCCCTTTTCGTATGCTGTATACTCAAAACTCCCGTTCATCTTTCTTAAATCGGTATTGCCAAAACTGAGAATTTTAAATTTTTTAGGTTTAAGCAAAGACTCAATTTTCAAACTGTCTACCTGTGAAAGATCTAAATCCAGATAAAAATGATAGTTAAGAACTCCTTCGGTTTTTATTCCGTCCAAATTGTAAAACAGCCCTTTGGGCAGTGAAGAAAATAGTTCATCCGAGGGGAAATCGGGCTTGTTGACTGATGCTGTAATGTGCCATTTTTCCATTTTCTCTGCCCTGAGAAATGGCGAAAATGAAAAGTCATTAATATGTGCAACCGATGAAGAGTCAAGTTCGATATAGTTCTTACCTATGTTGAGCTTATATTCAAAGCGGCCATTGGCTAAAAGAACATTTTCCGGAGAAAGCCTTTCATGAAATACGGAAACTCCCTTTGCCAGAGCTTTTCCTGTTATATGTATCTCATCGTTTTCCCTTTTTGAACCTGCCAGTTCAAATGCTAGGGTGTCGAACTGAACCTTTGCCCCCCACCTGTAATCCAAAAACGGAACAGAAAACTTTGCACTGTCGCGGGAATATATTCTGGTAGAGATTTTTCTGTCGGAATCGTCCAGTACTCCGTCTACATTAAGAATTTCGGATATTCCATTTTCTGTGGCTGTTATTTCGGTTTCAAACCTGTCTTTATCTACTTTAAGTGAAGGCAAATGGATATTAAGGCTGTAGTCTCTGTTAAGATAGGAAATATCCAACTTATCAATATTCGCTTTAGCAGGCAAAAATCCCAGCACCAGAGAGAGAAGGTAATCTGTGGTTTTTGCATAATTTAAACGGCTTCCTGGAGATTTTGCTGTCAGGGAATCTGCATTGGCCTTTTTGGTTTCTTTATATAAAAAATCAAAATTTGAGGTTGAATCACTTTTAACAAATCGGATGCTCATATTTTTAACATCGAGCCGTCTTATGTCGGGAGTAAGGAAAAGCAGCTTAAAGGGATTCATTTTTAGCTTAACGTAATCGGCAGAAAAGAGAGTATCTCCCCCTTTTGGATAAATTGTAAATCCTTCAATTTTTACACCCGCGATACCATACATCTTTAGTTTTTCATAGCTCACAATTAAGGAGTAACGGGCTTCAAGCTGTTTTGTTTTGCCAGATATATAGAGTCTTAGCAAAGGCCCTCTTATTAATGCCAAAATAATTATTAGGGCAACTGTACCTGTCAGAAAGATTCTTTTTCTTTTGTTCATAGAGCAAATGTGGCTATCAGTTGCGAAGGTAAAACAAATTATAATATCTTTGAATTGGAAACAATAATGATACTATGAATATCAAATTGCCTGTTTTTTTAATAATTCTCTTATTAATTTCAACTGTTTCTTTTTCACAGCACAGCAAACCTGATACTCTTAACGCAAAATTTATTCCTCAGGGAATAGTTTTAAATGGTGTAATGAATGAAGCAGAATGGAGTTCGGCGCAAGTAATTTCTAACTTCAGACAAAGAGAACTAAAAGAGGGAGCAGAGCCAACCGAAAGAACAGAGGTTTCGGTGTTGTATACTCAAAGTGCATTATATATAGGCATTAAGTGTTTCGATTCCAGCCCCGATAAAATAATTGCCAGATTTCTTCAAAGAGATTTTGACTGGGGGCAGGAAGACAACTTTGAGGTTATTATGTCGCCATTCAACGATAAAAGAAACGGTTATCTGTTTATTATAAATCCCAATGGAGCGAGAGCGGACGCGCAAATTACAAACGAGGGGGAGTATTTTAATGTGGATTGGAACGGAGTCTGGGATGCAGCAGCAGTAATAAACGAAGACGGCTGGAGTGCAGAAATTTATATTCCATTTTCAACTCTTCAGTATCCTGATAAAAAGGAGCAGGAGTGGGGGATAAATTTTGAAAGAAATATCCGAAGAAAAAATGAACAGGTTTTATGGCAAGGCTGGAGCCGGAACTACGAAGTTGAAACAATATCGCAGGCGGGAGTACTTTCCGGACTGAAGGACATTAAAGGTAAACTGCGTTGGGAAATAAAGCCGTATGCCCTTGGAGGTGTCAATTTATCTAATCAGCAAAACCCCGGGTACAATGGAAAAGTGGGAGTGGATATAAACAAGAACCTGCTGAGCACGCTAAAATTAAATTTAACTGTGAACACAGATTTTGCTCAGGTAGAATCGGACAGAATTCAGGTAAACCTTTCCCGTTTTTCGATTTATTATCCGGAAAAGAGAGATTTCTTTCTTGAAGGTGCCGGCAACTATGATTTCTCCATGGCAAACGGGAATACCATATTTTACTCAAGAAAAATAGGTATAAATAATTTTGAACTTTTGCCAGTTCTTGGCGGCGCCAGAGTATATGGGAAGGTGAGCAACACAAATATCGGCTTCCTTTCTCTGCAAACGGGTTCAAGGGATTCAACCCCTTCTACAAACTACTCGGTAATCCGGGTAAGGCAGGATATCGGAGCACGATCCAGCATCGGGTTTATCACTACTTCAACAGCAAACGGAGAGTCGAGCAATCAGGTTTTTGGCGTGGACGGGAAATATGTCACATCCAAGTTTCTTAAGAATAAAAACCTCAGAATAGGTGCGGTCTTTGCTGCGAGTCTTACAAAAGGTGCAGATAACAGCAAGAATCTTTCTTACCTTTTATATGCAGAGTATCCTAATGACTTGCTGAGTGCTGTGATTGCTACTGCATCTGTCCAGAAAAATTTCAATCCCGAACTTGGTTTCCTGAGGAGAGATAATTTCAGGGAATATATTGCTGCTGTTGAGTTCCGCCCCCGCTGGTTTACAAAGTACGGAATAAAACAACTTGAATTCACACCATTTGAAATGGACCTGTATCTTAATGACGAAACAGGAAAGGTTGAAAGTTACGACCTTCAGTTCAGTCCTCTTGCAATTAACTTCAAAAGCGGAGAGTGGATCGAGTTTAATATTAATCGAAGTTTTGACAGCCCTCCGGAGGCATTTGACCTGAATGACGATATTACTATCCCTCTGGGAGACTACAGAATGATGAATTATGTAATTCAGGGAGGGACTTTTGATGCGAGGAAAATCTATATCAGGGGATACTATAATTGGGGAGATTTTTATACCGGCAAAGGCATATCGCTTGGAACGGATTGGGGATGGAACATTAACCGGCACCTTAACCTGGAGGCAGAATATTCATATAATGACCTTGATCTGCCTCAGGGTAACCTTATTACAAACGAATTATCAGGACGTATAAGGTATTCTTTTAATACGAAACTTAACATTTCACTATTCGCACAATGGAACAGCGAGGAAGATATACTCGGATTTAATTTCCGTTTACACTGGATACCAAAAATAGGGAGCGATTTTTATTTTGTGATTAACCAAAACTATGGTGAGAGACTTCCTTACAGAAGAGTTCAGCAAACGAATGCTGCTGCGAAGCTTGTGTGGAGGTTTGCCTTTTAACGGCAAACTTTAACCTGAGTAGCAGTATATCCCTTGGGACCTCTTTCTACTTCATAATTAACTACATTGCCTTCTTTGATCTCCTCCAGTAAATTATTTATATGTACAAAGATACTCTCCTGAGATTCGGAGTCTTTAATAAAGCCGTATCCTTTTGAGTCGTTAAAGAAGGTGACAATACCCTTTCTTACAGGATCCGCATTAAGAGTTGAGTCCTGCTTTGGGGTGCTTACTTCAATATTTTCAGATATAATAACATTTTTCTTTTTGTCCGGATCGGGAGGAGTGGATGAGATGACACCGAATTCATCTACATAGGCAATCATGTCTTCGAAACTGTTTTTCTTGTCATTCTCCCTGCGGCCTATTTTTTTCTGCTCTTTCTCTTTCCTCTTTTTGTCTTTTTTGTTTTTTACATCTTTCTTTTTCAATGTCTCCTGCGATCTTGCCATAAATATTTTTTAAATTGTTAATAGGTGTGTTAATGTAATAAAAAAGCCTTACGTATTATGTAAGGCTCAAAAATTATATGCTTATTTATAAAATAAACTATGCTCGTCTTACATTTACTGCATTTAATCCTTTTCTACCCTCTTCAAGGTCAAAAGTAACCTCATCATTCTCTTTGATTTTGTCTTTTAAACCATTTGAATGTACAAAATACTCTTTCTGTGAATTTGAGTCTTTAATGAAGCCAAATCCTTTTGTTTCATTAAAAAATTTTACTGTTCCGTTGTTCATTATTTGAAATTAATTTGAGTCGGCAATGTAAGATTATTTTTTGATTAATCACTATTTTATTAAATTATTTCACTTGATTTGTTAAAATATGTTGTGTGAATATATTGTTTTGCCTTTACCCCGCCTACTTCTCCAAGGAAATCCCTGTATATGGAAATAATTTCAGGATTTTCGTGAGAGTACCTTGTTGCTGACTGAATATCGGCAGAATTTAATGAAGTAATCCTTTTATCAATTGTTGTACTTCCGGCCTTTTGTCCGGCTCCGCCCACGCATCCGCCCTTGCAGGCCATTACTTCGATAAAATCATACTGGCAGGTGCCGTTCTTAACCTGGTCAAGAAGCGTTTTAGCATTGGCCATCTGGTAACAAACGGCAACTTTAAGAGCGATGTTGCCAATATTTACCGTTGCACTTTTAAGGCCGGTTAGGCCCTGAACCTCTTTAAGCTCCATCAGGTTTGCAGGAGGATTTGACCCGGTGATATTGTAATATGCAGTTCGGATTGCTGCCCGCGTCACTCCACCAGTATTACCGAAAATAATACCGCCACCCGACGCCGCTCCCATGAGTGTATCGAAACTGCCTTTTTGTGAAGAGAGGTTAATATTGCGTTGTTTTAACATTATGGCAAGCTCATTGGTTGTGATTACCAGGTCTGTACTGCACATCCCGTCTGTTGTGAGTTCCGAACGTCCAATTTCATATTTTTTTGCTGTACATGGTGTAATTGCCACATGAATTATATTTTTTGGGTCGATTCCCTTTTTTTGTGCGAAGTAGCTTTTTACCATTGCGCCCTGCATACCTATAGGGCTTCGTACGGTTGAAATATGTTTGAGCAGGGAGGGATAATATATCTCCACATATTTTATCCATGCCGGACAGCAGCTTGTAAACTGAGGCATGTTTGCGTTCTCTGTGATTCTTTTTTGAAGTTCACCGGCCTCTTCCATAATTGTTAAATCGGCACTGAAGTTCGTATCGAGAACATAATCAAAACCTACTGCGCGGCAAGAACCGACAAGGTTCTCAAGTAAAAAAGACCCTGTTGTCATTCCGAAATAGTCTCCTATTCCTACGCGAACAGAGGGTGATGTTGAGGCAATGACTACTTTTGTGGGATCATCTATTGCCTTTAGGACATCCTGCCAGTTATATTTTTCTGTTAATGCGTTTTTTTCACATGTAATGACACATGTTCCGCAATGTATGCATACATGTTTTGATGAGGTTGCATTATAAGTTCCGAAGACCTTTTGTTTCTCGGCGCATGCTTCTATGCATTCTCCGCATTGTTTGCACTTATCGGGCCACCTTGAAATTGCCGGGTTGCCTGTTTGTATGGGAACATATTTAAGATTGCCTGCAGTTGTTGCTCCTGTAACGCCGTCTGTGTCGTTGTCCAGAAAATCTTTCGAGCATGCTGCAAAAAGGCTTCCTCCCAATAGGATAGTAGTGTTATATACGAGTAGTCGTTCAATGAATTTCCGCCTGCTAATCTTGTCCATATGTTGTTAATATAAGATATTCCTAATAGCACTAATCAAAACGAGTGCCAGAAAATTTTCAGTACTTATTTGTTTATTGACCTTTTGCGGATAATTATAGTTATTTTTATCCAATAAAAAATATTAGCAGCATGGAAAATCTTGGATACGAAAAAATTGAGCCCAAAACAATAGACGGGAACCTTATAAAACTCATTTCTGACGATTGGATGCTTGTTACTGCCGGAAACGAAGAGAAATTTAACACGATGACAGCCAACTGGGGAGGAGTGGGATATCTTTGGAACAGGCCTGTGGCATTTGTTTTTATAAGGCCGGAAAGATATACGTTTGAGTTTGTGGAAAAATACGAGAATTTCACGCTCACTTTTTTTGATGAAAAATATAGGAAAGCATTAAATATTTGTGGAACGAAATCCGGGAGAGACTGTAATAAAGTAGCTGAGGCCTCTTTGACTCCTTGCTTTACCAATTCCGGGAATCCCGCATTTACTGAGGCAGGACTTGTAATTGAATGTAAAAAACTTTATGCAGGGATGCTGTCGGAAGAGTTTTTTTTAGACAGGGATATCTTTGATACCGTTTACGGGAAAAAGGGGAATGTTCATAAACTGTATATCGCTGAGATGACAGGAGTGTGGAAAAAAACGAATCTATAAAAGATCTTCCGATTCAAAAACAATTTTGCCGCCTGTGCTCTTGACAATATCTATCATTGCAGCCGCTACTTTCTGAGGGCGGATTCCTCTGTATTTTCTTAGGGGCCCAACGAGCATCCAACTGAATAGTTTCATGAAAATTATGGCAACGCGCTCTCCTAAACGAAATTCAGGGCGTTCTCCCATAAGAAGCGACGGCCGTACAAATTTCAGGTTTCCTCTGTAAATTACGCGGATACTCCGTTCCATCTCTCCCTTTGTATGCAGATAAAAATTGGAGGATTTTACGTCGGCTCCGATAGAGGACACGATAACCAGTGAAGGAACAGCCAGTTTATGTGCCAGCTTGGCAATTTGCTGAGGAATCAACAAATCTACCCGTCGGAAATTTTCTTTTGACCCTGCTGCCTTAATAGTAGTTCCAATGCAACAGTAGTACTCATCTGCAGTAAGGCTCAGAGCTGTCTCTGAAAGTTTTGAAAAATCCTGTATTATGAAAAACTCAAGACACGGATGCGAGAGAGGAAAAGCGTTTCTCACAACTGCTATTACTTTTGTGTACTCCGGGCGATTTAAAAGCTCTTTTACTACTTCGCTTCCAACAAGACCTGTTGCACCAAAAACTACAGCAGTTTTGCCATCTTTTGTTTTCATGTTAGTTTTCATGACTACAAGATAGCCTTTTTCCTTTTAGCTGATGCATATTTGTAAATTTCAAACCATACAATGCTGGAAAGTCCGGCTAAGGCACAAATGATAAGTTCCATAAAACCAACTTTTTCAAATTGAAAAAGATTAATAAGAAAAGGAACATTTAAAATCAGAATTAAAAAGAACAGAGCTCCTCCTACAACCCATTTTACAGCTTTATTTGGCGTAACCAGGATTTTGAAAATACTGTTTGTCCACGAGCGGTTGGATAAAATAACAGCAATATTTGCAACAATTAATGTAACAAAAGAGAGTGTTCTTACTGCTTTTTCGGAATATCCGGATTCTAATCCAATGAAATATACGAGCATACTGATAATTAATATCCCCACACCCTGAGTGCAGCTAAGCAAAATCTTTTTAGCCCCGAAGAAAGGCTCTTTAATATCCTTTGGTGGCCTGGACATTACATTCTTTTCCTCTTTCTCCATTTCAAAAACTATTGAACAGGCAGGGTCGATTATCAGTTCAAGAAAGACAATATGCACCGGCCAAAGTATGAGAGGCATATCTGCGAAAAGGACAGGTATGAGAGAGAGTCCTGCTATTGGAACGTGGATTGCAAAAATATAACCTAACGCCTTTTGAAGGTTGTCAAAAATTCTCCGGCCCATTTTTACAGCACCAACAATTGATGAAAAATTATCGTCCATAAGTACAAGAGAAGAGGCTTCCCTTGCCACATCTGTGCCTTTGTCTCCCATCGCAATACCAATGTTTGATGCTTTGAGCGCAGGAGCGTCATTTACACCATCTCCGGTCATTGCTACAATTTCGCCATTCCTCTTAAGTGCATTTACGATTTTAAGTTTCTGTTCCGGAATCACCCGTGCGAAAATATTGACATCTTTAATTCTCACAGAAAGTTCTTCTTCCGACATGGTTGTAAGTTCCGGTCCGGAAATGCATAATTCGGGATTGTTGAGCCCTATTGCTTTTCCAATATTGATTGCAGTAATAGGATAGTCCCCGGTAATCATTATAACCCGGATTCCTGCCTGGTAACACTCGCTCACAGCCATAGGAACACTCTCTCTTATAGGGTCGGAAAGTCCTATTAAACCAACAAATTCGAAGTCAAAGTCGTGCTGTGCAAGAGGAAGATTTTCCTGTTCCTGAGTGAGCTTTGCTTTTGCCACGCCCAATACTCTCAAACCGGAATTTGCCATCTCTTCCACTCCGCGCTTATAACCGTTTAGGCTCTCTTTATCCAGATGGCAGAGGTCAAAAATAGCTTCGGGAGCTCCTTTTGCAGCAATCACCTTTTCACCGGTGCCGGTATTTGTAAACACCCTTGACATTGCCATAAGCTCTCTGGAAAGAGGATATTCCTTTTCCATGAGCCAGTCTTCATGAACATGTTCGGTATTTTGCAAGTGGCTGTTTAAGGTATTTGTTATTGCCATTTCCATAGGGTCAAAAGGATTTGCCTGACTGGACAGAACGCCATACTCGATTATTTCGTGAAAAGGCTCCGGAAAATGATGGTCCTCTACGATTTCAAAAATATCTTTTCCGTTGAAAAGCTTAGTTACAGTCATCTTATTCTGAGTGAGGGTGCCTGTCTTGTCTGTGCAAAGAACAGTTGCAGAACCAAGGGTTTCAATAGCAGCCGGTTTTCGGGTAAGTACATTTTTTTTGGAGATTCTCCATGCACCCAGAGCCAGAAATATTGTTAAAACAACAGGGAACTCTTCGGGAAGCATGGCCATGGCAAGGGTAATCCCGGCAAGAAATCCATTGATCAGGTCGCCACGGGTTAAATAATATACGCCAATAACAATAAAACAAAGCGTTACACCTATTATTGTAAGACGCTTGACAAGCGTGCCCATCTCTCTTTTAAGCTGTGTGGGCTCTTCAACTATTGATTCCAGCGCTTTACCAATCTTTCCGATTTCCGTGTTCATCCCAGTTGCCGTTACCCTGACAACTCCGTTCCCCTGAACAATCATTGACCCCGAATATACATAAGGTATATCATCTCCTCCCGGAATAAATGACTGCTCTCCTTCTTTAATTATTCTTTTCCTTACAGAAACTGATTCTCCTGTAAGAAGAGATTCGTCTGCCATCAGATTCACACAGTCAAGAACAACAGCATCAGCAGGAACGCGGTCTCCCTCCTGAAGAATAACAATGTCATCTGTTACTACATCTCTGCCGGCAATCCGGATTGTTTTCCCTTCCCGTATTACTAATGCCCTTGGGCTTGCCAGGTCCTTGAGTGCGTCAAGAGCCTTTTCCGTCTTTTTTTCCTGATAAAATTCAATGCCCATTACAAAGAAAACAAACCCGAGCAGCATGAGTCCTTCCTGAATATCGCCCAATAACATGTATAGTGTTCCGCAGGCAACCAGCAGGATAAACATTGGTTCCTTAACGACTCCAAAAGCAATATTAAAAACATTTTTAGGCTTTGAAGACGGCAATTCGTTGTAACCTTCTTTTGCTATCTTTTGAGCGACTTCCATATCCGAAAGACCATGTAAATTTCCGGCACTGAATGATGAGTTCATAGAAAATTGATGTTTATTTAATTAGTATGGGCTAACTATATTTTCAAAAAAAATTATTTGTCCTTAAGTACTTTAATCAGTAATTTGACCAAAAGCTCAATTTCATCGTTACTTAGTTTGTTGCCAAACTCTTCTGCGATTCTTTTATGGGCATAATCGTGCATCTGGTTAATCAGCTTGCCTTTTTCTGCAAGGTGTATATGAGCACTTCTCCTGTCTTCGTCCGAGCGTACCTTGAAAATAAATTCCTTCTCAATCAGCTTGTCAATAGCTACTTTAACGGTCGGTTTTGATAGTTCCATATACGCAGCAAGTTCTGTAATGTTTGGATTACTCAGCAAGCTGATGGTTTCAAGGTAATGCATTTGGGTGTGAGTGAGATTGGAGAAGTTAAATTGCTCTATGGCAGCTTCTTCCATTTGCCCAATCATGTGAGACAGTTTCAATATTTGCTTTACCAGAATTTCCATGGCGCAAATATAGTTAGTAGAGGCTAATTAAAAAATTTTTTCTGCTTTTTTTATAACCGGATTAATTCGGCGTAATCCAGAAGTGCTTTATTCACGAGCTGGTTCATGTTATTGTTCCATTCTTCGAAGGAGATATCAATTGAATTTATTCCTTTCTTTAAATTAATAATATAGGAATTTGACCAGCCCCAGTCGTCCCACAAAGCCTCGCCTCTTTGGGGGAATACAAGCGTGCCGGTTATTTCTCCATTTAACCGGAGTGTCCGGATTGCACATTTATTGTCGGTATTCCATGGGCCGCTTCCGTTGGCATAGCGCAGCCTGAATATATATTTGCCGTCGGTATC
>Ga0116171_10005514_pt1 | contig 11093 bp, 6 predicted proteins | sample AD_JPNHW2_MetaG_FD_89798 | JGI IMG/M metagenome (GOLD analysis project Ga0116171, IMG submission 89798) | Active sludge microbial communities of municipal wastewater-treating anaerobic digesters from Japan - AD_JPNHW2_MetaG | ecosystem: Engineered > Bioreactor > Anaerobic > Digestate | place...
GGATCAGTCGACCTCAACCTGAAGTTCTCAGGCTCTCCTTCAATTAAAAAGACATTTGCCCTCAGGGATCTTTTTACACTTAATTCCAGTTCGGAAGTCGTTTTCAATTCTGCGGCGTTCACGATCGATAACAGGAAGATTGATATAACCAACGCCAACGGGAAAGCAGTCATTACAGGAGAATCAACATCATCGGATAATCTCAGCTTTTTACTGAACGGACACAGGGTAGTCCTTTCCGGAAATATCAATAATTTCCCCGGCTGGCTCACCGGAAGCCAGGTAGACCTTACCGGTACTGCAAATGTCACTGCCTCATGTTTCAGGCCCGAGAGTTTTATGAATGCCTCCGGAGATAAAGAAGCCGGAGATGCCGCATCTGGAAATAAGAAAGCAATTAAATTCCCTGATGATGTTAGGATTGATCTTAATTACAGGATTGATACAATTGACTATAAGACATTCAGGGCAGGAGATGTAAGCGGTTCATTAAGCATCAGCCCCGGAATGCTCAATTTACGGAATGTTAACCTAAGCTCGCAGAAAGGGAAGATATCAGGGAATGGCATTATTGTTCAGAATCGTAATAAATCCTTTATGGGCAGGGGAAGTTTTTCGATTACCGGAGTCGATGTTAATGAGGCATTCACTACCTTCAATAATTTCGGACAGAACTTCCTCAAGGCAGAAAACCTTGCCGGATCTCTATCAGGAACAATAACCCTGCTACTGCCTGCCGACTCGCTTCTTAACCCCGATGTCAGGTCAATAACCGCAGAAGGGAAATACAGTATCTCGAACGGATCGCTTATTAATTTTGATCCTGTAAAGGCCCTTTCGAAATTCATTTCCCTTTCGGAACTCGAAAACATTAAATTTGAAAAGCTCGAAAACGACTTCTTCATTAGGAGCAATGTATTTTATATCCCGCAGATGGATATAAAATCGTCAGCAGTCGATCTTTCCGTTAACGGGAAACATAGTTTTGACAATGATTATGAATATCATGTAAAAATGCTCCTTTCGGAGATACTCAGCAAGAAAGCGCGAAAGACCAGGGTTCGCGCCGAAGAGTTTGGAGAGGTTGAGGATGATGGCCTTGGGAGGACTTCGATCTACCTTCTGCTTAAAGGAAAGGGAGATAAAGTCGATGTAAGCTACGATATGAAGGCACAGGGAAACGAGATAAAGCAAAACATCAAAAAAGAAAAGGAGAATCTGAAAACAATATTTAATGAAGAATACGGGTTGTATGACAAGGGTTCTGAAAATGCAAAGAAGCAGGGAACAAAGCCCCGGTTCAGGATCAAGTGGGACGGATCGTCAGATACAACTGCAATAAAGAAAGAACCTGAAGAAGAAAGAAAAGAGACATTTTTCGACAGGCTATTTAAAAAGAATTAGTACTTTTTCACTCTAAACTTATAAGTCTTGAATATATTCCGTAACAGAAGCAACTGGCAGATCTTTTTATTCTTTTTTGCCATACTGATCGGCGTCGGTTCGCTGATTTACACACAGTTTCTTGTCCGCAGCCTTAAAGCCGAGGAGCGAAAAAAAGTAGAGATGTGGGCTGAGGCAACACGACTCATCAATTCAGCCGATTCAACACAAAATCTCGATTTCCTGGCATCGATAATCGAAAACAACAGCACCGTACCTGTAATTCTTACCGACGGCCACGACAATATTATCGGTGCAAGGAATCTGGGGCAGGGTTCGTCGGATGATCCAGGCTATATAAGCGACCGCCTTGAAAAAATCAAAGGATCAAATGAACCAATAATCATCGAACTTGGAAACGGGACCACAAACAGGATCTACTATAAGGACAGCATTATCCTCAGCAAGCTCATCTTTTATCCTTTTATACAGCTCGGATTCATAATACTCTTCATTCTGGCATCATATCTGGCCCTTAGTTCTTCAAGAAAAGCCGAACAGAACCGGGTATGGGTGGGGATGTCGAAAGAGACTGCGCACCAGCTTGGCACACCCACAACTTCGATGACGGGCTGGATAGAGATACTCCAGAACAACTATCCCGATATCCCTGTCTTAAAGGAGCTGGCCCTTGATGTAAAAAGGCTTGAAAAGGTCACCGAAAGATTTTCGGGCATAGGATCGAAACCTTCGCTTTCACAGGAAAACATAATCAGCCTTATCCAGAATTCTGTAAATTATCTTAAGACACGATCTTCTTCAAAAATACTTTTCGTCCTGCCATTTTCACCCGATGAAGTAATAAACATACCCATCAATCCCTCGCTTTTTGAATGGGTGATAGAAAATGTATGCAAAAATGCTATTGACGCCATGGAGGGTGACGGTTCCCTTACGATAAGGGTCGAGAAGGACGGCAAACATGCCATTATAGATGTTTACGACACAGGTAAAGGTCTTCCGAAATCGGCCTGGAAGAAAATATTCTATCCCGGCTATACCACAAAGAAAAGAGGCTGGGGACTCGGTTTGTCGCTTGCAAAAAGAATAATAGAAGAATATCACCATGGCAGGATATTCGTCAAATCGTCCGAAATAGGCAGGGGAACATGCATCAGGATAATCATGAAGAACAGCATCGACTGAAACAATCGTGTGATATCTTTGTTCCTTTAAAAAACCAACAGCCGGATGAACCGGAATGATATAGAGATAATGGCCCCGGCAGGGTCGTATGAGGCATTGAGGGCAGCCATTCAGGGAGGCGCCGATTCAGTATATTTCGGCGCTGAGGATCTCAATATGAGGGCTGCTTCATCAATTAATTTCACCATTGCCGATCTTCGCGAAATTGCATCAATCTGCAGGGAAAACAATGTAAAAAGCTACCTGACTGTCAATGTGGTGGTTTTCGACAATGAGATCGAACAGATGCACCGCATCATCGATGCTGCCGTTGAAAGCGGAATATCAGCCGTCATCGCTTCCGACCTCTCGGTTATCAACTATGCTTTCCGCGCCGGGATTGAAGTTCATCTTTCAACACAGCTGAATATTACAAATACGGAGGCGCTTAAGTTCTATTCACAATGGGCCGACGTTGCGGTACTGGCCCGGGAGCTCAACCTCGGCCAGGTTAAACAAATCTCTGAAAGGATTGCAGCAGAAAATATTCTGGGACCCGGGGGGAAACCCGTAAGACTTGAAATGTTCGTACATGGAGCCCTGTGTATGGCTACATCGGGGAAATGCTATCTGAGCCTTCATGAGAACAACAAGTCGGCAAACAGGGGGAAATGTTACCAGACCTGCCGCAAAGCCTATATAGTAACCGAAAAGGAATCGGGTTACGAACTTGAGATCGACAATGAATATATCATGTCGCCCAGGGATCTCTGTACAATAGGTTTCATCGATAAAATGCTGGATGCCGGTGTTTCGGTGCTCAAAATCGAGGGCCGCGCCAGATCGCCTGAATATGTGAAGACGGTTTCCTCATGCTATGATGAAGCCGTCAGGGCAGTCCTCGACGGAACATATGATGAGGAAAAAATTGCAGAATGGAGAAAGAGGCTCTCAACAGTATTTAACCGCGGCTTCTGGGACGGGTACTATCTCGGGCAGAAGCTTGGGGAATGGAACGACAGGTATGGCTCGAGGGCTACCAGGAAGAAGGTGTACCTTGGTAAAATAACCAACTTCTTCGCAAAGCTTAATGTTGCCGAGATAAAGCTCGAAAACGGGGATCTTGAAAAAGGGGAAAAACTGCTGATTACAGGCCCTACGACGGGAGTTCTCGAATATTCTGCCGATGAGATCAGGGTCGACCTTAAAGTGGCTGAAAAAGCCCTTAAAGGGGAATTTTGCTCGGTTAAAGTCCCGGTTGTTCTGAGGCGATCAGACAAGGTATATAAATGGATTGAATCTGAATTCAGCAGCGACAGCAACTGAAAAGAAACAGGCTTAAGAATTAAACCACTTTCAGCTTTTCCACAGCCTCAACGACTTTCTGTGCATTTGTTTCAATGTCATCGGAATCTGTTTCAATATATACAACTTCCTGTGTCTGCTTTCTCTTAAGGCCATAAAGATAGGCCTTGTCATAATACTGAAGCGTTATTTCAATTGCTTCGGCAAAATCGCCTTTCCGGATTGCATCGATTGCCGCCTGTGACCTGTCGCCTCCAAGCCGCCTGCTGATCCTCATAACCGAAGCTTCCAGCTCATCTTTCCCATAGCATGAGTATTCCTCAATCAGCCTCGGAAGACGGGTTTTAATATCCATCAGGAGGACTATGGCCGGGTTAAGCTGCATATTGGTATAGAAGCCGTCGGGCATGAATACAGAGCCTATATTACGGCTTTCATCCTCGAGCCAGACAGGCAGGCCGGGATCAAGGTCCTTCCACCGGCTGTACAGGATGTTTGCAAAATGTTCCGACGAAGGCTGGGGAGCCTGGCCCAGCGATCCGAACGCCGACCCCTTGTGATTTGCAAGACCTTCAAGGTCAATTACCTGTAAGCCATTTTCTCCCAGGTATTTCAGTATATGAGTCTTTCCGCTGCCGGTAAGGCCTCCCAGGACAATCATCTTCCTGTTTTCCGACAGACGTTCAAGGACAAGATGCCTGTACGACTTGTATCCTCCTTCGAGCAATGTCGTTTCAATGCCTCCCAGTGAAAACAGCCAGGCCATGGCTTCCGATCTCATTCCTCCCCTCCAGCAATGGACAAGCAGCCTGCCGCCGGCAGCAATCTTCAGCGCCTGTTCAAGCTTGCGGTGCATCGCCGGACCTGTTAATTCCAGTCCCCTTAAAATTGCATCCGTCCTACCCTTTTGTTTGTATCTGGTTCCAACTTCTTCCCTTTCCTTATCATCAAACAATGGGATATTGAAGGCTCCGGGAATATGCCCATAACTGTATTCGGAAGGGGAACGGACATCAGCTACAGGATAAGTTTCAGCCAGCCTGAGGAAAGTATTGATATCGGTACGTGTTGTTACCTGATCTGTCATAATCGGCCGGAAAATTTCCTGAACCGGCGCAGCAAAATTAAGAAAATCGCGGAAGTTAATTGCTGAAGAAATGCCTTGAGAAGAATTTCTTAAGGTCCTCTACCCTTACAGGTTTGGAGATGAATTCTTTTATCCCAGAAAGTTCGGCCTTTCGTTTTGTTTCAGGAAGGTTGTCGGCCGTAAAAGCTACAATGAGGAGAGTGCCGTCATATTCCAGGATCCTGCGGGCTGCTTCAAAACCATCCATCTGCGGCATAATAAGATCCATGAAGATGACATCATACCGTCTTGTTTTTGCCTGTATAAGCCCTGCAAAACCATCGTCGGCGAAATCAAATGAATAGCCAAGACTCTTCAGCATGGTTCCTATTACCTTCTGGTTCATTTTATTGTCCTCAACAACAAGTATCCTGAGATCTTTGGCTACCCTGTCTCTTTCATTTGATATTACGCCGCTGTCGACATTGGGGAAGCTGCTTTTAACAATCCCATAGAGTTCCTTTATGTTGTATGGCTTTACAATATAATGGTCAACGCCGAATGATGAGCATTTTACGAGGTTGCCCCTGATGTCGTTGGAGCTGATCATGATTATTATGAAATGATCCGACAGCTTATGCTCATGGATCTGTGCTGCAGCATCAAACCCATTGAACTCATCATCATCAAGGATCACTATCATATGATAATTTTTACCCGGGATTGTAAGACTTGTCTTGATCTGACCGACTGTGGATTTCTGGAATGTGGTGACAGTCATCGCCAGTCCAAGCTTATGGATGGTTCCCAGGATTTCCTCATCCCTGTTCTGCGAACCTGTAATAACAAGTGTCCTTATATGTCCGAACGAATTGAGCGAATCGTTATTCAGCGACTTTTGAGGTTTTTCGTTCGACCAGATATTGATAGTGAATTCAATTTTTGTCCCGGTTTCTCCATTGAGTCCCGACGGACTCACGACATTAAATTCGCCTCCCATCAGTTCAATAAGCTGCCGGGCGAGGACGAGCCCGAAGCCCGATTCATCATTCTCCCTTGCGGTTTTCGACGCCATGCTTACATGGTTTCCGAACATTTTTCCCAGGGCAGTACGATCGAAGGCCTTGCCGGTGTCGGCTATAACGAACGATAGTCTGATCTTACCATCAGTGTTTTCCATAAGGCTGCATTTCAGCATTATTTTTCCCTGTCTGGTATTTGCTATCGAACTGTTAAGGAAATTTGTTAGTATCTGTCTTATCCTGTATGGATCGCCGATAACCTTGTCGGGGATATTATCATCGATGCCGACCGAAAGGTCAATCTGAGTGCCATCGGTGTTTGTCCTTGCAAGATCATAGCAGTACACTACCTCCTCCCTAAGGCTGAAAGGTATTTCATCAAGTATCATCTTACCCGATTCTATTTTGGAGAAATCGAGAATGTCGTTAATAATTCCCAGAAGCACTTCGGCTGAACGACGAAGTAGCTTGAGGATTGCTGCGCTTTCATCTGAAAGATCTTGTTTTTCAAGAATATCGGCCATGCCAATGATCCCGTTCAGAGGTGTCCTGAGCTCATAACTCATCCTGGCAAGGAATTCTGATTTGGCAGTGCTTGCACTAGCTTCCTGTTTCCTTGCCGCCTCGAGGCTTGTGACATCCACAAGTACCTCCATTGTGGAATCCTGATCCTTGTATATTATTGGCATTTTTGTACGGAAAAGGATCATTTCCTCATCATCCTTCCTGATTATGACAAACTGATCGGGAGTGAAATTTCCTCCCATGTGCTGTATAAAATAATTGTTTTCATCAGTAATTTCAGGTTCGGGTAAAAGGGTTCCTTCCATTGCCTTCCCGTCGGTGAAAGAATATTGTTCAGCTGCCTTAAGGTTTGCCTTCAGCACCTCTCTCCTGTTATTGTAAATCACAATACCTACAGGCATTTCCTCCTGAACCCTGAGGTACTTCTCCCTCGAAGTAATCAACTTATCAGCCTCAAATACCAATCTTGTGATGATTTTGTAAAGCAGACCCGCAACAAACAAAAGTGCAATTACCGAAACAATTCCTGTAATGAGCGAATTCCGGATTAAAAATGCCCTGAATTCACCTACGGGCGAGGAAAAAACTATGTTGAATTTCCTCTGAAGCAGCCCTGTAGAATAATATGAGGACAATAATTCACGGGTTTTACTGTTTCCTGCTGCTGAATGAATAAGACTGCCCGCAGTCCCTTTCCCAAGCCTTCCTTTAATCTTTTGAAGCTGCGAATACCGGAGGCTCTCCTTATTGTTGCTGAATATTATCTCTCCCTCTTCATCGAGTACCCATTGCCATTGGTAATCCTCCAGATTGAAGGATGCAAAAAGTCTGGTGAAGTATTTCTGATAATCGAGAGTTACAACAATATTACCGACAAGGATATCATTGGCCTTTAATGGAATATAATATTCACAGGTCCGGTTCTGAAGTAAAAGCGTATCATATGGAACAATCTCACCCTGTACATGCAGCACGAAAAGCTGTTCGAGCCAATTGTTCCCTGTCTCATCTTTCTTAAGAGTGAATTCATTTCTTTTGTCGTCATAGATCCTTATTCCCGTGACAAGGTTTTCATATTTTGAAAAGAACAGTTTCATCCTGTCGATGGTCCTTGCACGCTGACCAGCCTCGCTTATGAACTGACTCACATTTTCGGAAACTATAATCTGTTGAAGGTCATTTGTAAAGCCCCTGTCAGTTTCGTCGATCATTACCCCTGCTCTTCTAATCTGATTATCAAGGCTGTATGATAGATATTCAAGCTGACGGTTATAAATACTTTTATAGCTGAAAAAGCTGACGGATATAATCAGGGCCAGGGCCATGATTATATAAAGAGAGACTTTTTTAATGTTATGAAAGCTATTACCAGGCAAAGTATACAAACATATAGCTATTTAACTCAACTTCACCTGTATTTAGTATTTTCATCATTTAAAATACTTAAATAGCTTCTGTATCTAAGGGGATTTATTTCGTTTTTGTCAACTGCATCCCTCACCGCGCATCCGGGTTCATCAAGATGAAGGCAGTTATAGAATCTGCATTTTTCGGCTTTCCTGAATATTTCGGGAAAGAAATGGTATATCTCATTCCTTTCCATTCCGACAAGGCCAAAACCCCTGATACCGGGGGTATCGATCACAAACCCGCCGAATGGCATCCTGTGCATTTCGGGGAAGGTCGTAATATGTTTGCCCTGTTTGTGATAATCGGATATCTCAGCAGTTTTGAGATTGAGTGATGGATCGATTGTATTCAGCAGTGTTGTTTTCCCTACCCCTGAGTTTCCCGAGATAAGGCTGATCTTATCCTTCAGGAACGATTTTATCTCATCAAGGCCATCACCATCATTCAGTGATAACCGGAAGCACCTGTAACCTATTGCAGAATACATCGAGATCAGGTTTTCCATTTTTTCTGATTCTTCTTCGCCGTATAGATCTGTCTTGTTGAAGATTATCCCGGCCGGGATCCTGTAAGCTTCAGCAGTAGCCAGAAATCTGTCGATGAACTCAACAGGTGTCTGTGGCAGGATAATTGTCACCATCAGAATCGCCTGGTCGAGGTTAGCTGCAATTATCTGGGATTGTTTTGAAAGGTTTGAGGCTTTGCGGAGGATATAGTTTTTCCTGTCGAGAACTTCGCTTATTATACCAGTAGTGCCGTCTTTTTCAATTTCAATCATCACAATGTCGCCTACTGCAACAGGATTTGTGGTTTGCACGCCATGCACCCGCAGCCTGCCTCTCAGCACGCAATCAATTGTATCTCCGGAGGCGATGAGCACCCTGTACCGGCTTCCTACAGATTTGATGATGGTTCCCTTTTCCAAGAAGGTGAGGATTTCCGGTGAAATAATTAAAAAATTCTGCAGAACTTTCTAAAAAGAAAGAGACTGCATCATCTGAATATTATCTGGTTATCCCTTCTTCGAGTCCTTTGTGATGTCCTTTGTGGTCCTTTGTGGTTAAGAATTTTTTACCACAAAGAAGCACGAAGGTTATCACAAAGGACGCAAAGGATTTATGATACAGTCTCTTTTATAGTATTGTTAAACAATTAACAATACAATCAGTATCTTTTAGTTATCCGATGCCATCAGAAGGAAGGGCTTCATCTCGAAGCTGTGATAATATGGCCTTAACCTGTCGGTATTGTAATGTTCTGATACCTTCACGATCTTTTTGGATGATGTTACGACATCTATCGGCAAATTATCATATCTTCCGTTCTTAAGGACTACTATCCTTCCATGCATTCCCTTCAGAATAAGGTCAAGAGCAAGGTTACCGTAAGCCATCGGAACTATTGAATCGAGGGCATCGGGGTCGCCGCCGCGGACCATATAGCCGAGCTTCTGGTTTATAACATTGATAGTCTTGCCGTTGTTGTAGTTAGGAGAAAGGTCCTTAAGCCTTTCGGAGACCAGGTCGCCAATCCCTCCAAGCTTTGCATGTCCGTAGGCATCCTTTTCACTTCCTGAGAATATCATTTCTCCTCCCTTGAACATTGCTCCTTCAGAAACAAGGACTATCGAATATTTACTGGGATTGTGGTTCCGGTCCTCAATAAGAAGCTCGGCAAGTCTTTCAATATCAAATTCATATTCAGGAATAACGCATCTGTTAGCGGCGCCTGCCATTGTGGGAAGCATTGCGGTGAAGCCTGCATATCTTCCGAATACCTCAAGGACCATAAGCCTTTCATGTGAGCCTGCTGATGTTCTGAGGGTATTTATCATCTGGATTGTTCGTGAGACGCATGTGCTGAAGCCGATGCAATAATCTGTACCCGGAACGTCGTTGTCCATTGTTTTCGGTATGGCTATTACCTTTACTCCCTGTTTGTAGAGATGTACTCCATAGCTGAGGGTATCATCACCGCCTATCGGAATCAGGTAATCGACGCCAAGCCATTCAAGGTTTTTAATTACTTCGGGTGTAAGGTCGTTATAATCGGCATTGTAAATATCCTTCAGATGATCGGGAACATCCTTTTTTGCCATATGGCTTGGCCTTGTCCTTGAAGTATGAAGAAAAGTACCTCCGGTACGTCCTGCCCTGTTCACTATATCATCGGTAAGGAGCTGATAGTTATAGCTGTTGTCTGCCTTGGCGTCCCTGATGATCTCTGTAACACCTGCCCATCCCCTGCGTAGACCGATAACCTGGAATCCTTCCCTGTTTGCCCTGATAGTCACAGCCCTGATAGCCGGATTAAGGCCCGGAACATCGCCACCTCCGGTCAGGATTGCGATAACTCCTTTCTTTGTATTAATGTTTGCCATGCTCTTCTGCTTTTTATTTGATACCATTTTTTGAAATTTTAAGACCCCTAAAGTATAACATTTTAGTGAATTGAAAAAAGTTTATTTGCCGCCTATCATCATTTCGGCCACACGTATTGTAGGCGCTGCAAATGGCCTGTTCATATCGGTGTCGTTGCCTGTCATGTCGATGGCGTTGAAGATGTCGGATGCCTTTCCGGCTATCGTTACTCCCTTTACGGGATGGGCTGTTTCGCCGTTTTCAATCCACAACCCGCTTGCTCCTCCGCTGAAGTTACCGCTTACCGGGTCAACCCCGTAACCTGTAACTTCCTTAAGCAAAAGACCCTTCTTTGTTCCTCTGATAATCTCCTTAGGCGTGGAGTTTCCCGGCTGAATATAGGTCTTATGGGTACCTATCCCCGGAAGAGATGTGAAACCACCCCTTGATGCGCTTCCGGTGCTCTGAGTACCGGCTCTTTTTGCTGCTTTCGAGTTGTAAATGAAGTTTTTTACAATTCCGTTCTCTACGAGAACAAGTTTGCGTGTCGGAACGCCCTCCCCGTCGAACGGTGCACTACCGGTGCTCCTTGCAAGTGTGGGGTCGTCAATAATTGTAATAAGTGATGAGGCGAACTGACGGTTCAAAAAATCCTTAAGGAAACTTGCGCCCTGTAAAATCCTTTCACCATTCAGCGCAGAAATAACACCTCCAAAGAGCGATCTTACAACTTCAGGGTCGAAGATAACAGCAGCCCGCTGTGTCCCGATCATAACAGGATCGAGGAGTTCAACCGCTTTTGCCGAAGCGGTTGCTGCTATAAGGTCGAGGGAAAGA
>Ga0116171_10005516_pt1 | contig 11093 bp, 11 predicted proteins | sample AD_JPNHW2_MetaG_FD_89798 | JGI IMG/M metagenome (GOLD analysis project Ga0116171, IMG submission 89798) | Active sludge microbial communities of municipal wastewater-treating anaerobic digesters from Japan - AD_JPNHW2_MetaG | ecosystem: Engineered > Bioreactor > Anaerobic > Digestate | place...
AAAAATTTATTGCAGGCAACAAATAAAAAAACTGATATTCTGCCCGTTGTTTCGGGAAAGTAAACCTATTAAAGAAACACTCCAAAGAGTTCAATAAGGTGATATTATTACAACCATCACATTCTCCCATCATAAAGGCGGAACGGGCAAAACAACATCCTGCCTGAATATCGCCGGTTTCTGTGTCCTGGCGGGAAAAAAAGTGCTGGTGGTTGACTGCGATCCCCAGGCCAATGCAACGGCCGGTCTTGGCGTCAGCCCGGAATCAGCCCGGAAAAACATGTACGATATCTTCATGAGCCGGGCTGAGGGGTTTCCCCGGGTAACAATGACCGATATCATCCATAAAACGGAATCCGGGATCGATCTTGCCCCGTCAAGCCTGGATCTCGTGGGGGCAGAACCCTACCTGTATGGCATTCCCTCCCGGGCGGAAGTGCTGCGGGATGCACTGCTTCCCCTCAGGGAGAAATACGATTTTATCCTGATCGACACGCCACCGAGCATGGGGCAGTTCGTGATTAACGGGCTTTTTGCCGCAGATCATATTATTGTCACGCTCGATTCCGGGTCATTTGCTCTCAATGGCGTGGGGCCGCTTTTTACCATTTTTGAAGATATGAAAGAGGATCTGGCAAAGGATCTCCACGTAGACATGGCAATTATCTCACGGTGGGGTGAAGGCGGAGAGATGGAATGCCCGGTGCCGAATGAGAGCCAGAAAAAAGATCTGGCAAGCTGGTTCCGGTCACTCTTTATCCCGCAACATGTTCCCACCGAAGAAGAAAAATCGGCCGTACAAGAACGTGCAAAGGAGCATGAACGCCTGGCAGGAATGCTCACTGATATCGGGAAAAAGTTTCCGGAAGTACACACGATACCTTACTCCCCTGAGATCTATGAAGCCCAGAAAAAGGGCATGCCGATCTCGCATGTTGCCCCGGGTTGCCGTGCAGGTGCCGAATACAAGACGATCGCGGATGAAGTGATGAAATGGACGTAACCGGTATCGAGAGCGTGAACCTGACTATCGATGTACTCAACCGGAGCATCGGTGAGGCAACCGGGGCACCGGCTGAAGCAACCAACCGTGTGATGCAGGGCATGGAGCAGACAAACACACTCTCACGCGAAACCCACCAACGCATGGATGACATGGCAGAGCTTGCAAAAGAGACAGGTGCATCGACAGAGGAGATCGCAAGCGCATCGTCTGAGCTCTCCTGTATGGCAGAACAACTCAGGACTGCGACAGAACGATTCAAGGTGAGGTGAACTATGGCCGCAATTATAGAAGTAGTAGAATTTGAACTCGGAGGGGAGCGGTATGCACTGGATATTAATCTCGTCCGGGAGATCGTTGAGATGATCCAGATTACCCCGATTCCCCGGGCACCGCCGTTTATCTCCGGGGTTATCAACCTGCGGGGAGAAATTACGAATATCATGAACCTCAATACACTTCTTGGGCTTCCCGATAAGGAAATCCGGGAAAACCAGAAGATCATTGTCCTTGTTCCCGGTGCGGCAAAAGGGAACAATGTCGGGATTATTGTGGATGATGTCTCCAGTGTCCGCCAGGTTCCCGAGACGGATATCGAGCATATTGGCGCCGGGATCTCATCTGAGTTTTCCCAGTTTGTCAAGGGTATCATCAAGATAGCGGCAGATGAAGCTGAAAACCAGAGAAAAGATCTCGTTATCTGGCTTGACATGGAAAAAGTGCTTGCAGATCTGGGTGACCGGTCAAAGGGCAGTCCTGGGACCGGGATAGCGCGTGATGCAGACTAATCATATACGGTGACAGGAACTAAAAAAACGAAGGGATACCATGACGGAACAACGACCGGGACGTAAGGCATTATTTGTCGGGGCACCTGCTGTGGCAGGACAGAGCACTCCTGATGAGATCGCGCAGCATGTGCGGCAGTTAAACGAAGAACTTGCACTTGCGCTCAAAGGGGCTGCAGCAAAAAAGACAGTAAAGCCCCTTGAACCATCGCATTTCGGGAGCGAGTATGCAACGTTGGTAGACTCCGTGAACACTGCTCTTCTCCAGATGGAAACTGAGGCGGCGTTACCCATCCCGGCACCGGAAGGGACACCGGCGGCGGGAATCGACGAGTACGTAAAGAAAATTGATGTACTCGAACAGCGGCTTGACGTCATTGAGAAGAACAACCCGGTTCCTATGCTCATCACCACGCCATCGTTTGACATTGTAAAAGCCAATGCGGCGTATCATGCAATGAGCGGAATTCCCGAAAACGACATCATTAAAGCCAATCTCCATGATTTTGCCATCACAGGACGTTCTGGAGATGGAGAAGAGGTCGCTCTCGACTCAAAGAAGCGTGCTGTCGGGAAACTCACCGTGACATTCCCCTCTGGCGTGCATACACTGGAGCAGTGCTGTATCCCTGTGCTAAACCGCAAAGGAGAGGTTACCTCTCTTGTTATACTCTATGAAGATCTCACAATAAAAGACAAAAAGAACGAAGAGATTGAGCGGCTCAGGGCCAGATCGGAGACCATTGTCCAACAGAACCCGATGCCGATCGTTCTCGTTGATACCGGTTTTAAAATAAGGGTAGTCAATAATGCCTATGTCGAGCTCACCGGCATTGAAAAAAGTCAGCTGCTCGCCATGTCGCTGCGGGATTTTAAGATCCTCGGGCAGACCGGAACCGGATTAAAGCAGGTCATGGAAACCGGTAAACGCACTGCCGGTGAAGTTGTCGTGGAGTTCCCAAAAGGGGTCCGCCGGCTCCGCCAGTACGGCATTCCCATTACCGGCCGCCAGGGTGCGATCGAGAGTATCCTTGTCGTCTACAACGATATTACCGAAGAGAAGAATGAGATGGATGAGGTTCTCGCTGCAAAGAACGTCTCCGAAACGATCGTCCAGCAGAACCCGATGCCTATCCTGATGACAGATCGCTCATTTACCATTATCAAGGCAAATCCGGCGTACGTGCAGATGAGCGGGTATACGCTGGACCGTCTTACAGGCATGAGCCTGCGCGAGGTAAAAATCCTTGAACAGAAAGGTGAGGGGGCCAGGGTGGCAATCGAGGCCCGGCGCCGGGCGTTTGGTGAGGTTACCGTGGAGCTTCCGAGCGGCACCCATATCCTCGAACAGTACGTGATGCCGTTACTCAATAATAAAAATGAGATTGAGCATATTCTCCTTGTATATAACGATGTGACGGAACAGCGCACCAGCCAGCAGAAGCTCGCAAAAGAGATGGAAGTGGCAGCATCCCTCAAAAAGCGTTCCGATACGATCGTGATGCAGAACCCGATGCCCATCATGCTCATGGATCCCACCTTTAAGATCATCATGGCAAACGAGGCGTATCAATCCCTCACCGGCCTTTCGAAGGAAAAACTCCACGGCATGAACGCGAGGGAGTTTAAAATCGTTTCACAGACGGGTGAAGGCCTCAAAAAAGTACTCACTCAAAAGACGCGGAGTTTTGGGGAGATCACAATCGAGTTCCCGACCGGAGTCCGCATTCTCGACCAGTACGGCATTCCCATGCTGGACGCCGAGCAGAATATCTCCACGATCCTGTGTGTTTATGTCGATGTGACTACCCGGCGCGAACAGGAAAAACAGATCCGGGAAATGATGAACGAGGCAAAATCCGGCGCGGAACTGTTGTCAGCAAGTGCATCAGAACTCCAGACCGGCCTTGGAAAGATTGCCGGCGGGGACCTCACGTACCAGCTCAGCATCGATGATGCAGATCCCCTTGTACAGCTCAAGAAAGACTACAATACATCGGTTACGGCAATCCGTAACGTCATTGTCGAGCTCACAGAGACCATCCGGAAACTGAATATAACCCTTCAGGAAACCATCAAAAGTACCGGTGAGATTGCAAAGGCAACCGAACAGGTGGCCATCTCATCCCAGAAAGCAACAGATAATGCAAAAACCCAGCTTACCGGTATTGAGAAAATATCAGGTGTCATATCCGATTTCTCGGCTTCGATCGAGGAGATTGCAAGCACATCCCATGATGTTATGACACATGCAGAGAAGGCTGCGAAGGAGGGCGTCCACGCCGCCACTATCGGCAAAACGGCGACCGACAAGATGCAGGCCGTTGAAAAGATCTCACTCCAGAGTGTCAATGAGATTACGGCCCTAAACGAGCAGATGCACCAGATCTCAAAGATTGTCAACCTGATTACAGACATCGCAAACCAGACAAACTTACTTGCATTAAACGCTGCAATTGAGGCGGCAAGGGCAGGAGAGCACGGGCGCGGGTTTGCCGTTGTTGCGGGAGAAGTAAAGAACCTTGCCGGGGAATCAAAGAAAGCCAGCAACCAGATAGAGACCCTTATTCAATCCATCCAGGCAAAGAGCGAAGTCACGGCTTCATCCATCCAGAACTCATTTGATGAGATCAAGGGCGGTATTGAAAGCGTGAACATGACGGTCGAATCGCTTAACCGGATCATTTCCGAGGCAAACGTGGTGTCCCAGGGAGTGACCGAGATCACGAAGGCAACCGAGGGCCAGGCCCAGGCCACGTCCGGTCTTATGACAGGTATTGAATCGGTCAGGACGGCAACAGATGCCAACCAGGAGCATATGGAGGGCATGGCAGCACTTGCAGAAGAAACAAGTGCATCGACCGAGGAAATTTCAAGTGCTTCTGAGGAACTTTCATCGATGGCAGTGCGCTGCCGTGGGATGATGGAGAAGTTCCACACCTGATCGGGCGGGACAAGGGCTGGTGCGGGCGGGATATTTCTGGAATACTCCCCCTTTTTTTATCCACCCTGTCACCATCCCGGTAGGAAGAGATAATCCATGACGACAACAAACGACGACGGTTTTTCCGCTCTGAAACGGTATATCGAACAGACCATCAGGATCCAGTGTTCCAATTATAAGGAAGACTATATCAAGCGGCGTCTGCTTTCCCGTATGCGTTCGACGAATACTAAAACATACGAGGACTACCTCAGGTATCTTCATGAGCACGCGGCGGAACTTGAGCCATTAAAAAATGCACTCACCATCAATGTGACGGAATTTTTCCGGGACACAGATGTATATGATCTCATAAAAAAGGAGGTCATGCCCGCACTCTTCCATGGCAGAAAGACGATCCGCATCTGGTGCGCCGGCTGTTCCACGGGAGAGGAGCCGTATTCCCTTGCCATGATCCTCCACGATATCATGGCCATGGATAAGACGGTCTCCGGTCAGATCTTTGCAACCGATATCGATGAAGTTGTGCTGAAAAAAGCAAAAGAAGGGATCTACCAGGAGAAATCAATGGCCAAACTGTCAGAGGCCCAAATCCACCGGCACTTTACAAAATTACCGGACGGGACTTTCCAGGTAAAGCCACACCTCCAGGAACTGATCCGGTTCCGCCCCCACGACCTCATGAGTGGCCAGCCGGTCTCCCGGTTCCTCGATATGATCAGCTGCCGAAACGTGACCATTTACTTTACCGAAAAACAGAAAGACGAACTCGCACGGACATTTTACGCGGCGCTCGTACCCGGAGGGTATTATGTGATGGGTAAAACTGAATACCTCGGCCGCGAAGTGGAAGGCCTCTTTACTCCCATCAATTCTATCCAGAAAATCTATACAAAAAAAGACTGACCTGATTTTTTCTTTTTTTTTAATGCTGCGGGCGGTCATCGGGTTCAGTCTGTGAACCTTTCCCGATATTTTTTGTCAGTTCCGACTGGAGTGCTTTCCGGGAAGCCTGTTGTTTTATCTGGGCATAGACCGTTGCAAAGTTGGCACCGATAACAAGAATCACAAGCATCAGGCTTACCCAGAGCATCGTACCGTTTACCGTAAGAAATGCGGCCCAGAGAAGTACGACAAACGAGAGGAGGTAAAAAATTATCCACATCCGCAGGCCGGGAATTTCCATATTCATCCATATGTTTCATGACGATACTAAAGTATTCCTCCTCCGACATACAAAACATTACAATTTTTATATACCTCATGTAAAAGTTATGTTGTGGATAAAGGGGATTTTTATACGCTTATCGGCGGTTTTGCGGTCATTCTTGTTGTTGCCATGATCGCAAACCCTAATTCTTTCGCCGGTATGCCGACATTGCCTTTCCAAAAGGCAACCCCGACTGAGACCCCGGTTGTTTCTCCTTCGTTAACACCAGTCATGCAGAATCCCATAACGCAAACTGGCGCTTATACCAACCAGACCCTGACTCAGTTGCCAACAACCAGCCCAACACCACTGCTACCCACCGGGATTTATTATTCCTCGCGAGCTCTCAATGCCCCCAGGACTATTCTGCCGGATCATATGGAAACATTTGGTGCATCTGACGTTATTCCCTGGCATGAACAAGAGTTAATACACTATGCATATTTGGAGGAATCGCGTGGCGGGATAACAAAGGAATTCACTGTGCCCTATGATGTATCTGTCATAAACGTCACTACTGTTGCAAATCGACAACCGACATATGCTATCCTACGAATGGTTGTATGCGATGCAAAAAATGGCACTATCCTTACTGGCGTGGAAATTTTTCACTCAGGTAATGCTCAAAAAATCTTATTGAAACCAGAAAATAATGTGTATATAATCGTAGGCGCTCAGTATGTTGATCAATTTCAAATAACGTTTGAAACTCCGCAAAACTATCAAGAAAAAGTATCCAGTATAGTTCAACCTGAAAAACCATTGATGGTTTCAGGAGTTTCAACACGGCAACTTGAGACGAAACCTACTGAGAGAATTCTTGATTATATTGTCAGAGGGAGGAATGACCATATTGAATATCAAATGTATGGGGGAGTAAGCGATTATTTGTCTGGTTCTCTTCCTCCGTTGAATATTGATGGACAAACGTACATATCACAATTAGGAAATAATGATATTCAAAATTATTACCTTTCAGATTTAATTCAAAAAATTAGAGCGAAAACAGATAATAAAGACGATCAAGCAAGAATCTCAATTTCATTGGTCCAACAACTCTATTATAACACCACAAAAGAGACACTCCTGAAGAATGGGTCAATTTCTGGTTATATAAATTATCCATATATTACAATTTATTCAGATTATGGCGTTTGTACAGATAAATCAGTTCTCCTTGCATATCTTTTAAAAGATTTGGGATATGGAGTTGTTTTATTTTCTTATCAAGAAGAAAAGCACATGGCAGTTGGAATTAAAAGTCCCGCCGCTTATGCATATAAGAATACCGGATATGCGTATATTGAAGCGACCTGTCCAAATGTACCAACAGATGTACATCCTTCCATAAAATCGGATCCCATAATCATACCAATTTCAGATGGCGCGTCCTTCGATTCAATATATCAAGAATATTTTGATGCACAAACAATAGCTCATCTGGATGCAATCGGTGCACAGAATTTATTGGCAAAATATGGAATGGTTCAGGTCTACCCAAAAGAAGTATGTCAGTAGTCATAGAAATTGATCTTTTAATGATCTCATTATTTTAGAACTCCTAGGGTAGTTCTTAAACATGTTTTTGTTTTCAATTCACTGTTGAAACACGGCCTCTAAACATTTTACAACACGGCGGATACGCTTCCAAGGGATCCTGCGAAATACAAAGTATATCTAACATTATGGTTTTATACGAAACACTCCAGTAGTATGTGTGGATAAAGGGGATATTTACACACTTATCGGCGGTTTTGTGGTTATCCTGATAGTTGCCATAATCGCAAACCCGGGCTCGCTTTCCGGCATCCCGTCACTGAGGTTTTCCGGAAGCACCCCTGCCGTGCAGGTGACCCAGACTCCTGCCCCTGCTATCACGGTTGTGACCACAGAACCCACGCAGGCACCGGAAGTGAACCAGACCCCCCGGCCGCCGGATCAACCGTACCGGATCTTTTATTCAAGCACCCCGTTTGCCTACCCGGTGGTCCACCTGCCCGAGCACATGGAGACATTCAGCTCATCTGATATTCCCCTGCGGGGTGGAGGGCCAAGCATTCCTTTTGCATATGTCGAGGAACCAAGAGGTGGCCTGACCCAGCCCTTTTCGGTGCCCTACGATGTCTGGGTAATGAATATCAGCGTGAAAGCTGAACTGCAGCCCCAGCATGCAATGTTCCGCATGGTGCTCTGCGATGCAAAAGGAAACATCATCACAGGGTCCCAGATCCAGTATCCCGGTACAATGTATAAGGTTGCCAGGACATCGGGCAAGGGATTCTATATGATTATCAGCACGTCATCCATTGATTCGTTCCGGATCTCACTTGAGACACCTAAGGAATCCTATGAAAAACAACGGCAGGGTGCGTAATTACAACAGATCGGTCCCGTACGTTGTACCGTTGAATAACGGGAGGGATTTATAAGATGAACAACGGTGTTTGCGGGAGAACACCCGCACCGCGTCATTCACTCGATCTTTTCAATAGTCACCCGGACGCGGTCGCCGGCTTTGAACTGGTGCCCTTTAGGGATATCAATGTTGAACCAGAGGAGACCAGGATTGTCCTGTGTCGGGTCCTGTGACATCAGGCAGTCTTTTTTCTCATTGATGTCTGCGACAAAATCAAGGGTTGATTCAAACTCGAAAGTTGTTGCCATAATAAAAGAAGGAGTGGATGATTAAAAAATTACATGGCACGATACGTGACCATCCACGTCGTGCTGTTCGAATAACTCCACCGAATGATAGATAATTCCTTGCACATATCGGCAAGGATTGCCATATTGGTTCCCACTTCCTTTGGGGACAAACCGAGATCCTTTGCAATGTATTTGGACTTGAAGTAGTGTTTGCCTTTGGTTATCCCTGAGTCGAGATAGGAAACAATTTTGTGCTGGGTTTCGTTGTACTTTTCACGTATCTTTTTGCCTGTTGACATGTTTCGCCTCAGCATTAGGAATTCATATGAAACAACATCTATATAAATATAGCGGACGGTATTGGTAAAATATATCCATTTTTTTTACAACTTTACCCCAAATCCAACCAGAAACTATTTAATTCGTCCAAATCTTGGCCTGAATTTAATCAGGTTGCAATATTTATAAATTCCGTGATTCCGGGGATTTGATCGCGTTTAACCGGAAAAAGGGATAGTATCCTCACTGCTGTACCGGTGCATCACCAATCTTCTTAATAAGAGCCTCAAGCACCACGTCACGCATGCCCTCAACGAACTTGATACTGCCGACCACCAGGTGTCCGCCGCCGGAGATTCCGCCGCCGGGGATCTCATTGTGCAGGTCACGGACCATACGGGGGATATTCATATGCACGCCCCGGGAACGCAGCACGGCAAAGTCCGGGCCAAAACCGATCGTGACGACCGGCTTTCCTTCGTTCTGTTTGCAGAGCAGGTCATGAACCTCACCGGATGTCTTACCGGGTGGCGGGAAGGTAAACTTGTGGGCATGGATCTCAACATCGATTAAGAAGAGATGCGCAGCGTTTGGCAGGACCCTTGATACAACATGAGGCATGCAGGCGCTCATCTGATCGTCGATCATTGCATTTGCCCCTTCGACAAGCAGGCCGACTAACTTTATGTGGCGCTCCTTGTTTCCCACAAGATTCAGGACGTCCTTGATGATCTCCCTGCCGTCATTAAACCGGAGCCAGAACTGCTCGTAATCAAGTGCAAGCGCGATATCCTTGCAGGCCTGCTCGGAATACTGATCCCGGACAAGCTCAAGATAAAGAGCCCGCTCGGGTGCCTCGCTCCTGTCGCCAACACCGGCGATTGCCGGGAGGTGTTTTATCTGGGACTCAACCGCAGGGTTGATCAACCGTGCGACCTCTGTGCCGAGCATCCCGGCAGTGACCCCGAAGTCCCCGCCAACATGATAGGGGTTGACATGGCCGACCAGGTACTTGTCGATGGTTGCATCCGGGTGGTGGTGGTCGATAACGACAAACGGTATATCGTATACGCTTGCGATCTTGTAGGACGCTTCGTCCTCCTCGGTCGAGCCATTGTCGGTGAGGATAACAAGAGGCAGTTTTTGTCCGAACCGGGCATGGTCTTTGAGCGCAAAGTCCAGGTCACGGGTTATATCCTCAATCTCATAGAACGGAGCTTTCGACGGGGCGCGCTTAAAGAGATAGTAGTCAGCGTCAAAGTCCCCGCCAGCCTCACGGATAAGGGAGACAACTGCCTGTTCGATCGCGACTGCCGAACAGATGCCATCCGCATCGGCATGGTGCCGGAGGATAATCGGCTGTGCGGTAAAGACCGCTTTTCTGATGATCTTTGCGACCTTCCGCATTTCGGGCATCAGGCTGTCGAGCACATCGCTTTTCACGAGCGGTTTTATAATCGCGGGCTCGGCACGGGCATCAAGTGCTGTATCGATCCGGACCCGTACAGTCGTCTCTTCATCACCGGTGAGAGCAGCAACCGCATCCGCTTCTATCTGGAGCTGGTTGTTGCGCATCATGACCTCGCCAATGACTCTCACGATCATATTGAGTTCGACTTCAGGATAGGCCCGGACACCGGCTTCAATGAATGCGGCGACGTTCTGGGTGCCGGATTCATCGACAATGGTAAAGATCGTCGGTCCGCTTGTCTGCTTAATCTGGGCGACTTCACCCTCGATCGCCACGCTCTTTCCGAGTTTTGTGGCAAGATCTGCAATCCGGACCGTTGTGGACTGTCGTTCGACCTGCTGGACCTGGTAGACCTGGATCAGCTGTTCTTCAAGATCGATGTTCCCGTTGGGGCGGATCTGCCTGACCCGTACAAGGACACTGTCTTTTTCCTTGTGTTCGGCTTTCATGCTGGTCTTGTGCACAAGTCCCTTGATCCGGTCATTGAGCTGGACAAACATCCCGAATGTTGCAAAACCCTGGACTTTCCCAAGATAGGTTTTTCCTTCTTCGACATCGGACAAGTCGCAGCCTGCGGCCAGCCGATAGACGAGTATATCATTATCTGTCTGCATCTTCTCTCTCCACACGCAAGCGAAACGGACGATATAGGTTCGTGGTTATTTTTTTGTATATTGGTATCGTTCAACGTTTTTCAAGCACGCGGCAGTGCTGCGTGTACCATGAATGGTTGTCTTGTGGTTATTTTAGTT
>Ga0116171_10005517_pt1 | contig 11093 bp, 9 predicted proteins | sample AD_JPNHW2_MetaG_FD_89798 | JGI IMG/M metagenome (GOLD analysis project Ga0116171, IMG submission 89798) | Active sludge microbial communities of municipal wastewater-treating anaerobic digesters from Japan - AD_JPNHW2_MetaG | ecosystem: Engineered > Bioreactor > Anaerobic > Digestate | place...
ACTCCTCCCGAATCGGCTCCGGCGCCGCTCGAAGGCGAGGCCAAGCAAGTGCCCGCCGCGGCGACGGCGGCCCCGGCCGAACCTGCCAAGGCGCCTGTCAAGGCCCCGGCCCGCAAGCCGGCGGCACGCACCCCGTTGGAGTCGCAGCTACGCGAGCTCTCCGATGAGGAGGTACGCCAGCGCATCCTGGCCGCCAAGAAGGCTCCGGCCCCGGCGGCCAAGCCAGCCGAGAAACCGTCCACTCCGCTGCGCGGCAAGGCCTCCAAGAAGGCCAAGGCCGCTGCCGACGCCGACGAGATTCGCGACCTCCTCGCCAAGTTCGAGGAGTCGCGGGTACGGGCCAAGGCCGAAGGCGCCCCCGTACCAGTCGCTCCGGTGACGACAACCAGCCGACCCCGGACCATGCACCGCACCAAGCGTGACCGCCTCGAGGCCGGCAGCGAGGCGCGGACGGTCAGCGTCGCGTTCCGGGACGGCGGCAAGCCAGCCGGCCCGATCTACCTCTCGGAAGCAGCCACGGTCCGGGAGCTGGCCGAGAAGCTCAACATCCTGGTCAAGGACCTCATGGCGTACCTGATCTCCAAGAAGATCCTGGTCACTGCCAACCAGGCGCTGCCCCAGGAGCTCGCCGAGCAGATCTGCGAAGATCTGGGCGTCGAAGCCATGGTGGTGAGCTTCGAGGAGGAAATCGACCTCCAGCAGGAAGAGACGGCGGTCTCCACCGCCAAACCCGAGCCGCGGCCCCCCGTTGTCACGGTCATGGGCCACGTCGACCATGGCAAGACCTCGCTCCTCGATGCGATCCGCTCGACGCGGGTCGCGGCTGGTGAGGCGGGTGGAATAACGCAGCACATAGGCGCGTCGCACATCGTCCACAACAACAAGCACATTGTCTTCATCGACACGCCTGGCCACGAGGCGTTCACGCAAATGCGCGCCCGCGGCGCGAAGGTGACGGACATCGTCGTGCTGGTGGTGGCGGCTGACGACGGCGTCATGCCGCAGACCATCGAGGCGATCAACCATGCCAACGCGGCCCGAGTGCCGATCATCGTCGCCATCAACAAGATCGACAAGCCGGGCGTGAACTCCGACCGCGTCAAGCAGGAGCTGGCCGCGCGCGGCGTCATGCTCGAGGGATGGGGAGGCGAGGTGCCCGTGGCCATGGTCTCCGCGACCAAGAAGCAGGGCATCGAGGAGCTGCTGGAGGTCATCCTCCTGGTCGCCGAGATGGGTGACTTCAAGGCGGCGCGCGAGGGCATGGCCCGCGGCACCGTCCTGGAGGCCCGCAAGGAGCGTGGCCGCGGCGTCGTCGCCACGGTCCTGGTGCAGCAGGGCACCCTCAAGCAGGGCGACTGCTTCTTCGCCGGCGCCACCTACGGGCGCGTGCGGGCGATGCTGGACACCAACCGCAAGCCGGTGCGAGCGGCCAAGCCCTCCGACGCGGTCGAGATCATGGGCCTCGAGGACATCCCGGAGGCCGGTGACACCTTCCAGGTCGTCGAGTCCGAGTCCCGGGCCCGCGAGGTGGCCGGTCACCGGCAGTCCAAGCAGCGCGAGGAGCAGTTGGCCGGGAGCCGCAAGGTCAGCCTCGAGGGCCTGATGGACAAGATCAAGGCCAACGAGGTCAAGGCCCTCAACGTCGTACTCAAGGCCGACGTCCAGGGCTCCATCGAAGTGCTGCGCGACACCCTGGGCAAGCTCTCGACCGGCGAGGTGGCGGTCAACATCCTGCACGCCTCGGTGGGCGCCATCACCGCCAACGACATCCTGCTGGCGTCGGCGTCCCAGGCGGTCGTCATCGGCTTCAACGTGCGTCCCGAGCGCTCGGCCAAGGAGCTGGCCGAGCGGGAGCAGGTCGACGTCCGGCTCTACACGGTGATCTACAACCTCACCGAGGAGATCCAGAAGGCCATGGTGGGGATGCTGGCACCGACCATCAAGGAAGAGGAGCTGGGCCGCGCCGAGGTGCTTCAGGTCTTCCACGTCACCAAGGTCGGCACGGTGGCCGGCTGCATGGTGCGGGAGGGGTCGATCGTGCGCAACTCGCGCATCCGCCTCCTGCGCGACAACGTCGTCATCTGGGAAGGCGGCCTGGCCTCCCTGCGGCGATTCAAGGACGACGTGGCCGAGGTGAAGACGGGGTTTGACTGCGGCATCGGACTCGAGCGCTATCAGGACATCAAGCAGGGCGACATGATCGAGTCGTTCCGCATGATCGAGGTGGCCCGCCTGGCATGAGACGAGAACGAGTCACCGGTCGAAAGTCGACGGTCGACAGCTCCCCCGACCTCCACAACCGGGCAGGGGGTGCTGGGCGTTCGAGTGTGGACCGCCGGCTCGCCGAGGAGTGGCGGTGAGCGGGAAAGCGGCGCTGTTCGTGGCGGTGGCCGAGGTCGAGCTGCAGTTCCCGGGAGCCCGCTCCCTCAAGGACAAGCGCCAGGATCTGCGGTCGATCATCGAGCGGCTCCGCCACCGCCTGCAGGTGCTGGTCGTGGAGTCGGACTTTCAGGATCTCCACCAGCGCGCCGGCCTCGCCATCGCGTCGCTCGCCAGCGACGCCGAGGCGGCGCGCGGCACCGTCGAACGTGCCCTCGACGTCGTCAACGAAAGCGGCCTCGGGCTGGTGCTGCACGAGCAGGTGCAGGTCCAACAGGTCCGATAGGAGAAGAACATGCGCGACGCCCGACTGCGCCACGAGCGCCTGGCCCATGCTATCCGCGAGATCCTCTCCGAGCTGCTGCTCAAGGAGACCAAGGACCCGCGTCTCCACGGCGTCGTCATCTCCGCGGTCGAGCTCACCGGCGACACCAAGCTGGCCAGGGCCTTCTTCTCCGTTTACGGCGACGAGGAGCGGGAGCGCCAGGCCCAGGACGGCCTGCGCCAGGCCCACGGCTACCTGCGCCGCGAAATGGCACGGCGGCTGCGGACCCACAACCCTCCCGACCTCGAGTTCCGCCGCGATCTGGGGTACGAGCGCGCCGACCGGGTCCAGCGCATTCTCGACCAGCTCGACATCCCGCCTGCCGAGGACGACGGGACTCCGGCCGGCACGAACGCCGGGAGCCAGGGTTCGGAGGAGTCGGCTGAGGACGACGAGCATGGGTGAGGTCACGCGTGACCCGGCGGTCGTCGCGGCGCGCCTGCGCACCGCAAAGCGGGCGCTGGTGGTCTCCCACACCGCCCCGGACGGCGACGCCATCGGCTCCGCACTCGGCGCTGCCGAGATGATCCGGACCCTCGGCGGCTCGGCCGTGGTCCTCAGCCACGACCCGTTCCCTTCCTCGCTGGCGTTCCTGCCAGGCCTCGACCGCGTTCTCGCGCAAACCACGATGCCCAGGGACTGGCCGGATGCTTATGACCTCGTCGTCGTCCTCGAATGCCCGGACCTGGACCGCACCGGGTTCGACGCCATGCTCCGGGAGCGGCCAATCCTGAGCATCGACCACCACCTCACCAGCGAAGCCTACGGCGAGATCAACTATCTCGACGCCGAAGCCCCGGCCGTGGGAGAGATGGTTCTGCGGGTCGCCGACGCCGCCAGCGTGGCGCCCACGGCCGCGATGGCCACGTGCCTCTACACCGCCCTGGTCACCGACACCGGGGACTTCCGCTACTCCAACGCGACCCCGCGCGCCTTCGCCGCCGCCGCCCGGCTGGTCGAGGCCGGAGCCCGCCCCAGCGAGATCTCTGAGGGTCTGTGGGGACACACACCGGCAAGGGTGATCCGGCTCACCGCCGCGATCCTGTCCACACTCGAGCTCTTGGCCGGTGGCCACATCGCCCTGATCACCTGCGACCGGGCGACGCTCGAGCGGACCGGTGCGGCTCCATCGGACACCGAGAACCTCATCAACATCCCCAGGGGAATTGACGGCGTCGAGGTGGCGGTGTTGCTCAAGGACTTCGACTCCGGCACCGTGCGGGTCAGCATGCGCTCCCGCGACCGCGTTGACGTGCAGGCGGTGGCTGCCCGTTTTGGCGGTGGCGGCCATCGGGCCGCGGCCGGGTGCTCGGTGCCCGGCACCCTTGCCGAGGTTCGTGAGACCATCCTCGCCGCCCTCCTGCACCAGGTGGAGGTGCCATGATCCCTTTCGAGCACGGCTTCCTGCTGGTTGACAAGCCGAGCGGGCCGACCTCCCACGACATCGTGCAGACGGCCCGTCGAGCCCTCCGGGAGCGACGCATTGGTCACACCGGCACCCTCGATCCCGCGGCCACGGGATTGTTGCTGCTCTGCATCGGTCGGGCGACGCGGCTGCAGCAGTTCATGCTGGGCTGGGAGAAGACCTACGAGGGCGAGATCGCGCTTGGATTCGCGACCACCACCTACGACACGGAAGGCACGATGGTGGGCGAGCTGCTGCCGGTCCCGCCCATCACCGAGGAGATGCTCGCATCCCTGGTGGCCCGCTTCTCGGGCACCATCGAGCAGCTTCCGCCCTCCTACTCCGCCAAGAAGCTGGCCGGACGCAAGCTCTACGAGCTCGCCAGGGCCGGAGAAGTGGTACCCCGCGAGCCCAAGACGGTGACCATCCACAAGCTGCAGCTCCTCCCCCGGTTGCCCGATCGCCTGTGGTTCTCGGTGACATGCTCCTCGGGCACCTACGTGCGCTCCCTGGCTCACGACATCGGCGAGATCCTCGGGTGCGGCGGGCACCTGGCGTCGCTGCGGCGGATCAGCATCGGCCCGTGGCTGGCCGCCCAGGCCGTTTCGGCGGAGCTGCTCGCCAACCAGCCGGACGAGATCCCGGCCACCGCCTGGCTATCGCTTCGGGACGCCCGGCTTCCGTTCGGCGAGGTACACCTCAACCCCACCGCCCTCTCCCACTTTGCTCACGGCCAGGAGGTCCTGGTCCGCGAGGTCGATGGAACATTCACTCCCGGCTCCCACGTGGCGGTTCGGGACCGCGAAGGCGAGCTGGTGGGAATCGGCACGGCCGTGACACATCTACCTCGCGCCCGCACCCTTTCTGTGGCTCCCCGCATGGTCGTCAGCGAGGTTGAGAAGGCCTGATTTGGGTGCTATCATGACAACGCCTCCTTCGCCCCGGAGGATAGGTTTGGAGCAACGCAATGACTGAACGCGAGTATGTGGCAGGTAAGGAGCAGGTCATCACGGATTTCCGGCGTCACTCGTACGACACCGGCTCTCCCGAGGTGCAGGTGGCTTTGCTCACAAAGCGAATCGAGTACCTGACGGAGCACTTCAAGACCCACGTCAAGGACCACCACTCCCGGCGTGGCCTGCTGATGCTGGTTGGCCAGCGTCGGCGCCTGCTGGAGTATCTGCGCCAGAAAGACCTGGCGCGCTATCGGTCGCTTATCGAGCGACTCGGGCTGCGTCGGTAGAGTCCGGCAAGCACCCAGGAAGAGAAAATGGAAGTTACTGAGAAGATTGACATTCAAGGCAGAAGCCTGGAGTTCGACGTCGGCAAGATCGCCAAGCAGGCCGATGGGTCCTGCCTGGTGCGCTTCGGGGAGACGTTCGTCCTCGTCACCGCGTGCTACCGCAAGGACGTGCGCGAGGGCGTGGATTTCCTCCCCCTGACCGTCGACTACCGTGAAAACACCTACGCCGGGGGCCGCATCCCCGGAGGCTGGTTCAAGCGTGAGGGTCGTCCGACCGAAAAGGAGATCCTCACCAGCCGACTCATCGACCGTCCCCTGCGCCCGCTCTTCCCCAAGGGCTACACCCAGGAGACACAGATCGTCGGCACCGTGCTGTCGGCTGACGGCATCTACGACCCGGACGTCCTCGCCATCAACGGTGCTTCGCTGGCGCTCTTGCTCTCCTCGGCGCCGTTTGACAATGCCATCGGCGCCGTTCGCGTCGCCCTGGTCGGCGATCAGCTCGTCGTCAACCCCACCCACCAGCAGCGCCCCGAGGCCAAGCTCGACATCATCGTGGCCGGCACCGCGGACGCCGTGGTAATGGTGGAGGCCGGCGCGCAGGGAGTCTCCGAGGCTCAGGTGCTGGACGCCATCGACCTCGCCCACCGTGAGATCAAGGCCATCATCGCCGTCCAGCGAACCATGCAAGCCAAGGTCGGCAAGCCCAAGCCGCCGTTTGCGGCTCCGGTGCCGCCTTGGCCGCCGGAGTTCGAAGCCGGCGTGCGCGAGCGCTTCACCGGACCGCTGGACGCAGCCCTCCGCACTCGTGGCAAGCTCAACCAGTACGCTGCCATCGATGGGGTCATCGACGACGCAGTGGCCTCGCTGCCGGAAGACGCGCGGGCGGCGAAGGGCGGCTGGGTCAAGACCATCCTCCACGAGATGGTCGGCAAGCAGTTCCGGAGCGCGCTGCTCGGCCAGCGCGAGCGGCTGGATGGGCGTGCGTTCGATCAGATCCGCACAGTCACCTGCGAGGTCGGGCTCCTGCCCCGCACCCACGGCTCGGCGCTCTTCACGCGCGGCGAGACCCAGGCCCTCGTTACCTGCACCCTCGGGACCTCCGAGGACATCCAGACCATCGAGGCGCTGGAAGGCGAGAGCCAGAACCGCTTCCTGCTGCACTACAACTTCCCGCCCTTCTCCGTGGGCGAGGTGAAGTTCCTGCGCGGCCCCGGCCGGCGTGAGATCGGGCATGGCAACCTGGCCCGCCGCGCGCTGACCCCGGTCATTCCGGACAAGGACGCGTTCCCTTACACCCTGCGGGTGGTCTCCGACATCCTCGAGTCCAACGGCTCCTCCTCGATGGCCACCGTGTGCGGCGGCACCCTGGCGCTCATGGATGCCGGCGTGCCGATCACCGCGCCTGTGGCCGGCGTGGCCATGGGTCTCGTCTCCGACGGCGAGCACTTCGCGGTCCTCACCGACATTGCCGGCCAGGAGGACCACGAGGGCGACATGGACTTCAAGGTCGCCGGAACCCGCGACGGCATCACCGCCCTGCAGATGGACATCAAGATCTCGGGGCTTTCGCGGCAGATCATGGAGCAGGCGCTCGAGCAGGCCCGGCGCGGCCGGCTTCACCTTCTCGACACCATGGAAGCCACGCTTGCCACGCCGCGCACGGAGATCTCGTCCTATGCGCCGCGCATCATCACCATGCACATCGACCCCGACAAGATCCGCGAGGTCATCGGACCCGGCGGCAAGACAATCCGGGCGATCTGCGAGCAGACCGGCGCCCGCATCAACATCGAGGACGACGGCCGGGTCGAGATCGCCACTTCCGACGAGGCGGCGGCCGACCGCGCCGTGCAGATCATCGAGGGCCTCACCCGCGAGCCGCAGATCGGCGAGGTCTTCGAGGGCACCGTGCGTCGCGTCGAGGCCTACGGCGCGTTCGTCGAGATCCTCCCGAACAAGGACGGCCTGCTGCACGTTTCCGAGATCGCCCACGAGCGTACCCGGGAGGTCTCCGACGTCCTCAAGCTCGGCGACAAGATCCAGGTCAAGATCATCGGCATCGACCAGAACGACCGCATCAAGCTCTCCCGGCGGGCACTCCTCCCGGCTCCCGAGCGGACCGGCGACGAGCCGCAGGACGAGGGAGAGCGCCCGCGTCGTCACGACGACTCCCGTGGAGGTCATGGGCGCGGTGGCGACCGAGGTCATGGCGATCGACATCGTTAGACCTTTCACCTGAAGACCTTGCGGGCCACCTTCCGAGGTGGCCCGCGGTGTCTTTGGCGACTCATGCGGTGCTTCGGCCTCGCGGTCGGTCGGACCGGGTCATCAGTGCTGGCAAGAGGGACAGTAGTACGCCGAACGCCCCGCCAGCACCAGCCGCCGCACCGGCTTTCCGCAGCGCTGGCACGGCGAGCCCTCCCGGTCGTAGACCGCAAGCTGCACGGCAAAGTAGCCGGCCTGCCCGTCACTGGCCACGAATCCGCCATCGGCCAGAGTCGTGCCGCCTGCGGCGATCGATTCTTCCAGCACCTGACGGATCGCCGTCGCCAGCCTCGCCCGCCGCCGAGCGGAGAGCGCCGCCACGGACCGCTGGGGGTGGATCCCGGCCCGGAACAGCGCCTCGGACGCGTAGATATTGCCGACTCCGGCAAGGACCCGCTGGTCCAGCAGGACGTTCCGCACGGGAGCGCGCTGGCGGCGCCCCGCGGCGGCCAGTGCCCCCTCCACGTCCCCTGTCAACGGGTCAGGGCCGAGCTCGGGAAGTGGAGGGAAGGTCTCGAGCTCCTGCGCTGCCATCACGACCGCGAAGCCAAAGCGGCGCGGATCCACGAAGCGCAGGTCCAGCCCGTTCTCGAAGTGCAGCACCAGGTGGGTGTGGGCCAGCCGGGCTTGTCCGGGCCTGGCAACCAGGAGCCGTCCGCTCATCCCCAGGTGCACGACGGCACCAGCTTGCCCGAAGCGAGCCAGGAGGTACTTCCCGCGCCGATCCAGGGACTCCAGCCGGTTGCCGGTGATGAGCCGCCGCCATTTGTCCCCGTCCAGAGGGTGCCGCATCTTCACGGCCGCCACCTCGACCGCCTCGACGCGCAACCCGAGGAGCGCGCCGCTCACCGTGCGCCGCACCGTCTCGACCTCGGGAAGCTCCGGCATCTGAGGCAGTTCCCCCCGACTGTCCTGCCTACCGAGCCGTGCCGCCGGAGGGCCTAAACACCGCGGGCCGAGGGAGCGTATACCCTGGTGACAGCGGTTCTCCTCTCCTCCTAGCGACCCGGCGCCGCGCACCCGCGCGGCGCCGCGGCATTTGGGGAGCCGGCAGCCCGGCGCCCGGAGTGCGCTGCCGTCGCCTCGCCGTCACGTCGTCGATCCGCTCCGTCACCGGACCCCGGCCACATCCCCTACATGTACAGGCCGCCGGAAACGTTGATGACCTCTCCCGTGATGTAGGAGCCGGCCGGCCCGGCCAGGAACACCACGGCGTTGGCGATGTCTTCCGGGGTTCCGAGGCGCTGGATCGAGAGGTTGGCCAGAAGGGCCTTGCGCTGCTCGTCGTTGAGCTTCTCGGTCATGGGCGTCTGGATGAACCCGGGCGCGATGGCATTCACAGTCACGTTGCGGCCCCCCAGCTCCTTGGCGAGGGATTTCGTCAGGCCGATGATCCCGGCCTTGGAGGCGGCATAGTTGGCCTGCCCGGGGTTTCCCATCAACCCGACCACCGAGGAGATCGAGACAATCCGGCCCTCGCGCTGGCGCAGCATGATCCTGGCGGCCGGCTGCGTGACGTTGAACGCCCCGTCCAGGTTCACGGAAAGCACCCGTCGCCAGGACTCCGGCTTCATGCGGATGATGAGCTGGTCGTCGGTGATGCCGGCGTTGTTGACCAGGATGTGCAGCCCGCCCAGCTCGCTCGCGGCCTGCTCCACGACGCGCGCCGCGGCCTCCGGGTCGGTCACGTTGAGCGGATAGGCTCTCGCCTGCCCCCCAGCGGCGACGATCCCGTCCACCACCTGCTGGGTCGGGTCGGTCGGCAGCGACGTGCAGGCCACAACCGCGCCTTCGCGGGCCAGCGCCCGCGCACATGCCGCGCCGATCCCCGTCGCCGCACCCGTAACCAGAGCCACCTTGCCTTGGAGCACTCCCGCCATTGGAACCCCCTCCAGCCGACCGTCAGCCCAGGTGTCTGTCCACCTGGTCGGCATTGCCAACCTGCACCGTCTTCACGTCACACGCGATCCGTCGGATGAGGCCGGAAAGCACACTCCCAGGCCCGATCTCCACGAAGGTGTCGAAGCCGTCGGCGACCATCCGCTGTACCAGCTCCACCCAGCGCACCGGCGCATCCACCTGCCGCACGAGGCCTTCACGCACCACGTTCCCTGCCGTCACCGGCGAGGCGTCCACGTTGGTATAGAGCGGCATGGCGAGGTCGGCGAAGACCAGGGCCGCAAGGACCGGCTGCAGGCCCTCCCGAGCCGGCACCATGAGCGGCGAGTGGAACGGCGCCGAAACCGGCAGCGGCAGCACGCGCTTCGCGCCCTGCGCCTTGAGTAGCTCCCCGGCGCGACCGACGGCCGCCGCATGCCCGGCGATGACCGTCTGCTCCGGCGAATTGAAGTTCGCTGCGACCACCGCCTCGCCGGCAACGCTGGCTTCCCGGCAGGCGGTCTCGACCACCTCGCGGTTTGGACCGACCACCGCCGCCATTGCCCCGACCCCGACCGGTACCGCCTCCTGCATGAGCTGACCTCGCCGGCGTACGGTGCATACCAGATCCTCGACCGCCAGGCCACCGGCGGCGCCCACCGCCGAGTACTCGCCGAGGCTGTGGCCTGCCACACCGTCGCAGCGGACCCCGCGGCTCTCCAGAACCGCCAGTGCGGCAAGCGAGACCGTCAGAATGGCCGGCTGGGTGTTGGCGGTGAGCCTGAGCTGCTCGTCAGGGCCTTCGAAGCACAGCTTGGACAGCGGCTCGCCCAAGGCCTGGTCGGCCCGTTCGAAGACCTCGCGAGCCTCGGCGAACCGCCCCGCCAGGTCCCGGCCCATGCCGGCGAACTGGCTACCCTGACCCGGGAAGACGAAGGCGACCTTGCCCATGCTCGCCTCCTACTGCCCGGCCCGCGAGGAGCGCTTGATGAGCGCCTGGGCAATCTCGTTGCGCTGGATCTGGTTGGTGCCCTCGTAGATCTGCAGGATCTTGGCGTCCCGCAGCATCTTCTCGACCGGGTACTCCTTCATGTAGCCGTAGCCGCCGAACACCTGCACGGCGTCCACGGCCACCGACATCGCCACGTCCGAGCCAAGGACCTTGACCATCGACGACTCCATGGCGTACTCCGCGGCGCCGCTGTCGATATGGCGGGCCACGGCATAAAGCAGTGCGCGTGCCGACTCGATGCGCACCGCCATGTCGGCCAGCAGGTGCCCGACCGCCTGGAACGACGCAATCGGCTTGCCGAACTGCTTGCGCTCCTTGGCGTAGGAGATGGCCGCGTCGAGAGCTCCAGCGGCCAGGCCGACACCCTGGGCGCCCACGGCCACCCGGGCACGCTCGAGCGTCTTCATGGTGACGATGAACCCGGTGCCCTCGCGACCGATGCGGTTGGCCTCGGGGACGCGCACGTCGTCGAAGACCACCTCGCGGGTCGAGGAGGCGCGGATGCCGAGCTTGTCTTCGCGCTTGCCGAACGAGAGGCCCGCGCGATCGGCTTCCACCAGGAACGCCGAGGCGCCGCGAGCCC
>Ga0116171_10005518_pt1 | contig 11091 bp, 11 predicted proteins | sample AD_JPNHW2_MetaG_FD_89798 | JGI IMG/M metagenome (GOLD analysis project Ga0116171, IMG submission 89798) | Active sludge microbial communities of municipal wastewater-treating anaerobic digesters from Japan - AD_JPNHW2_MetaG | ecosystem: Engineered > Bioreactor > Anaerobic > Digestate | place...
AGGATAAACCAGGCCATCAGCCTGATCCAGGATGATATGGTAAAACAGGTTACCCATTTCAGGGATATTGGAAAGAATGAGGAGGCAAAACGGCTTGAACAAAGGGTGCTTTACGATCTTGAAATGATTAAGGAACTTGGATACTGCAGCGGGATAGAAAACTACTCGAGGTATTTTGACGGCAGGGATTCAGGCACCAGACCATTCTGCCTTCTTGATTATTTTCCTGAAGATTTTATCACTGTTATAGATGAAAGTCATGTCAGCGTCCCCCAGATAAGGGCAATGTACGGAGGAGATCATTCACGGAAGCAGACACTTGTAGAATATGGTTTCAGGCTTCCTGCAGCCCTTGATAACAGGCCCATGCGCATTGAGGAGTTTGAGGCTCTTACAGGGCAGATAATTTTCGTTAGCGCCACACCTGCCGATTATGAACTTGAAAAAAGTGAAGGGGTTTTTGTTGACCAGGTAATCCGCCCCACAGGCCTGCTCGACCCTCCCATTGAAGTACGTCCGAGCAGGAACCAGATCGATGATCTGATGTCGGAGATAAGACAAAGGGCAAAGGCAGGAGAAAGAACCCTTGTTACGACGATAACAAAAAGGATGGCGGAAGAGCTTACAACATACCTTCTGAAATATGATATAAGATGCAGGTATATTCATTCAGATATTGATACCCTTGAAAGAATAGATATAATGGAAGGCCTGAGGACAGGCGAGTTTGATGTTCTTGTCGGAGTCAACCTTTTAAGGGAAGGCCTTGACCTTCCCGAAGTATCGCTGGTTGCGATCCTTGATGCCGACAAGGAAGGATTTCTGAGATCAGCCCGTTCCCTTACCCAGACAGCCGGCAGGGCCGCAAGGAATCTGAACGGCAGGGTCATAATGTATGCAGATGTAATAACCGGCAGCATGCAGGAGACTATCAATGAGACAAACAGGAGGAGGGAAAAACAACTCAGATATAACGAAAAAATGGGGATTACTCCCCGTCAGATAACCAAAAAGACAGGGACTATACTAAGCGGCCTCTCCAAAAAAGGCATTGCTGTCAAAGCTTATGTTGAACCCGGTAAAATTGATATTGCTGCAGATCCCGTTGTGAGGTTCATGAACAGCGAAGCGCTGGATAAAGCCATTGAAAAAGCCAGGAAGAATATGGAAAAAGCAGCATCGGAGCTTGACTTTATCGAAGCTGCAAGGTTCAGGGATGAGATGAATGAACTTCAAAGACTCAGGAAGAGCAAATCGTGATAAACTGATCGGAATCACCGTCTGGCTGCCCAGTCGGTTTTTTTGCCCTTGTCTTTATTTAAATATGTACCCGTCATTGTGTTTTCGGATGCCAGACCCTCGTACAAGGTTCCGTTAATGACAAATGAAACTGAATCACCTTTCAGTTTCCCTTCGGTGACGTCGTATATTTTGTTGCCGGAGTTATAAGTTCCTGTGAAATATTGAAATTCCTGATTAAGAACAAGTTCTCCGTTATTCATTTTCCAATTGCCTCCGACTTTGGCAGGTACTATCCATAGAAAAGCGGTATTCCAGCTGTTCCAGTTTTCTTCTGTGGTCGCTTCAAGATCGGCTTTCCATTCTCCCATTGTGAATGTATTGGAAACAATCCTGGTCCCTGGTTTCAGATCGAGAAGGCGGGGCCTGAGTTTAAGGTTAATTTCAGGAAGAAGGAACATCGTGATTACCGTTGCTTTTGAAAGATCGGTCTCATAGAGGTCAGCTTTAATAAATTGTGCCTTTTCAGTGACTCCGTCTTTTGCTGCATTCTCCTTAGAAAGAGTTACCATATCGGGATTGTATTCGACACCCAGGGCAGTTGCTCCAAGCTTTGCGGCTGTAATGACAGTGCGGCCGTCGCCTGACCCAAGGTCTATAATGTAATCGTCAGGAGTAACCTTTGCAATTTCAAGCATTTTGTCAACAAGTTCCTGAGGAGTAGGAACCCAGACCACATCCTTGCCCTGCTGGCCGATATGAGGTTCATATCCGGTCGATGATTTGTTTTCCTGGGCAAGTAGCCCGGCGGAGGTCAGATAAAGGATTGCCAGTGAGATCTTTAAAAATCTTGTTTTCATAATTTGCGTTTTTATTCAGTTTCACCGAAAGGTTTAAAATTATGAAATAAATATCAATTCCTTATCAATCCCTCCACATAGTTTGCTATTGCCAGGGACGATGTAAGTCCGGGCGATTCAATGCCGATGAGATTTATAAATCCCGGATTTCCCCTTTCACTTTCCTCCATGATATAGAAATCTCTTACAGGCTCTCCTCTTTTCTGAATTTTCGGCCTTATGCCTGCCATTTCAGGTGAGATGTCCCCAAATTCAAGGAAGGGGAGGAATTTCTTTGCAGAGTTGAAAAATGCTTCCTGTTTCGCGGCAGATACTGTATAATCGTAGATATTTGAATTGAGCCAGGTTACATCGGGGCCAAGCTTAACGCCCCCTGACATGTCAACTGTCACATGGATACCGATACCCTCAAGATTATGCACTGGCACCGGATATACAAGCCTCCTGATAAGACGGTTTTTTGGAGGATTTAGTCTGAAATATTCTCCTTTGCAAAACTGAATTCTGAGGCTGGCATCCTTCATGCCTGCCATCTCCGAGATCTTATCAGAGGTAAGCCCGGCACAATTTATGACATACCGGCTTGTAAATGAAAATACATTTCCATCATTCCCGGTCGTTGTTATTTCATAACCCCTGCTTATTTTTCTGATTCCGGTAACCTCGCTGCCATAGACTATCTGAGCTCTGTTATTGATTGCACCAGTTTCGTAGCTCTTCATCAGGGAGTGGGAATCAACTATGCCTGTTGATGGTGAAAACAACCCCTTCAGTGCAAATACATTAGGTTCCAGGCTGGCAATCTGTTCTTTGTCAAGAGTTTGCAGATCTTTCACTCCGTTATTGAAGGCAGTCTGCCTGATTCCCTCTAAAACGGCTATTTCATCTTCGGAGGTGGCCACTATCATCTTGCCGCAATTATTGAAAGGGACTCCGTGTTTTCTGCAGTAGTCATACAAAAGCCCTTTTCCTTCTACACAAAGTCTTGATTTCAGACTGTTCTGAGGATAATATATGCCTGCATGGATAACCTCGCTGTTTCGGCTGCTTGTTTCCTGGCCGAATGAAAGATGCTTTTCAAGAACAAAAACGTTGTCAGATGACTGTGAAATCCTTTCCGCAATCGCCAGACCAACGACTCCCGCTCCTATAATTGTCACCTCAGCATCCATATGTATCTGTATTAAGAATGTTTATACACAAATCTAAAGAATTCCGGCAATTCTTGTTATATCTTTGCTAATGGTCACCAACTGAAAAATATCCTGAAAGATAAAGTCCTTAACTATAAACCTGTTTACTATGAGAAAGATCTCCTTGATTTTTATCGTCATGATGCTTTATTCATGCAGTCAGAAAAGTGAAAAAAGCTGGAAGCTTGTATGGTCCGATGAATTCAGTTATGAGGGATTGCCAGATTCCTCAAACTGGACAAATGAGACCGGTATTATCAGGAATAATGAGCTACAGTATTATACGAACCGGCGAATTGAGAATTCCGTTGCAGGCGGCGGGAACCTGATGATAATCGGAAGAAAGGAAAATTTTGATTCGGCCGCTTATACCTCAGCCAGCCTTACAACCGACGGCAAGCACAGCTGGACCTACGGAAAGATTGAGGCAAGGATGAAACTTCCGGAAGGGCATGGGATGTGGCCTGCATTCTGGATGCTCGGCCAGAATATACATCAGTTGGGATGGCCGCGGTGCGGAGAGATAGATATTATGGAACATATAAACAGTGAGGACATCCTGTATGGTACACTGCACTGGCATAATGACAGTCATGTTTCATCAGGAACGAAGATACCGTGCGACATGTCGAAGTTCCATGAATATGCGGTAGAATGGGACAGTGATTCAATTCGGTGGTTCCTCGATGGGGCAAGATATTACGGGGTTTGCATTACCGACAGTGTCAACAGCACTGAAGAATTCCACAGGCCTCATTATATAATACTGAACCTGGCAATAGGAGGTGACTGGCCAAAAAATCCGGATGAAACCACCCTGTTCCCCGATACGGTTTTTGTTGATTATGTAAGGGTATACCAGAAGTAGACTGTTTTAAGCCATGTGAAGATCAATATGGTTCAGCCGTCAATTCAAAACTGCAAATTGTAAATCAGTCTCAGGGAATTCATGTCAGCTTTATTAAATTAATCACAAAATTAAACCTGACCTCTCCGGCCTCATTGAATTGTTCTGATTTTGAATTGTTTATTAATCTGCTGCAAGTGTCATGAAAGCAAGAATTTTCCCGGTAATAATTCTGATCTTATTTCAGTTATCTGCGATGCCCTCAGAAAAAACGGTTTCATCTTCATCTGTAAGGTCAAAGATGTTTTCGAAACAGGATCAGGACACCGCAAGGATAAACGGGCTCATTAAAAAAGGATTCGGATATCTTAGTTCCAAAAAAGGCGGGTTCGACCAGGCGAAGGTTTATATTGACAGTGCCGTACTTCTTTGTGAAAGAAAGAATATTGATATTCCTTCAGATCTTCATCTTCTTCTCGCACAATACCATTACAACACCGGTGATCTTCGGAGTGCTTCCGAAGAGGCAGCACTTGCGCTCAAGGAATCGGCAGAAAACGGCGAGACGCTTATACTGGCGAGAACAAATCTGTTTCTGGGTGATTATTACAGACGCACCGGATTATACCAGGAAAGCCTCGAATATTACAGTAATGCAACTTCAATTGCCAAAAAGGCAAAGCTGAAACATATTATTCCGTTAAGTTACCTCGGACAGGCAAATATTTACAATACAATTGATGATATAAAAGGATACAGGGAGAATCTTAAGTTCATGATCGATGCTGCAACTGAAGAATTCGACTCGGTATTCATTGAGGCGGGATACCACAGGCTGGGTTCATCCTTTCTTGGCGATACATCCACTTCGGCGGTGCGCAACTTCAGGATGGGCGACTCATTGCTCCGCAGGAGCCTTTCAGTTTCGACAAGGACCAGGGATACCTCTTATATCTCACTTTCAAATGCCAATCTCGGATGGAATTTCTACCTTCAGCAAATGTATGATTCCTCAATTTTCTGCTATGAAAGGTCATTGAAATACAGCCTCCCCGGCAGATTTTATTCATTCGCCGCAAATTCTCTGGGGAACCTTGGCACCATACACCGCGATCTTGGACATAATGAAAAATCCCTGCAATACTATAAAAAAGGAATTCAAATAGCCATGAAGGATAATGATCTTTATGAACTCTGGTGGATTCACAGGGATATGAGCGAGTTGTATCTCAGGTCGGGCGACACTTCCTTAGCCTACCGCAGTTATGTGCAATTTAAAAAATACTCCGACGCCTATAATAAGGGTGTAAGTTCCCAGGGGCTGGCCGATGCCAGGCTGAGGTATGAGGCCGACTCACATAACAAGGAAGTTGAGTTGCTGTCGCTCAGGCTTAAGAACAACAGGCTTTTGAATTTTGGTTTTGCCGGATTTATAGTCCTGATTTCATTTTTGGGATTTATGCTTTTCAGGGAATCAAAGCTTAAAGACAAAAGACGGATTAGCGAGATGAACCGGAAGATATCAGAGATTACACAGGCCAACCTGCGGCAGCAGATGAATCCTCATTTCATATTCAATACGCTGAACTCGATACAGTATTACATGTATCAGCATGACAAGATCGCGACAAACAATTATCTTACGAAGTTCTCAAGCCTTATGAGAAAGGTTCTCGATAATTCTCAGCATACCTCTGTCCCATTAAGTGATGAGCTGAGTGCCCTTAATCTTTATCTGGAACTCGAAACAATTAGGTTCAGGGATAAGTTCGATTACACGATTACAATTGATGAAGAAATAGATCCGCTTTTATATAAGGTTCCTACAATGCTTATCCAGCCATATGTAGAAAATTCAATTACCCACGGATTGATCCCGATGGAAGGAAAGGGGAAGGTGGTCATCGATCTGAAACTTCGCAACGATTCAATTCTGTGTACCATTGAAGATAACGGGATTGGCCGTGAAGCTTCGAGGGAAAAGAACAAAGCCAGGGAAGGGAATCACAATTCACTTGGAACCAGGATTACCGAGTCGCGGCTTGATCTTGTAAATGAGCTCTACGGGACAAGCCTTTGTGTTGAATACACTGATCTGAAGAATGAAAGCGGAGAACCCACAGGAACCAGGGTTGAAATACATATACCAATCATAACATGACAAGAAGACTTAAGGCAATAATTGTCGATGATGAACATGATGCAGTGGAATTTATTGATTCGATCATCGGCGAATACTGCAAATCCCTTATAGTCGTAGGAAAGGCGCACAATGTCCTTCAGGGAGTTGCGGAAATAAACGAAAAGAAACCTGATCTGGTTTTCCTGGATGTTGAAATGCCCAATGGCACCGGTTTTGACCTTCTTGCACAATTTCCCGAAAAGGATTTTGATGTTATTTTTATAACAGCCTTTAACCATTATGCAATCAAAGCCATAAAATTCTCCGCAGTCGATTATATTTTAAAGCCTATCAATATAAATGAGTTTATTGAATCTGTTGATCGCGTTGTTAAAAAGAAATCCGAAAGGGTAGGCGGAAGCAACGAAAACCTTAAGGTACTGATGGAGAACCTGAGGTCGTCGCTTCCGACAAGGCTAGCGATTCCGACTGCAGACGGAATGGAGTATCTTAATCCCAAAGATATCATAAGAATTGAAGCTGACAGGAGCTATTCATGGTTCTTTCTGGCAGGAAACAGGAAGATACTGGTATCGAAGCATCTCAAGGAATTTCAGGAACTTCTCGGTGAACGATCATTCTTCAGGGCTCATAATTCGCATCTTATAAATCTTAAGTATGTGAGGAAGTTCATCAGAAAAGAGGGCGGCTATATTGAGATGGCTGACAATCAATTGATCCCTGTCTCCAGAAGCAGGAAGGATCTGTTTCTTGCCCAGATGTCGAAATTCAAGGGATAAAAAAAGGGGCTTTTACAAGCCCCCTGATGTTAAATACAAACCTGAAACCAGTGTGTGGCCGGATGGCCTGATGAAATTTTTATCTCGAAGCGATTGCTTCAGTCGGATTGTTTAAAAGCATCGGGAAAAAAGCGGCGATAAGCTGTGTGGCTTCAAGTTCGGGCCTCTTTCCCTGAGTTATCAGTTTCTGATGGAAATATTCTGCCCTGTTCAGTTCGTCGTCGGATGTTTTGTAACCATCCTTTTCGAATTCACTTCCGAGTTTTTCCACCCCAAAATATCTTTCATTGCAGACATACTGGACTGATAATTTGTCGGAAAGAACAACATACTTCTTGCATTTACGGTCTTTACATATTGCAACCGTTACCTTCATAGGTGAATTTTCGTAGCTGATGACATATGCCTTGCAGGCTTCTCCCTTTACGGGAACGGCGTTATCAGCTGTTTCGATTTTGTAGTCTCCAAGGGCTGTGAAGGATTTCCCTTCAGCAACGACTTTCCCTGCAAATGTTGAAGCACACAGGGCAAACGCAATGACTGCGCTAAATAACATTCTTTTCATGGCTTAAAGAATTAATTGTTTATTAAAACACTATTATTACCTGTCCAAAATTTCCTTCTTTTCCATTGAGTTATGTCCAATCATAAACTCATACCGAAATTATCCTGAAAAATATTACCATAAAATAGCGGTTCAACGGTTGGCAGGTTTGAATCAACATTTGGCATAAAATAAACCGAAGACTATTTGAGAACAATATGGATGAGCGTTTTACCGTTTTTAAAAAAACAATCCGGACGATGAAAAATAAAAGAAATTCGGGTTCAAAGACCACAAAATTTGTCAGGGTTGATAATTCCACCTGGATTGAAACAGATATCTGGGTTCCTGACGAGGTTGCAAGAATTCAGTTTTTGCAGAAGGTACAACTGACCAAACCTGTTCCTTATGGTGGTCAGCTAAGTAATGAAAGTTTTGTTGTAAAGAGTTGAGCGGGAGTAGATAATTACTTTGTTTTGAAGAAGCCCTCTTACGGGGGCTTTTTTGTTTCCGCTGTTTTCCTGAACTTTTACAGATAAATCTGCTAATTTTGGTACATCACCATTGTTAACATTCGTATGGAATATTATGATCTTATAAAAACAAGGGAAAGCATAAGGAATTATGATCCGGAGATACCTGTTCCGGACGATGTCCTTGGCAGAATTCTTGAAGCGGGCCGGCTTGCTCCTTCAGCATGCAATATTCAGCCCTGGAGATTTCTTTTAATATCATCAGGGGAAATGCTTTCAAAAGTGCGAAATTGTTATGACCGTGAATGGTTTAAGCAGGCGCCTCATGTATTTGTTATTGCCGGATTGAAAGATAAAGCCTGGGTACGCGGTTTCGACGGATACAATTCGATTGAGACGGATGTTGCCATTGCCATGACACATATTATGCTTGCTGCAGAAAATGAGGGAGTTGGGACATGCTGGATTGAGAATTATAATCCATATCTTTTGCGCGAATCTCTTAATATCCCTGAGAATCAGGTCGTTTATGGCATTACACCTCTGGGTTATGCGAAAGAAGGTTTTAAAAAGACCGGTAACAAGAAAAGAAAGCCAATAGGGGACATTGTGGAGTATCTTTAGGCAATACCATATCCTTCCCCTGCAGTATCTACATTCAAGTACGTTACAGAAAGAAGACAACATTTCAATATCATAAAAAGGTAAAATCAGCGACTGACTTTATTATAATTTTGATTTATTTTCAAATTTTCGGCAGCATTTGTTGTTTTGCTGCCAGTAATTTGCTTACCTTTAACAAAAATATATCATCTTCGAAACTAAATTAAACATACCGCAACTTAAAGAGAGGTTCGAAAACAGGTCGATTTTCACCACTAATGAGATCCTTTCATTCTACAGGGAATCGGAACCATCTATTCCCTCTTCGACAGTTAACTGGCGGGTTTACAGTTTAGTGAACCTTGGTGTTTTACTTCGTATCGGAAAGGGAAAATTCAAACTCGGTAAGGGTTCACTTTATATTTCGGAATTAGATAGTAGAATTATAAAGATCAGCAAATTTGTAAAGGAGAAATTTCCTTTTATTCAATATTGTATTTGGGGATCTTCATCTATAATCGAATTTGGCCACCACATCCCAAGAACTAATATTGTTTTTGTTGATGCTGAAAGAGACTCGGCCGAATCGGTTTTTCATGCTTTAAAAGAGGAGTATAAGTTAGTGTTTTATAGACCCAGGAAGGAACTTTTTGACAATTATATTAATGAACTTCAGGGAGTAGTGATTGTACGCGCATTAGTGTCTGAAGCACCTCTACAGATCATAAAGAATGTTCCTACTGCTACTATTGAAAAGATACTTGTTGATGCGCTGGTTGATGAGGAATTTGAGTTTCTAAGGGGAAATGAAATCAACCATGTCTTTGTAAATGCTTTTGATAGGTATTCTATTAATATCAGCAAGCTGATCAGATATGCTGATAGAAAAAGGAAGAAACCAGAGATTCTACATATTTTTAGTACAAATAATTTGGCAGCAGATCATGATTTGCTGCCGTAAATTTGAAGTATGATTTCAAAGAAAGCCTTAACCAAAGAATGGCTCGAAACAGTTTCAGCTAAAAATATTAAGGCCGATAAGATACTGATAGAGAAAGTAATCCGTGCATTGTTATTACTGGAAGGACTCACAGAGTCTAAATTGTCATTTGTCTTTAAAGGAGGTACTGCGCTTATGCTGATGTTTGGTAGTACAAGGAGATTGTCAATTGACATAGATATAATTGTTCCTGAAAAAAAGGATCTTAAGAGTATTTTTGAGAATATTGTTAAAACCAAATGGTTTACCCGTTATTCAGAACAAGAAAGGGTTACAAAATCTGAAATACCAAAGGCGCATTATAAATTTTTTTATACGCCAGTAAATAGTGCTTCAGATACTGAACAGTATATTCTTCTGGATATCTTATTTGAAAAGACACATTACGAAAATCTTGTAAATATTAATGTGGATTCATCCTTTGTTGAGCAGGAAGGATCAGCGGCTGTTGTATCTGTTCCATCTTCTGATGATATCCTTGGTGATAAGCTAACGGCTTTTGCTCCAAATACTACCGGAATTCCATATCAGAAGAGTGGGTACAGCCAGACAATGGAAATAATTAAACAACTATACGATATCGGATATTTGTTTGATAGTGCCGAAGATCTCTCAGTAGTTACAAAGACATTTAATGAATATGTGATAGTAGAATCTGGTTACAGAGGTACTAAAACAACCTCAGAGGATGTAACTGAAGATATTTTTCAAACTTCATTACTGCTTGGAACTCGAGGGAAAGATGGAAAGGGAGATTTTAATGCTCTAATAGCGGGTATTACTCAAATTAAGCAGTTTATTTTTTCCGAATCTTATCATATTGAAAAAGCGATCGCACATTCAGCAAAAGCTGCGTATCTGTCTACTGCTATTGAAAAAAAGATAACGGTTCTGGAGAAATATAAGGAACCATTGCAGGTTAAGGATTGGATTATTGAACAACCATTTTACACTCGATTGAATAAACTTAAAAAATCAAATCCGGAAGCATTTTTTTACTGGTATAAGGTATATGAACTAACAAAAAAGAAGCATTACTAAGAGGGTTGAATTCAATAAACCATTTGATCTTATCAAAATTCGGATGGATTATTCTGGGGATGTAATTACCGGTCTTGATAGAGATCAAAAGATTATCCTATGGCTTGAATATGACTATCGATTATGTGAAAATATTATTGAGGACGTTGCATTAGCGACAAATATTCTTTGTGCAGGATCCTTAATATTAATTACAGTAGATGTCAGACCACCAGAGGATGGCAATTCTCCAAGTGAATGGAGATTATATTATGAAAAGCAAGCAGGAAATTTTACAGATTTTGATTGGACAGGTGAAAATTACACACTGTCAAGTTTACCAAAAACAACAGGAAAGATTTTAAGTATGCCATTTTAACTGGAATAAAT
>Ga0116171_10005523_pt1 | contig 11087 bp, 7 predicted proteins | sample AD_JPNHW2_MetaG_FD_89798 | JGI IMG/M metagenome (GOLD analysis project Ga0116171, IMG submission 89798) | Active sludge microbial communities of municipal wastewater-treating anaerobic digesters from Japan - AD_JPNHW2_MetaG | ecosystem: Engineered > Bioreactor > Anaerobic > Digestate | place...
CAAGAATCTGGTTGTGATTTTCCGTTTTAAAAGAAGGATTGAGAAGTGAATATATCCATCAGGAATTGTTATTTGCCGAATCCCTGGAGATAGAGAAAAAACCCAATACCGGGAGTCCGGGGGTTAACCGGAATCGCAACCAAAAGAATGGATGAGCATACGTTCTCCTGGGCAAATGATGCCCACCTTCCGGAAAATCAAAGATCTGCTGATTTTTCTCCGGGCAATTCTTCTCATACGGGAACTGACGCCGGACATGGAAAAAGACAAGAAACCGGGGAGATGAACAACCCTCTGTTTTGCATAATACGATTTATCAAATTTACACGACTGTAAATGGAAAAATGAAAATTTTGTATTTCTAAAATATGAAGATAATTTTTACAATCAAATTTTTAAAATGGATTTGTAATAGGGAGTTCCCGGCAAAGAAAAGATCCTGTAGGAAACGGATCCAAATATTTATTTGGAAAAAATGGAAAAACACAATAATGAGGTCATACTTTTGAATTTTAAAAATTTCAGATATAAATAATTACAGTCATAACTTTCGTAAATAATTAGGAATTTAACACCTATAATTCATTATATTCAAAATTTTGAATCAGATATCTTATGAGGGAAATGCAAAATTTGAATTGCACACCCGGAAGAATTCCGGAATAGATCACGGACCACAATAATTTGATCAAAGATTTTTAGGATTCTTATTATGACGATAAAATGGAAAATGAAAATTATGGATTCTCAAAATTTACTCCGATAAAAAATATGATAGCAATAATCTGGAAAAACATAAGAAACTTAAGAGAGAATTATGTATTCACAGACCTTGCAGGGCCTTTTTTTGTGAACGTCATCCTCAAACAAAAATGCCCATAATCCCCCATGTAACAGCCGGGAATCTCCTGGATCAGGAAAACCCGGACTACACGACATAAAATTCCCTTCTGGCCTTCACGGGGTACAGCACCGGCGAAGGGATTCCGGTAAAAAATACCAGGATTGGTTCAAACCGACAAAAAAACACCATACGTTCACAGTCCATGTACAAAGGAGTTGTATCTTTTCCGGCGTTATCCTACATCCTGTTTTGTATAAATCCCCCGAAAGCCCCCTTTGACACCCAAACATTCGTTGCAGGAAGCCCCGGATCCTGCTTGTTTATCTTTCAGATTTATTTCAACAGAATTTCGTATAATCTCTCCCCGCAATGTAAAAAATCCCAAATTATGGCCATTTTTAGAATTCAAAGGTAAATTTCTTATATAAAATTTAAAAGATTGAAATTGGAAATTTTCTTATAAACTATATGATGCTATACACAAGAGACCTTTTTTTCGCCATTTTTTGACCAAATACCAGGCAGTACTCATATACAAGGGGAATTACTGTCGTATCGAGACCCAATACCGGATCCTTTCTTCCGTAAAACAACCGGGATTCACTTGTCTGCTTTATACGGTTTTAATGCAGACTGGAGACCCACAGGAGTTGAGATCGTGAAAAATACAAGAGACAGGAAGCACAAGCCCTGCAAAAATATGCGAGGCTAAATAAAGTATTAAGAAGAATAATGTATAACTAAAGGTAATCATAGGTAATGATAGAATGACCGAAATACTCCAGATGCTGACGCCCAAAGCAGTTGCCGAGATTCTCGGCGTGCACCCAAAGACCGTCCATCTCTGGCTGCGGAACGGGAAATTGAAAGGGGTCAAAATATCATACCGGGCCTGGCGGATACCGCGATCTGCTCTGGACCAGTTTATTGAACAGAATAGTAATGTAGTGCCGCGAAAGGATGTGAAGGAACCTAAAGGAGAAAGTGAAGACAGCAACCTTCCAACCACGATCTCACCCAAATCTTTCCCGGACAACCATGACTCACCACAGGCAAAAATGAAGCATTACATCAGGGATATTATGGGAGAACAATTACCGGAAAAAAACCAGAGTGAATAACAAGATATTTCCCGGTTTTACCCTGGTATGGGTCAGACCATTCTCTTCTTTTTTTGTTCTAGAAAAATTATTAAAAATTACGAAACGCTCCGGGGGCTTCGCCCCACCGCTGGGGCGCCCCGTTTGCGATAGTACCGCATTACCTGTACACAAAAAGGTAGCGAATTTATGTGCAGGTAACACCGGGGCATCACATGCGCCCCCGACCTCGGGCGGGGGCAGGGCTGGCGCAAGGGGGGCAATCATATCGTATAAAATAGGTTTTCTACAGAGCCCTTTTTTTCGTTCTGGATAAAAAACTCATAAAATCTGATGACGCTCCTGGGGCTGGCGAACCTCACAGAACATAGAGTGAGGCTGGAGAAACAATACGAAAGAATTGCCTGGACACAAACAACATTGCTATCGAAGAATCATGCGAACCCGGTCAAAAACCCGGGGTTGGTCGAAGATCTCCGGGAAGTCCTTCTCCTGTTTCGGGCCCGAAGGTCCCAATATTATCCTGTCTCAAATCTGATGACTTTCAACATATCGCAATGCCAATGACACTTCGAATGCCGCCTTTCTGATGAGACACGGCTCTCCCGTCAATACTCGCAACGGTGACAAAGGAACACGAGAAGACACTCATCAGAATCAATTCATGGGTACGAGGATGTATTCCACGCTGCTGGGACATGATAAAGAAGGTCTCGCGGGGCCAGCTTCTGAAACCCTCATCATTTCCTGTTGATAACGGCATCCCCCCATAATGCAATTCATTCTCCAGAAAGTACTCCTGTGCTATCGCTTGGTGAAAGAAAGGATCGGAGAATCCGATACAGTCCCTCCGTAAGCTAGGAAATATCCAATTAAAAAGGGGGTTTCTCCTTTGTACTTTGTTTAGATCCAACCTTGGGCCAGCGCCTTGTTTCTCGTCAGAGATTGTCAGGATCCCTTCTGCCCATAAACCAAATACTGCTATATGTAATGGCACCCTATCTGAAACGGAAGGAAAAACAAATCCTGAAAATCAATAAATCAGGACTGGTCAAGGTGTACTGGAATGGATGATCTGAATTCCCGGCAGGAGATCAACAAGTACAGGAAATTCAAGAAAGTTGACGGTGCAGCGTATCGTAAGGTCAATGCGTTCCTGCGCAAGCGGACGTATATTACTGCACGGGAATGGGCCCTGGCCAGGCTCTGCACCGATTTCCGTACTTCCGGGGGGGCAGAAATGACGTTTATCGGCCAGCACCTCCCGGAGCTCGTCCCTTTTATGGAGGACACCTATTCGCCCCAGGCAGTGAACCAGGCCCGCAACGCGTTCAAGAAAAAAGTACGGAAATCGAGCGCCACCTTTTTTTACGGGGCCATGTGCGGATTTTTCACCACTGATGAACTGGATGACCTGCTGTTCGAGGCGAGCGAGGTTGCACGGTTCCTGCTTGAAGTGGAAGGAACTACGCTGGATATTGACGAAGAGATCGATATTGAAGACCGTATCACAAAGGTGATGCGGGGGGTTGGGGAGGCCGCCAAGACCCTCTTAAAAAATCGTGGTGAGGATGGATCAGTCATGGATCAGACAGAGGATACGGATGATTCCGCCATCATTTCCGGAATTGTGGTTCCACCACAGGCATCCGGAGATTCTCCCGGGGATGCTGTAACACCTGAGGTCCCGGTCACACCTGCCGTGGCTCGCCCGGCACAACCGGAACCCATCTCCACAACAATAGCCGGACCCCACACGGAAGTAAAAACACCTGACAAGCCACACCCGGCTGGTGAAGACCCGGTGTCCCCCGCTCTTCCTGAACTGCAGGCAACGGATGAACCATCGGACACCGGGGGGGATAGATCCGGGGACAATGGAGGCAGCATATCCCCCCCACCGGGAACACGCGGGCCGGAGACGGAGGATCCATGAAGATCATCCAGGTCACCGGGCGGTCCAATACCGGGAAGACCACGTTCATCAAAAGTCTCATCCCCGTGCTAAAAACAAAGGGGAACGTCGCCGTCATCAAACACCTCGCGGATCATGATTTTCTTCTCGAAGAAGGAAAAGACACCACCGGCTTTTTCGATGCCGGCGCAGCAATCTCCGCAGGGATCGACGGCCATAAATCTGTAGTTGCCCTACAAAATAACTCGCTGGATGCGATGCTTGCGCTCCTGAACGGTCAGGGAATGGACTTTGTCATTATCGAGGGATTCAAACAGCAACCGTTTAAAAAGATCGTGATCGGCGACCTGCAAGTCGAAGGATGTATTTTACGCAATCCCGCCGTAGATGATGTAATTGCATCAATTGGCAGTTTTGACACGTACTGATGAACAGGAGAGAGCGATATGACAGCACAAAAAAAACAGAAACGGTTGTTCGGTACCAATGGTGTCAGGGGTATTACAGGAAAAGACATGACACCGGAACTTGTCTTCTCCATCGGCAGGGCACTGGGACACCTGAGAAAGGGACGCATTGCCGTTGGCCGCGATACAAGAACATCCGGTGAAACACTTATGAAAGCACTCAAGGCCGGCCTGCTTGCCACCGGCTGTGATGTCGATGATTGCGGCATCCTGCCCACCCCGGCACTCCAGTACCAGGTCAGGGACGGATATGCCGGAGGGGCGATGATCACCGCATCGCATAACCCCCCGGAATACAACGGTGTGAAGATCATCGAGCCGGACGGGACGGAGATGGGAGATGAGGAAACGATCCAGCTCGAAGAACTGATATTTGGTCCCGCTCCTCCGGTCACAACCTGGGACCAGGCCGGTAAGGAGATACTGGTCCCTGACAGTACAGAACGTTACATCAAAGGAATCCTCACCCATTTTCCCGGCTCACCGGGCAAAGGCATGACGGTTGTTGTAGACCCGGGTTCCGGCCCGGCCTGCATCACCACCCCGAAGATCCTGGAAGGGCTCGGCTGCCGTGTCCTCACGGTCAACGGTGTCATGGACGGTACATTTCCCGGCAGGATGCCGGAACCCTCAGCGGAAGGACTGAAAAATCTCGCGGACCTGGTCTTCAGCAGCGGGGCTTCTTTTGGCGTTGCCCATGACGGGGATGCTGACCGGGCGGTCTTTGTCGATGAAAAAGGCCAGTTCGTTGAGGAGAATGCAGAATTTGCAATTGTTGTACAAACCATCTGCCGGCAGAAAAAAGGAGTTATCGTTACCCCGGTTAGTTCCGGACAGGTTGTCGAGGAAACAGCCCGGCGCGAAGGCAGTACTGTCCGGTATACCCCGGTCGGGAGTATCTATGTTGCCCGCACTATGCGGACACTTCTTGATAACGGGGAGCCGATAATCTTTGGCGGGGAAGGAAACGGCGGCCTCATCTTCCCGGACCACCAGTTCTGCCGGGACGGGGGCATGACTGCAGCCATGATGGTATCCCTCCTTTCCAGCTCAGGGAAAAAATTATCGGAACTTGTCCGCGAGCTGCCCAAACGCCATATCATCAAGGACAAGATTGCATCAAAAAAGGGTGCAGAGATCCTCGCCGCCCTCCCGACATACTATCCCGACGCCAGGATCGACCTGACCGATGGCGTGAAGATTTATACAAACGATACTTGGGCGCTTGTACGGGCATCGGGAACAGAACCTATCATCCGCATTATCATAGATGCCAAAAACCCTTCGGAGGGTTCGGCACTCTTCCAGGATGTAAAGATCCGGCTGAAATCGATAACAGGATAGTGAGCCGGCAACCCCTCCGGATGGGGAAAATCCGGCGATCCTTTTTCCGGCACTTCGATGGGTACCGGCAACCGGCTACGGTCCGGGATCTCCTGTGTTTTGCCATGAACTTCTATTTAAAAGGGTCTTGTAGGGATATTTTCAAATATTGTTCCGTCTAGGAAAAGTAGATAGATTTGAGCCCGAAACAGATAGAAAAACTTATTAATAAATTACGTCAAATTGTGATTATTCATCGTTCATAGATCTCCTGTGATTCAATAATGGTCCGATCGGCAGAAATCATTGAAAAAATACAGCACGCGCTTTCAAAAGAGGAATGGCTTGTTATAGAAGCCCCCATTCTCGAGCTCAAAGCCCAGCAGGTGCGGAAAGCCCGCAAGACCCTCATCGGCCAGGTCAACCATATCATCATCGAAACCGCATTAAAAAACGACCGTCCGTCTCTCCTCATGGCCCTGCCGGATATCCACGGTAATGAGATCGATGACCTGTTCTCGCGAATTGTCCGGCAGTATATTGCAACCAGGCGGGAAGACTGGCTTACGATCATCTATTCCCTTTCCGAAAAACTCGGGAAGAAGAGCAACCAGTCCCGGGTCTTTGCAATGGTTGCCCGGGACCTGATCGATGCCGGGGTATCCGACAAGAACCCTGCACTCATCGAGAACGGGATGATAATCCTGGGCCGCATCAGTTTCCGGAAATACCGCTCCGATATCATGATCGATATCATCCCCCTCCTCATTGTCTGGGCGATTACGATCCATGACAAAAAACTCCTCTGCACATCGCTCCGCCTGATCGGTGAGATCGGGGATATCTCAAAGAGGTCCGTGCTCCATGCCGAGCTCTCCAAGGCACTGGCCACGATTGCCATCCAGCAAAAGGACAGGACTGCGTATTTTTACAGCATCCAGAGCGCTGCCGAGATTCACCAGAAGATCCGGCGGCAGACCTGCATTGCTTCCATCATAGAACGGGGTGCAAAATCCCCCTTTGGGAAGGAAATGGCAGATATCCCCCGATTCATAGACAATTTCGGGGAAATCTCACCGGAAGCCCGGCTCGAGATCATCAGCGCACTTACTGCACAGCTGCTGGAACGGACGAAGGACAGGGAGCATGTCGTATCAATCCTCCAGACCATCTGTACGACCATTCCCTCCGCTACCGGCACGATCATCATCGATCTCTTAAGAAAAGCAGAGCGGTCGGGTGAATTCTGGTACCTCTCATCCGCACTGGAATTGCAGCAACCTGCCAGCGATACGGGCAGTTTCCCGCTGCGGGAGATGATCCATGCCGCGATCGCCGTTGCAACAGCAACGGGCAACATGCAGGTCTTAAACGACCTCATCCCGGTTATCGAGAAGAACAGCACACCCCCCGGCATATCGCGGACCTATCTCCAGTTTTCCCAGATTATGCTCTCCAGCGGAGATTTTACATCGGCCCTTGAGCTGGTTGGTAAGATCAGCCACGACACGGAAATCCTTCCCCAGTACTCCGATATTCTTGTCCAGCTGCTGAAAGCAGGATTCCAGAATGACTGTATTCCTATCGTGAAAGAGACCCTTTTAAAAGATCTCAACGAGACTATTGCAGCGAGCGCAGTGTACCGGGCTGCCATTGAAATCGCCAGGGATGTCCCATTTGAAAATATCGTCGCTCATTTCCGTTCGGTAAACGATCTCGTACTTCTCCACCCGCGGCACGACCACCTGTTTTTTGAATGTATCACCATCCTTGGCGACCGGGGTTTTCTAAATATCCATGACCCCGGTATCCTCATCCATCTTGCCGAATCCATCCGGGAGCAGGGAATAAAAGAACGGGCGATCTCTTCTATCGTCATCAAGATTGCAAAAATAGGAGTCCAGTTAAAGAACCGCGACTACCTCCAGCGGGCAGTCGGCCTTACCTGCGAAATAGACGGCCAGGAGACCCGTTCTGCGACCCTGAGCAGTATTATCGACGAAGCATCGCTGCTCGCGGCACAGCAGGGGGATCTCGACCTCCTCCTGCGCATGCGGGCCTGGAGCAGCTCGCTCCTCGAACAGGATCTCGCGGTATACGCGATGGCAAACATCATCGATGGCGTGATAAAATACGCCATTGACCGGAAGTCATCTGAAGCCCTTGAAGAAGCCTATCTCATTGCCAAAGAGATAAACGACCCGTCCCTCAGGGCGCAGCTCTTCGAACGGATCGCAGAATGTTTTGTCCGGATCGGGTGTATCATCCTTAAGGAACCTTATTCCATGACGGCCCGTGAAGATTTTGTTGCCGCCAAGAGATCCTTTACCCGCGGTCTTGAGATCATCAACAACGACATCAGATCTCCCCAGATCTCCCTGAAGATCGCCGGTATCATCGATATTATCATTGCCCACTCCAAGGCGAGCAACAACCAGGACTTCATCATCCCCCTCGCGATGTATGCAGCTGAAATCAAAAATACCTTTGAACGGGATGCTATGATGTCCCGCATCATCTCCAGCCTGCAGACGGACATGGTCCACCCGGGTTCTACGGATCCTTACGAGATCCTGGCATATCTTCTCCAGAGAAGCGATATGGCAAAAGAGGACCCCGATGTCATCGACCTGATATCCCGTATCCTCCAGATGATTGGGGACCCGTTCATCCGGCTGTCGGGCCTGGCCGGCCTTGCAGAATCCCTGATACGACTGCAGGACATTCCCCGGGCGAAAAAGGTGCTGGAAGAGATCGCAGCCGGCTTAAAAGACCTCCCGGCCGAGTACCAGAAGGTTCTCCTGCTTTCCGATCTTACAATCCTCTATTGCCGGATCGACACCGGTACCGCTTCAGAATGTCTCCTTGACGGGATACAGCTGCTTGAGAAGGTGGAATTTGACCGGGATGCTGTAGCCCGCCGGCAGATTGTATTTGCCATTGTCCGCCTCAATGCCATTATGCCGGAGAGCCGGTGGGTGGATAGTGCCCTGCAGGTTGTCCGGAAAATTGCCGATCCGATCGAGTATATCAACTCGCTTATCGCCGTATACAGCATGATCCGTGGCGATCAGGCGCGGGGCGCCGAGCTCCTCCGTTACATGACGGAGGCGGCTGAAAAGATTGCCTCACCCTATGAGAAGGTCTCCACGCTCCTCGAGATCATCCCTCTCGCTATACAGAGTCCTGATGGCGATATCCCGGTAAACCTGCTCAGGAAGGCCGAAATCCTCACAAAAAAGATCAACATCCAGTACATTGCCGACCGGATGCGGGACACTATCGCCCAGATCTATCTCATGCTCGCACAAAAAACATCGGACCAGAAGTATATGGACATGGCAATCGCCGTTATCAGGACCATCGATGCTGACGAGATCCGGCAGAACCACCTCATAAAAGCCGGATACCCGGAAACGTACGAAGTCCCCCCCCAGTATGTAAAGATCAGGGCACTCTCCGAGAAGATGATTGCCGAAGGATTTCACCAGAACCAGGTCACCGTTCTTGAGCGTCTCGTCCAGACCGTTGCCGACCGCGGGAAAGAGGCGCTATTCTTCTCTGACCTTGCAGTCTTTTTCCGGAAAGCAAAGGAGGAGAAAGTGGCACACCGTATGCTCCAGAATGCGATCAAGGAGGCAAAAATAATCCGCCCGCTCTCGCGGCGGTCCTTTATCATGTGCGATATCGCCCTCAAGCTGCACGCCACCGGATGTGAACGGACTGCACAGGACATCCTTGATAATGCCATTGATGCCGCCACCAACATCCGGCAATCCTCGCTGCGGGACGAAGTCTTTGACGAGCTTGGCCTTGCAATCCGGATTATGCAGGAGATGGAACGGTGAAGACCGTTGAATTCGTTATCACAGGCCGGGTCCAGAAGGTCGGGTTCAGGGCGTGTGTCAGGAAGATAGCCACCGATCTTTCTGTCACCGGTGCGGTCTTCAACCTCCCGGATGGCCGTGTCCAGGTATATGCCACCGCAGAACCCATGATCCTTGAAAAGTTCATCTCATCAGTGTATGGCTGCCCGCGGGCGATTATCCGCGACGTGAAAGTATCCGAAATTCCCCCCCGGGTGTTTGAGGGTTTTTCTATCATCAAGAATGAGGGCAGGTTCAGTACAGGACCCTGAACTCGCTGCCGGTCCGGATCGCGTCTGCCAGGCCCGCCACCTGCCGGTTTATGATATCCGTGTTGATCGATGCATGCAGCCGCCCGGTTATCACCTGGATCAGGTCATCGGAGAGCAGGCACCGGCCCGGCGTCAGTTCATAATCCTCCCCGTGCAGGGTTTCACGGGCGATCTGAAAGATAACAGCATCGACCATCCCGGGTTTTAAGGGATCGATGAGGTCATTGATCAGGCTGTTTCTGCCATCATGGAGGAACCCGCCGTCCGGATTGAGCCGGGCACCGGCAGATGCCACGGTACAGTTCCCGAAGAGCATGGCGTACCCGAAAGAGAGCATGGCATTGACCGGGTCGGTATGGGGCCGCATGCTCCGCCGCCGGAACCCGAGTTCCGGGGGAACGCTGCGGGACATGATCTCGTAATACATATCCGATACCAGCCGGTGCAGCCGGCGGATCTCGTCAACCTTGATTAAGAACGCAAGTTCCTTATGGGAATTTTTGAGGAATTCAAGTTCTCCCTCGTAGAAGAGGCGGACATTCCTGAGTTCCTCCTCCTGCTCCATAAAAACGAGCCGGGCCTGGACTGAGGTCTTTGCAAGGGCTGTTGCAACACGCTGGCGGGGGACCGTCTTCTGGAGCTCGTACAGTTCCCGTAAGGTCTGGTCACCCGGGGGAAGGATCGTGCCGGCAGGAGTACCGTCGGCTTCGAAAAAGGATATGACTGCCCCGTGCCGGATCAGGTTCAGGATAGCGGAGGAATGCAGGGTATGGCCCCCGATGACCAGCAGGTTTTTTACCTCGGTTATCGGGTATTCCTCGATGGTATTTTTTTTCTGGATGATAAGGGTTCTCGGGGTCGATTTTATGTGGGCGCCAAAGCCACTGATCGATATCCACGGGTACTCTGTCACCATCAACACCGGAAAATTCCTTCTGATCTAATTACTACCACACAGCGCCTGATTAAGGCATCGTTTTTTTTACCCTGCCTGCCGGTTCACGCCGTAATTCCGGTGAGTTTAAACCGAATCACACGCCATATATACAGTTGTCATGCAATAGCATAACAGGGGTAACAGATGTACTGGGACAAGAAGACAGAGACCCTGAACCCGGCTGACCTTGCGGCACTCCAGCTGAAGCGCCTGAAAAAGACCATTAAACAGGTCCAGAACGTCGGGTTTTACCGGAAAAAGTTCGCCGAAGCCGGGATCAAAGCTTCTACGATAAAAACGCTTGACGATATTGTGAAGATCCCGTTCACGAAAAAGCAGGACCTCCGGGACGGGTACCCGTTC
>Ga0116171_10005524_pt1 | contig 11086 bp, 9 predicted proteins | sample AD_JPNHW2_MetaG_FD_89798 | JGI IMG/M metagenome (GOLD analysis project Ga0116171, IMG submission 89798) | Active sludge microbial communities of municipal wastewater-treating anaerobic digesters from Japan - AD_JPNHW2_MetaG | ecosystem: Engineered > Bioreactor > Anaerobic > Digestate | place...
CGGAATCGCGTTGAGCAGTGCAACGCCGCCACCCGGAACAATACCTTCTTCGACTGCCGCACGGGTTGCCGAAAGAGCGTCTTCAACACGGTGTTTCTTTTCTTTCAATTCGACTTCGGTTGCGGCACCGACGCGAATGATCGCAACGCCACCGGATAATTTCGCCAAGCGTTCCTGTAATTTTTCCCGATCGTAATCGCTGGTAGTCTTATCGATTTCAACACGAATCTGATCAATACGGGCTTTAATCTCGCCGGCATCGCCTTTACCGCCGACAATAGTCGTATTGTCTTTATCGGAAATTACCTTTTCACAGCGGCCGAGATCGGAAAGCTGTGCGGTTTCTAATTTACGCCCTGTTTCTTCGGAAATGACGGAAGCGCCGGTTAAAATTGCGATATCCTGTAACATTTCCTTGCGGCGATCACCGAAGCCGGGAGCTTTGACAGCCAAAACATTCAGCATGCCGCGTAGTTTGTTCAGTACCAAAGTGGCTAAGGCTTCGCCGTCGACATCTTCGGCGATGATAACCAGATCCCGTTTACCGGTCTGAACCAGTTTTTCGAGAATCGGAACCAAATCTTGGGCCGCGGAAATTTTCTTGTCATAAATCAGAATATAAGGATCGTTGATAACGGCTTCCATCTTATCCGTGTCGGTCATAAAGTAGGAACTGATATAACCGCGATCGAATTTCATTCCTTCTACGTATTCTGTTTCGAATTCGAGGCCTTTCGATTCTTCGACAGTGATCACACCATCTTTACCGACTTTATCCATCACATCGGCGATTAAGGATCCGATTGTCTCGTCTTGAGCCGAAATAGTCGCTACGTTTGCAATGTCATGTTTGGTTGTAATTTTAATGGACTGAGCCTTGATTTCATCCGATACAACTTTCGCTGCTGATTCGATTCCTCTCTTAATCAGCATCGGATTGGCTCCGGCTGCCAGTGATTTCAGACCTTCGGAAACGATCGCATGTGCCAAAACGGTGGAGGTTGTCGTACCGTCACCGGCGATATCATTTGTCTTGGAGGCGGCTTCCTTCAGAAGCTGTGCACCCATATTTTCAAACGGGTCGGGAAGTTCAATTTCTTTTGCAACAGTAACGCCGTCGTGAGTTACGGTCGGAGAACCGTATTTTCGATCAATCGCCACATTTCGGCCTTTCGGACCGAGTGTAGTTGCGACTGCGGAAGCAACGACGTCAATACCAGCTTTCAGATTTTTTCGTGCATCTTCACCAAAATATAATTGTTTTGCCATGGTTTATTCTCTCCTTCGAGTTCTATTGGTTTATTTAGTCGATAATTGCAAGGACGTCGGATTCCCGCAGGATTAACAATTTTTTACCGTCGACTTTAATTTCAGTTCCCGCATATTTAGCAAACAGAACGGTATCACCCGCTTTTACATCCATTTGAATACGATCACCCTTTTCATTGCGGTCGCCTGGACCGGCAGAAATGACTTTCCCTTTCTGGGGTTTCTCTTTTGCGGTTTCGGGAAGGACAATCCCTCCGGCGGTCATTTCCTCTTCCTCAATGGGTTCTACAACTAATCGGTTACCTAATGGTTTTAAATTCATTTTATTCCTCCAACTATGGCTTTTATTGTTCTTTTTCTTAAATTTAGCACTCTTTAATACTGAGTGCTAATGCACGACATATAATAATCCGCTAAAAAGAGATTGTCAAGGTGAAATTTATGATTCTAATAAAACTCTTACATTTCTTATGATCACATTTTCTCTATTTACAAAGTTTTCCTTCGACCATAAAATGGGGGTATGAAATTCGATGTGTTTACGTTACTCCCAGGTGTATTTGAGGATTACCTCAACAGCAGTATTTTATTAAAAGCACTGGAGAATCAGTTGATTGAAGTGGCCGTTCACGATATTCGTGAATGGGCGCCGGGAAAACACCATGTGACGGATGAACCGCCGTACGGCGGGGGTGGCGGAATGGTGATGAAACCGGAACCGGTTTTCAATGCCGTGGAAGCGGTTTTAGGAGATAAACCCGATTGTCCGGTTATTTTGTTGACGCCTCAGGGGAAGGTATTCGATCAGAAAACAGCTCAGAGATTGGCTCGGGAACCTCATCTGGCATTGATATGCGGCCGTTATGAAGGGTTTGATGAACGGATTCGTGTCCACTTGGCGACGGAAGAAATATCGATCGGTGATTTCGTGTTAACCGGAGGGGAATTGCCCGCGTTAGTCCTGATCGATGCGATCAGCCGAAATATACCAGGGGTATTAGGCGATCCGGACGGAGCGATGACCGATTCTCATTCGGAAGGGTTATTAGAGTATCCGCATTATACGCGTCCCGCGGTCTTCCGCGAATGGGAAGTACCTTCCGTACTGTTAAGTGGAAACCATGCCGCCATCGAAAACTGGCGTCGCGAACAATCGCTGGCACGCACTTTGGAACGCCGGCCGGAATTATTGGATCAGGCCGAGTTATCGGAAACCGATCGACAAATATTACAGAAATTGGGTTGGAAACCGAAAGAACGATCCGCCTGAAAAATCGTTTCGATCGCGGAGTTAATTCGAACCATATGCGGTGAGGAAATCTTCCGCGTATCGGCTGAAGGTACCCGAAATGATCGCACGCCGCGATTGGCGAACGAGTTCTTCCAGTGTATGAATATTATGAATAGAAATTAAGGTGCCACTGAGCATTTCTTTGGAAATTAGAAGGTGGCGGATATAACCGCGTGAAAAATGTTGGCAGGTGTAACAGTCGCAACCTTCGACGATTGGACGGGGATCGCGGGCGTATTGTTGATTGTTTAAATTAATGCGCCCCGTAAAACTCATGGCTGAACCGTGTCTTGCCAACCGAGTCGGCAAAACGCAATCAAAAATATCCACTCCGCGCAGAATTCCGTTAATCAAATCTTCGGGGGAACCGACGCCCATCAAATAGCGCGGTTTATTTTCGGGCAAAATTTCTGGGACGATATCCAAAACGGCATTCATTTCTTCCTTTGTTTCGCCCACGGACAGACCCCCGATCGCAAACCCGGGTAAATCAAAGGAGCTGACAAATTCCGCGGATTTTGTTCTTAGGTCGGGAAAAATACCGCCTTGCACGATTCCAAATAGCGCTTGTTTATCATTGGTTTTCGCATCGATGCAGCGCTGCAGCCAGCGGTGGGTGCGATCCATGGATCGGATGTTATATTCATAATCTTTTGGATTTGCGCATTCATCAAAAGCCATCATAATGTCCGCGCCTAAATTTTGCTGAACGGCGACGGATATTTCCGGGGTGAAACGGTGAACGGACCCGTCGATGTAACTTTTAAAGGTTACACCGTCTTCGTCAATTTTACGCATTCTGTCTAATGAGAAGACCTGAAAACCGCCGGAATCGGTCAGGATGGGTTTCTGCCAATCCATAAAGCGATGCAACCCTCCCATTTCCGCGATCAAATTATCTCCGGGACGGAGAAACAGATGATAGGTATTTGCCAAAATCAGCGTAGCGCCCGCTTCTTCCACTTGTACCGGAGTCAATGACTTAACGGTTGCCTGTGTTCCGACCGGAGCAAAAATCGGTGTCTGAAACGAACCGTGCGGTGTGTGAAATACCCCGGCTCGGGCTTTGCCGTCTTTGCCTTCTATTTCGAAGGGAAAATTATCCGAATTCATAACAGCGGCAATTGTACCATCTGCGGCGGTTTAAAAGTTTTTTTCCGGGAAGTCATAATTATTTTTATTCCGCTGGTTATCAGGAAGGATCGGTCGATTTCCGCGCCAGAGCTTTCTGCAAAAAAGTATCCTTTTGAACGACAAATCGCTTATGAATTCCTCTGCCGATCTCCCCTTTTTCATCAAAGACACTGATCTCAAAGGTCAGCATGCGGCGATCGATTTCGATCAGCGTGCTTTCGCAGGAAATTTTCATTCCCAGCGGAGAAGGGGCGAGGTGCTCGACTTCCAATCGGACCCCGACCGTTGTTGTACCGGGCTCAAGATACGGCTGCACACTCTCAAGCGCAGCGGACTCCATTAATGCAATCATAGCCGGGGTACCATAGACTTGCAAATCTCCGCTGCCGAGATGGGCTGCGGTATTTTCGTTTGTGACCATCTCCGTTTTTGTGCCTTTTATACCGATGTTCAACATTGTTTCATCCTTTCTGATTTAATCTTTCAACAGCCAATCTTCCGCCTGCTCAAAATCTTCGAACAAACGGAACATGTGTCCGCGGTTTGTTTCGATCATGAAATCCTTGAATTTTCCGCGGACTTTCGCAGGCTCGATCACCGCAGCCGCTCGAATCCGATAGTTGACAAGTTTTTGTAAGACCAATCCCGTCAACTGTGTGGAAAGATCATAAAACGCATCGGAAAGTGCCTCCGACGGCAGCAACAAACGGTTCGTGTCGTTTTCAATACACGCGGACACTAACGCCAACCCGTCCTTTTCGTCATTGATCTTGCCGGAAATGACTTTCACATAATCTTTCCCTTTTTTTTGTACTTTTATCGTTTCCATTTTCATATCATATTCTTTCTTTCGGCATGCATCGGATTCATCGGGTAGGAGCGGAAGCGCTTCCGATCGCACCTTTTCAACCCATAACAATTCGGACTCGTAGAACCGGCGGATATTATCCGTCGCCAACTTTGACAAGGCCGCTTCGTAAGGAGTGGGATCGGCGAGAGGATTTTCATCCGATGCCATCGCAATTGTTCCTTCGATTTCGTCCGCATATCGATCTAACAAAGATTCTGCCTCGGTCCTTGAGAGATCTCCGCCGAATAATAATTGGATCGAAAAAGGTTTGCGAATTTCCGGCATTTCAGGAAAATCCCGAGAAAGTCTTTGCAACTCTTTTTTACCGTTTTCGGTGATCGAATAGACCTTTTTCAACGGAAGCGTATCCTTCTGTTCGACCTCGCCAACCACAAAGTCCTCTTTTTCAAGCTCCGCAAGCGTGCGATAGACTTGATTATTGTTTCCGGACCAATAAAGCAGAGGCGAACGGACCATCGCTTTTTTAAGATCATAGCCGGATAACCGGGTATTCCGCAACAATCCCAATATGGCATATCGGATATCCAATTCCGTTTCTCCTTTCAAGATATATGTTAATAATAACATATTATCTTTATGTAAGTAAAAAATCGGTCTGGGAGAATGTTTTCGGTTAAACGATCTGCTGTTTCGGAATTTAGATTTTCCCCAGTTTATCAGAAAAATATTGATTTTAAAATTGAATCGGGTAAAATCAAAAAGGTACACATTTTTCTATAAATTGTTAGCGAATTGGTGTTTGTACCAACTTAATCGAATTATTTAAGCTTGCATCGGGAGAAAAATCGATGACGAAATATATTTTTGTGACGGGAGGTGTGGTATCCGGTTTGGGGAAAGGAATTACCGCCGCATCTCTCGGCAGATTGTTAAAAGCGCGGGGTCTGAAAGTGGCTGCACAAAAACTGGATCCGTATATCAACGTAGACCCCGGAACAATGAGCCCGTTTCAGCACGGAGAAGTCTTTGTGACAGAGGACGGTGCAGAGACGGATTTAGATTTGGGACATTATGAACGGTTTATCGATGAGGATCTTAACAAATATTCCAATTTAACGACCGGGAAGGTTTACTGGAATGTCCTGAATAAAGAGCGAAACGGCGAATATCTCGGTGAGACGATTCAGGTGATTCCGCATATCACGAATGAAATCAAATCATTTGTCTATTCCGTCGGACAGAAGACAAACGCCGATGTGGTAATAACCGAGATCGGCGGGACCGCGGGGGATATCGAGAGCCAGCCGTTTCTGGAAGCGATTCGTCAGATCGGTTTGGAAGTCGGTCAGGAGAACTGTCTGTTTATCCATGTGACGCTGGTTCCTTATCTCAAGAGTTCCGGAGAGCAGAAATCCAAACCGACGCAGCATTCCGTCCGAGAATTACAATCGATGGGAATTTTCCCGAAAATTATTGTTTTGCGTTGCGATGAACCGATCGAGCCCGGAATCGTTCAGAAGATTTCGTTGTTCTGTAACGTTAAGCCGGATTGTGTGATCGAAAATCAAACGATTCCGGTGCTTTATGAAGCACCGATTATGCTTGAAAAGAGCCATTTTTCCGAAATTGTCTGCCGTGAATTGAACATAAATGCTCCGAACATCAATCTGACCGAGTGGAATAAGATGCTGGATCGGATCCGTCTCTGTGACAAGGTCGTCAGGATCGGTCTGGTTGGGAAATATGTCAAGCTGCACGACGCCTACCTTTCCGTGATGGAAGCTTTACAGCATGCCGGATATGAACTGGGAACAAAAATTAAAATCAAGTGGATTGATTCGGAGACTTTAAAACCCGGAAATTACGAAAAATTGCTTTCGGATTGCGCCGGCATCATTATCCCGGGTGGTTTCGGCAATCGCGGAATCGAAGGGAAGATCTTGGCGGCTCGCTATGCCCGAGAAAATAATGTCCCGTATTTGGGATTATGCCTGGGCATGCAGGTAGCCGTAATCGAGTTTGCGCGCAATGTGTGTGGATTGCAAGGTGCCAATTCCCGTGAATTCGATGAGAAGGCTGAACATTTGGTCATCGATTTTATGCCCGATCAGAACGATACGATTGCAAAAGGGGGAACGATGCGCTTAGGCAGTTATCCCTGTAAAATTGTCCCCGGTTCGATCATGGAAAAGTGCTATCAGACGAATATGATCGCCGAAAGGCATCGCCATCGTTATGAATTCAATAATCAGTATCGGGAAATTCTTACGAAAAACGGTATGAAAATCAGCGGAACTTCCCCGGATGGATCGATTGTTGAGACGGTGGAAATACCGGAAAATGATTTCTTTGTCGGCGTCCAATTTCATCCAGAGTTTAAAAGTAGACCCAATCGGGCGCATCCTTTATTCAAAGGATTCATTGCGGCGGCTTTGAAAAAAACCGAAAATGTGAATGACTCGCTTTAATGAAATTTCTAAATTCGTTGGATTTCCAACGAATTTTTTTTTGTTCTCCGGTAAACTCAAGGAAACGGTTTAATTATATTGAATGAGCTTCGGCCAGATAAAGAAAAGTTGAGCGTGTTCTCAAAGGAGAAATATCAAATGGAAAATACAATGTTTTGTTTTCAATGTCAGGAAACAGCCGGAAACAAGGGCTGCACCCGTACCGGTGTGTGTGGAAAGAGCGCGGATACGGCGAATTTGCAAGACTTACTGCGTTATGTGACGATCGGGCTGTCGGTTGTGACTACCCGATTGCGGAGCGAGGGAAAGACGGTGGACAAAGAGGTCAACCATCAGGTCACGAAGAATTTGTTCACGACCATCACCAACGCCAATTTTGATGATGAAGCGATTTATGAGCGGATTGGAAAAACGTTGAAAATGAAGGAAAATCTATTGGCGAAGCTCTCCGATCAGCAAAATTTACCGGATGCCGCCACTTGGCAGAGCCATGACCGTTCCGAAATGGCGGAAAAGGCAAAGACCACCGGCGTTTTGCGAACAGCGGATGAGGATGTCCGCAGCTTACGGGAACTGATTATTTACGGATTGAAAGGTTTATCTGCTTATGTGGAACATGCCAATGTGTTGAAACATGAAGATGAATCGATCGATGCTTTTATTCAAAACGCTCTCGCCAAAACCTTGGATGACAGTCTTTCTGTGAATGATTTGGTCGCTCTAACGCTTGAGACCGGCAGTTACGGTGTTAAGGGAATGGCTTTGTTGGATGCGGCTAACACCGAGACCTACGGGAATCCGGAGATTACAAAAGTGAATTTGGGAGTCCGCAAAAATCCGGGGATTTTGATCTCGGGTCATGATTTGCGGGACTTGGAGATGTTGCTTGAACAGACAAAGGGGACCGGGGTCGATGTGTATACTCATTCGGAAATGCTCCCCGCTCAATATTATCCGTTTTTCAAGAAATATGATCATTTTGCCGGAAATTACGGGAATGCTTGGTGGAAACAGGCTACCGAATTCGAAAGCTTTAACGGACCGATTTTGATGACAACCAACTGTATTATTCCAGTGAAGGACAGCTATAAGGATCGGTTATTCACTACGGGTGCCACCGGATATCCGGGCTGCAAGCATATTCCCGGGGAAATCGGGGAAGAAAAAGATTTTTCGGAAATTATTGCTTTGGCGAAGACCTGTCCGGCTCCGATCGAAATCGAAAGAGGCGAAATTATCGGTGGATTTGCTCATAATCAGGTGGAAGCTCTTGCGGATAAGATTGTGGATGCCGTCAAATCCGGCGCGATTAAAAAGTTTGTTGTCATGAGCGGATGCGACGGACGGATGAAATCTCGTTCCTACTACACGGAATTTGCGGAAGCTTTGCCAAAAGATACCGTGATTCTTACTTCCGGTTGCGCGAAATATCGTTACCTTAAGTTACCCTTGGGTGACATCAACGGAATTCCGCGTGTTTTGGATGCGGGGCAGTGCAATGATTCTTATTCATGGGCGGTTATCGCGTTGAAACTGAAGGAAATCTTCGGTGCAGCCGATATTAACGATCTGCCGATTGCATTCAATATCGCCTGGTATGAGCAAAAAGCGGTGATTGTCCTGCTGGCACTGCTATCTCTCGGGATAAAGAATATCCATCTCGGTCCGACACTTCCCGCATTTTTATCACCGAATGTCGCGAAAGTATTGGTTGAAAACTTCGGAATCGCACCGATCTCGAGTGTCGAAGAAGATGTAAAGATTCTTTGCGCATAGTTGTAATATTATCAAAACAGCCGGCGTGGTTTGCCGGCTGTTTTGAATATCTCTAAGCGGAACCTTAAGAAGACTTCATCACAGAATCGATTTTCACCTGAATTCGATTGAACTCCTCGCATGAAAAGAGCATGATTCCGGTGAAAGCAAAAAGGACAAAAGGGATCATGATCATGGTTGTCCGAGTGCCGATCGCACCGAGGGTAGGGGGAACCAAAGTGGAACCCAAGTAAGCGACAGCCATCTGGATTCCCATAATTTCCTGCGCATGTTCCTTCCCGAAACGGACCGGTGTCTCATGAAGCATGCAGGGGTAAATCGGAGCGCAGCCTAACCCCGCAATAAAAATGCCTGCTTGAACGAAGGGTGACGGCAGCGGAAAAATCAGTAAAGTTAAGCCGATAAGAATAATCAATTCGCCCAAACGGATCATCATTTTGTTACTCAGTTTGAACGTCGCAAAACCGGAGAGAAACCGTCCGATGGTAATTCCGGCAAGAAACAAAGAAATCCAAGCGGCGGCGGTGGCGGGTGTCACATTGCGTGAGGCGATCAAGTAAGTGGCTCCCCAAAGCATCATTGTCTGTTCGACTCCGCAATACAAAAAGATTGAAATCAGTACCGGGAAGACTCCCGGATGTTTGAGCAGAACGGAAACTCCGCTGCTTTTTTTCGTTTGCGCCAAATCCGATTCGATCGGCGGATTCAAATCCTGTTGAATTTTTTCCCGCTCCTTTACTTTTTTCCAAAGCGGCAATGACAGGAAAAGGATTGCGGCAAGACCAAACTGGATGATCGAGATAATCAGATAACCGTTTCGCCAAGTCTGTCCGGATGCGAACAATTTTGAGATAATGATGGGGCCGGTCATGGCGCCCAATCCCCAAAAACTGTGCAGCCAACTCATATGACGTGATTCGTAATGTTCCGCCACAAATTCATTTAAGCCGGAATCGACCGCACCGGCGCCTAACCCCAGTGGAATCGCAAAGATCAGAAACCAATAATAAGAAGGGGCAAAGTGAAAAAGGAAGAGTGCGGTTGCGGTCATCAGGACGCTTACAAAAGTGACTACGCCGGTGCCGAAACGTTTGATAAAACGACTGCTGAATAAGCTGGATATGATCGTTCCGCCGGCAACCACCATAAAAATATAGCCGGCAAAATCTTCTGGCGCATGCAGTTCGATTTTAATCATTGGCCAGGCTGATCCGAGTACTGAATCAGGCAAACCGAGGCTGATAAAGGAAGCATAAATCAAGATCAGGAAAAAAGTTGCCATTAAGTATTAATTCCGTTCGGTCTATCCGGAAAAGATCGGAGCAACGTCATGGTCTATCCGGAAGGTTATATTATTGTATATTTCAATATATTTATTTTACATAGTTATCGAGCGACTGACGAAAAAACGATATTAAAAGGATCAACTGAAAGATTCATTGTTTTTCCGCGGCAATTTTAACAATTTCAATGATGATCCGTGTACAGATTTCCAAACCTTCTTTCGTGATATGTTCATACGGTCCGTGGAATCCGAATCCGCCTGTACAAAGATTCGGGCAAGGTAATCCGAGAAGGCTTAATCGGGCGCCGTCGGTTCCGCCTCGAATTGGGGCGGTGACTGGTTTCAGTCCGACATTTTTAATGGCTTGCTTTGCGATATTTAACGGTTCGGGATTCTTTCGGAAAACCGCCGCCATGTTTTCATATTGATCTTTCAGTGTCAGTTTAACGGTACCTTTCCCGTATTTTTCGTTGATTAACTTTTCAATCAGTTTTAATGATTCTTTCCGGGCGTGAAAAATTTCTTTTGAGTGATCTCTGACGATATATTTTAAGGTTGCTTTCTCGACATCGCCGGCGATATCGCACAGATGATAAAAGCCTTCGTAGTTCTCTGTTTTGGAAGGAATTTCTCCGGAGGGGAGCATTTGGTTGATTTCACAGGCAATCAAAGCCGCATTTACCATAATGTTTTTGGCGGAACCCGGGTGGACATTGACTCCGTGAATTTCAAAAGTCGCAGCACATGCGTTAAAGTTTTCAAAATTGATCGTTCCTTCCTCATCTCCGTCCAACGTATATGCATAATCAGCACCAAATGCCTGAATATCGAAATTTTCCGTTCCCCGACCAACTTCTTCGTCCGGCGTGAAACCGATGCGAATTTTCCCATGAGGAATCTTTTTTTCGATGATTTCTTCGCACGCAGTCATAATCTCGGCGATGCCGGCTTTATCGTCTGCACCCAATAAAGTGGTTCCGTCCGTTGTGATTAACGTACATCCCTTTAATTTTTTCAGACGAGGAAAATTTTTAACGGATAAGACCTTGCCG
>Ga0116171_10005527_pt1 | contig 11084 bp, 9 predicted proteins | sample AD_JPNHW2_MetaG_FD_89798 | JGI IMG/M metagenome (GOLD analysis project Ga0116171, IMG submission 89798) | Active sludge microbial communities of municipal wastewater-treating anaerobic digesters from Japan - AD_JPNHW2_MetaG | ecosystem: Engineered > Bioreactor > Anaerobic > Digestate | place...
GGGTTCCCGACATTTACTGCTTTCAATGTATTAGCAAAGCTGCTAAAATCATATCCTTCCTTCCGGGTTTTCGAATCGTGGCAGCCTGAAACAGCACAACTGCTGTTTAATATTGGCTGAATATCGCGACCGAAACAGGCCCATAATGTTCCTGATTGTGTTGTTCCGGTTGTTGTTCCGCCAGAATTATCAGACGTACAAGTGGTCTCTTTCGCGCCTTGGTTAATCCACAACCTGATTAAAATTCTTTTATCTTCAGGAAGGGCATTGTTGGGAGGCATTAATTGAAAAGTACTTGTAATTGCCTGGTAGGCTTTACTTTTGTCAGCATCGCCGGGAGATATTGCTTTCATAATCCCGGAATAGGTGCTAAAATCAAGTCCTGCTTCCGGATGCGTTCCTCCGTGGCATGAAGCACAACTATTTTGAAAAATTGGTAAAATTTGATCCTGAAAACATATCTCAGGAAATTGATCAGCTGGGATGCCTTCGTGTTTACACGAGTTAAATGAAATAATTAGTGTAAAAAACAAAAAAGCAATTGCAGCCCACACGAAGCTTGCTCGTCTAAAATTCATGCTTTTAATGTTAGGGTTAAATTGAATTCAAAGCTGTTTCTAGTTGGTTCTTGCCAGTGAAACAAGGCATGAATTTTAATGTTCTGAATTTTATTATTAAGCGAACTATTTTAACATTTTTTACACAAAATGGCTTACACTTTGAAGAAAAGTTAAAAAAAAGGCATCATTTTGATTATTTCTCCTTCTGTCGTAAGGTATTCTTTCATCAAGTTGGCAGTCAGGCAAGAATGAACAGGAATGATCTCAACCAGCGTTCCGGGTTTAAAGAAATGCAAATCGCGTGGAGTTATTTTCAAAATTCCGTGTTCCTGAGAAAGTGCATGCAGATAATTCTTTTCGTCGAGAAGAATTTTTTGATTGTTGTCCTGAACGACGATTCTTCCAAAAAGATGTTTCCCGTCAATATTGATAATAGAGTCTTTTGCAAAGTGAATGGCTCCGCCATAAATCACCACTTCGTTTCGCGACGGGTGAACAGCGACGACAGGACAAACCATGCGGACTGCAATGTCGGTAAGTTTGCAGGCGCCTAATTTGTTTTGAGTTAGATCATAGAATACAAAATTGCCAGGTCTGATCTCGTCAACGCCATCAAAATTATCGCAAATACTGCACGACGGCGTATCGCCAAGCGAGATAATCAAATCAGGCCAATCTGAAATATAACGTTGTTTAAGCGTTTTCATTTTCAAAATAGCGTCGAAATGCCGGCTATAGATATCGTTTGTTGAATTGGCGTGGTAAGTGTGGCCGGTGTGGGCCAGAAATCCGCGAAACTGCAAAAGCGGTGATTTCTGTATAACGTTTAAAAGCTCATCGATTAAGTGGGTTTGGTTGGCTTCGATACCTGTCCGGTTATAACCTGTGTCTATTTTTATGAATAAACCAACATGCCAGCTTATCTTCTTTTGGAGTGCTTCAAGTCCTTCAATGTTCTCAATCAGTAGATTAAGGTTAATTCTTCCAGCAAGCTCATTCATCTCCGGTATTTCAAGAATGTTAACCGGAAAGGCAATTGTAATATCATTCCAGTCAAAATCGGCGAAATAATTTGCCATCGTTAGCGATGAGACTGTAATTTTGTCGACACCGGCCTTTCTGAACCATTCTCCGATTTCAGCCGACTGATGCGTTTTAAAATGAGGGCGAAAAGATAAACCAAGAGTTTTTGCTTTGCGAGCCATGCTTTCGATATTTCGCGAGGCAATATCTTTATCTAGAACTAAAGTAGGCTTAGTTATTTCCATTTCAGGACATCAGGCTAAAAAGATAGTTATTTAGTGTTCTAAATTAGTCAATAACTTTTGAATAAAAAATAGTACAAAAAAAGGAGCCAGCATAGCCGACTCCTTTAAAGTGTCTTATTCTCCAAGAAATATTGTTTGTGCTCTGTTCGGTCCAACAGACGCAATAGTAACCGGAACTCCGACCTGATCTTCAATGAAATTAATGTAGTTGTTAAATTCTTCCGGAAATTCATTCTGATTAGTCAGTTTGGTCAAATCGCTTTGCCAACCAGGAAGTTCAATATATACAGGAGTAACGCTGTCGTTAAGTTCAAATGGGAACTTTTCTACAACCTCGCCGTTGATTTCGTAGCCAACGCAAACTTTTATCGTTTCAAAATTGTCAAGAACATCGGCTTTCATCATTATTAATTCGGTCACCCCGTTTAACATGATGGAATATTTTAATGCCACCAAATCGAGCCAGCCGCAGCGGCGTGGACGCCCGGTGGTTGATCCGTATTCCCGGCCAACTTCACGCATTTTCTGTCCGTCTTCGTCAAATAATTCTGTCGGGAAAGGGCCCATCCCAACGCGGGTACAGTATGCTTTGAAGATACCATAAACGTTGCCAATTTTGTTTGGAGCAATACCCAATCCGGTACATGCACCCGCACAAATTGTACTTGATGAGGTTACAAAAGGATATGATCCAAAATCGATATCGAGCATTGTTCCCTGGGCTCCTTCTGCCAATACCGTTTTTCCCTCAACAAGGTTGTCGTTTATCAGGTGTTCTGTATCAACAATTTTGAAAGTTTTCAGTGTTTCGATTGCAGTCATCCATTCAGCTTCAGTTTCAGCTAGCTTTGCGGCGAAATCGAAATGATAAAAATTTTCGAGCAAATCTTTGTGGGCTTGAATTCTGGTTGAGTATTTTTCTTCGAAGTTTTCAAACAGATCGCCTACCCGAAGTCCGTCGCGGCCAATTTTATCGCGATAAGTCGGACCAATTCCTTTTAGCGTGGACCCAATTTTAGTTTTGCCTTTGGCCTCTTCAGAAGCGGCATCAAGTAATTTGTGAGTTGGTAAAATCAGGTGGGCTTTTTTCGAAATGTAAAGTGTTTTATGAAGATCGACATTGTGCTTGCTGATCGATTCAACTTCCTTCGCAAATGTTATCGGGTCAATTACCACTCCGTTCCCGATCACGTTCAATTTATTTTCCCTGAAAATTCCGGAAGGAATCGTGTGTAAAACCTGTTTGAAATTTCCGATTTCCAGCGTATGCCCAGCATTTGGACCACCCTGAAATCTCGAAATAATATCATAATTTGGAGTCAATACATCGACGATTTTCCCTTTTCCCTCGTCGCCCCACTGAAGGCCTAACAAAACATCTACTTTCATTAGAAAATAATTTTAAAAGTTTAAGTACTTTGGAAATTAGCACTCTGCTATAATTCGTTCTTTTAATTCTTGAATTATTGCAGGTTGCGCATTTCAGTCCGCAATATCAGAGGTCTGTTTAGACATGACAATCCGCGAAGACTGAATTTTTTAGAATTTCAATTTTCGCGGAGTGATACGTTTATCTAGGGCGATAAAATTAAGAATTATTTGTCGAAGTATGTGTAATATATTCGATTAAAGAAAGTAATTCGCTCTTTGTTTTTATTGAATTAATGTCGATAGTTGCCTGCTTTATTTATCTGTTGTATTGTCCGTAAATATACAAGGTGTGATGCGAAAGTGTAAAATTGTTCTTTTCGCAAATATCCTCGATTATTTCCTTCAGGCGCGGATCATTAAACTCGGTCAGTATTCCACTTCTTTGATCGATTAGGTGATCGTGCTGAAGAACGGCATAGGCTTTTTCAAATTGCGCTATGTTTTTCCCAAACTGGTGCCGAATGATGAGCTTACAATCGAGCAGCAGATCGATCGTGTTGTACAAGGTAGCCCGGCTTACCCTGTAGTTCTTGTTCTTCATCGATATATACAACGATTCAATGTCGAAATGGCCTTCACGAGAATATATTTCGTCAAGTATGGCAAAGCGTTCAGGTGTTTTACGATGTTCGTTTTCTTCAAGGTAATCAATAAACATTCGCTTTACAGCCTCTTTTGTTTTTTGGTTATTCATATTTAAACCAATTAAGAATAAGCATCAAAAGTACTACTTTTTTGAAAACTTAAACATCTTGATTACACCTTATTGTTGAATTTTTTCTATGCGCTCAACAGTATCCATGCCCTTAATTTTCATTAAACGGGAAATCAGTTCATTTAAGTCATCAACGCTGTGGATGTATAAGTAGAGGTCGCCTTCAAAGATTCCATCGTGGGTGTCGAAATGCACTGTACGCATGTTGATGTTGTTCTGTTTTGAAATGATGTTTGTTATCTCATTAACAACACCAATTCGGTCAAATCCGCTGAGCTTGATCCTGCTTAAGTATGATAGCTTCTTGAATTTGGTCCATTCAGCAGCAATTATGTCATCGCCTTGTTGAGACATTAACTTCAGTGCTTCAGGACAATTTCTTTTGTGGATTATAATGTGTTCTTCGTCTGAAAGGTAGCCAACCACTTCATCTCCGGGGATTGGATTACAGCATTTTGCCAGTGTATAATTAGGCTCTTCCGGATCTTCCTTTAAAATGAAAGGTGTCTTTTTGTTGATTTTATTAGAAGTTGCAGGCTCCTCTTTCTTTGTACTAAAAGACAATTTCCAGAATTTAGCTAATTTATTTTCTCTCCGAGTTTGGAGCACTTCGTCAAGGTTGTCGAGTTCCAGAAAACCCATTCCAACCTGTGCATAAAGCTGTTCTTTATTGTTTAGCCCATAATAGGCACTTAACTTTTTCAGCGTGTCGAACGAAGGTTGTATTTTGTGTTTAGCAAGCTGCTCTTCGATTATTTTTCGACCTTGTTCCAGGTGTTTCTTCTTGTCGAGTTTGAATGACTGTTTAACCTTTGTTTTTGCTTTGGCAGTGACTAAAAACGACAGCCAGCTTAACTGTGGCGTCTGCGTCTTTGAAGTAAGAATCTCAACCTGATCGCCACTCTGCAAAACGTGAGATACCGGAACAAGCTTATGGTTTATTTTTGCACCGATACAATGGTTTCCCAGTTCAGTATGAATTTCATAAGCAAAGTCGATAATGGTCGAGTTTTTGGGCAGGTTAATCATTTTGCCTTTAGGTGTAAAGACAATTATTTCAGAAGAAAACAAGTTCAGTTTAAATTCATCCAGAAATTCAAGCGCGTCCGACTCAGGATTCCGAAGCATGTCTTTTATTTTCTGTAACCATCGGTCGAGCTCGTTTTCAACATCATTGACGTTTTTGTATTTATAATGTGCTGCAAAACCCCGCTCGGCAATTTCATCCATTCGTTGTGTGCGAATTTGAATTTCAACCCATTTCCCTTGTGGTCCCATTACTGTAACGTGAAGAGCCTCGTATCCATTGGCTTTGGGTATCGTAATCCAGTCGCGTATTCTGTCTGGTTTGGGCTTATAGATATCGGTGACTAACGAGAGGATGTCGAAGCATTGCCGTTTTTCAGAAATATTTGGTTTCGGGTTAAATACAATGCGAACCGCTAAAAGATCATAAACTTCGTCGAAAGAAACACCCTTTGTCTGCATTTTATTCCATATAGAATAAATTGACTTGAGCCGTTCGGTTATCGTAAAGTCAACTCCTTCAAGTTTTAGCTGCTCGTTGATCGGACGAATAAATTCAGTAACAAGATAATCTCTTTTCTCCCTCTGATTTTGCAGCCTGAGAAGAATTTGATTGTATGCATCCGGATGCTTGTATTTTAAACTAAGGTCTTCTAATTCTGATTTTATTGCATATAATCCGAGCCGATGGGCGAGTGGCGCAAAAATATAAAGTGTCTCTGCTGCTATTTTCAACTGTTTTGCAGGAGCCATCGAATCGAGTGTGCGCATGTTGTGAAGTCGGTCGGCTAATTTGATAAGAATTACCCGAACGTCGTCAGACAAAGTCATGAGCATTTTCCTGAAATTGTGGGCTTGTTTTGAATCATGCTGCGCACTGAATTCTCCCTGTAGTTTTGTCAGCCCATCAACAATTGATGCAACTTTTTCTCCAAAGAGATTACTTATGTCTTCTAATGTGTAGTCGGTGTCTTCAACAACATCGTGCAGTAAAGCAGAAATAATAGACGTAGCACTTAATCCAATCTCTTCAACAACAATCTTCGCAACAGCCAGCGGATGAATGATATATGGTTCTCCTGATTTTCTTTTTACACCGGCATGGGCATTGTTTGCAAATTCAAATGCTTTTTGAATCCGGGCTTTACCATCCTCCGAAACTTTACGTTCGCAGGCTTTCATCAGGTCATCGTAATAATCCTGAATGAGTCGCTCTTCTGCTTTTGTCTGAAGTATTGTCATCTAAAATCCTTTCTCTTTTCCACAAATCTTTCGCGAAAGAGTAAAGATATATTTTTTTAGAAAAAAACAATGAAATGAGGTGGTTTTTACGAGGAGTTTATGGTCTGAATCGACTTTCGTCGGCTCCAGTACAAGCTTAGTTATTCGAACCTGAGGCTTTCGATCGGATCTAGTTTCGAAGCTTTTTTTGCTGGGTAATAGCCGGAAATTATTCCAACTAAAAAGCATAGTACAACACCAACCAGAATCCAGAGCCACGGAACAAAGAATGGTGTGCCAATCATTTTTGCAACTCCATTTCCAGCCAGGATTCCAAGAATAATTCCAACCGCACCTCCGATTTGACCGATCAGAATCGATTCAATCAGGAATTGTTGTTTAACAACGTTTGACGTGGCGCCTATGGCTTTTCGGGTTCCAATTTCCCTGGTTCTTTCGGTAACTGAAACCAACATGATATTCATGAGACCAACCGCGGCGCCAAACAGAGTGATCAAGCCAATAATGGTTGCAACTAAGGTTATGTTTTTAATATTGCTAAGTAGAATATTGACCAGGTTATCGCTTTTTTCAATATTGAAATCGCTTTCATCAGCCGGATTCAGGTTCCTGATAACTCTAAAAATACCTTCAGCTTCTCCAATGGCGGGGTCCATCAGTTCCGATTTATTTACTTTGATTTGAATTGCAAAATTCATTTGTGGCCGCGAAAAATAGCTTCTCACATTAGTGAAAGGCAACATACAAAGTTGATCGGCTCCTGCTCCAAATCCGCTTCCTTTAGAAGCAAGTACCCCAATAACTTTATATTTTCCACCACCGACGCTTATTGTTTTTTGTAGCGGATTTTCGCCTTTTCTGAATATTTTACGCATCACACCATCGCCAATAACGGCTACATTTCTACCCATCTCAATTTCGTCTTCGCTGAAGTTTCTACCAGAGCTGAGTTCGTTTCCGGATGTAAACAAGTAGTTTTCGTCAACGCCTTGAATCGAAATGTTGGGGTTTGTTTTCTCAGATTCATATTTTACAGTCGCGGTTCCTGTTGCATTCGTTGAAATTGATACAGAAGCGGGAAAGATGAACTTGTCTTTAAATTCCTTTGCTTCGTAATAGCTTATGAATGAGTAATTTCTTGTCCGGTACCTTTTATCACCAACCTGGATGCGCATTCCTCTTGAATTAATTGTAAACGTGTTAGCTCCCATGAATGTGAACTCTTTGGTGATAGAGTTTTTTATTGAGTCGATTGCAGTGAGAATACCCACAAGTGCAGTAATTCCAACAGCAATTATACATACTGTTAGAATAGTTCGCAGTTTATTGCTTCGTATCGACTGCAGTGCAATACTGAGATTTTCAAAAAAAAGTGTTCCGAATCTCATTGATTCAATATTTTAACGCTTAATAAGTATTTTACCTTGATTTAAAATTACAAATTATCAGGCTTTGTTTTATACGGAAGTGCTATTTGCGACCAATTGTAATAAATATTCGATTTTTCAAGATTCATATTAATTTGTTAAAATCTGATTATTTAGTTAATGTGTTTATAATTAATTATTTATAAATATATTTTGGCAGTTTTAATATTTTTTAACATTTTGATTCTAACTTTTTATATTCTTGCCAAGTATAGAAAAAACAATTTGAATATACTTTTAAAAAGGTATCAGGTTGACAATCCAAAGGGAATTCGTTTATGATATTAAGTTTCGAAATTTCTTCACCCGAAAAAATTGAGTTTAAAAGGGTAATTCATATAAACTCTGAAGATACTTTTGAAGACCTTCATAAAATTATACAAGATGCTTCCAATTTGGATCAGTCGCAGGTAGCTTCTTTTTTTGTTGCTGATGATCAGTGGCGAAAGCAAATTGAGATTGGCCTGTCAGTTTCAGGCGAGAGGTACTCGAAAATGTTGGGGATGTACAATACAAAATTGAAAGAATATATCTCTGAAATCGGGCAAAAATTAGTTTACGTCTTTGATTTCTTTAACGACCGTTTTTTTTATGTAGAATTAAAGGAAAAATTTATGAAAACTGATTTAAAAGAACCATTTGTAGCTTACGAAAGAGGTAATGCACCAAGCCAGTTTTTAGTAACAGACTTCGAAGAACCGGATGTGGATTTGAAGGAGCGGGATGACTCCTACAAAAGTTTCGGTGATCTTGAAGACTATTATGAGATTTACGGCGAAATAGATGCATGACAAATGGGAACTTTTCTGGTTCCCTTTTTCTTTTAATTCTATATTTGCATCCGCACTTATCAAATCGAATGAATACATTAATCGTAGTTTTAGGGCCTACCGGGGTTGGAAAGTCGGATGTCAGCATACAATTAGCAAAGCATTTTCATTCTGAAATTATTTCTGCCGATTCCAGACAATTTTTTAAGGAGTTACAAATTGGGACAGCTGTTCCGCCTCAATCTGATTTGCAAAGTGTAACACATCATTTTATTCAGAACAAATCGATACACGATTATTATAATGTCAGTTCATTCGAAGTTGAAGCTCTTGAATTAATCGAACAGTTATTCCACAGTATAAATCCGGTGATTCTTACAGGCGGGTCGATGTTGTATCTGGACACGTTGTGTAATGGAATTGACGATATTCCAACAGTAGATTTGGCCACGAGAAAAGATGTCGTTGACTGGTTTCATGAAAATGGACTGGAAGCCCTGCGTCGGCGACTTGAAGAACTCGATCCAGAATATTACAGTGTTGTTGATCAGAATAATCCCAAACGGATGCTTCATGCTGTCGAGATTCATCAAATGACAGGTAGGACTTTTTCTTCATTTAGAACGAATACCCGGAAAGAGCGCCCTTTTCAGATAATTAAAATTGGTATAAACATTGAGCGATCAGCTTTGTACGATAGAATTAATCGGCGTGTGCTGAAAATGATTGACGAAGGGTTGGTTGAAGAGGCCAGAAGTGTTTATCCGTTCAGAACACTTAATTCCTTAAACACAGTTGGATACAAAGAGCTGTTTGATTATTTTGATGGTAAGCTTTCGTTGGAAGAAGCGATTGATCTCATTCAGCGGAATACGAGAAAGTATGCCCGAAAGCAGCTAACCTGGTTTCGCAGAGACAATCAGATTGAATGGTTTCAACCAGAACAGATATCAGAGATAATAAGATACATTGAAGATAAAATGAGTAGCGATGGATAACACTCATCCAAGCTGGTTTACAATTCGGGTTTATGGGTTAATTATAAGCGAGAGCAACGAAGTCCTGATTACAGATGAATTTCAGCTAAATACCCGAATGACAAAATTTCCAGGCGGTGGAATGAATTTTGGAGAAGGGACAATTGATTGCCTAAAAAGGGAAATGCTTGAAGAATGTAATCAGCAAATAGAAGACGTGAAGCATTTTTATACGACAGACTTTTATCAGAAAGCGCTGTTTTATGAAAACTGTCAACTTGTAAGCATTTATTATCTGGCAAAATTGAAAGGCGAGATTGCTTTTAAAGTTTCTGAAATTCCTTTTGATTTTGAGCAAATGGAAAACGGGAACCAGTCTTTCAGGTGGGTTTCGTGTAATAATATTAATCCTGACGAATTTACTTTTCCAATTGATAAACATGTTGCACTTTTGTTGAAAGAATATTTTTCGGGCAAATGATCAAAACAGTTAAAATAATCGGGCCAGCTTATCCGTATAGAGGGGGTATTGCAACAACAAATGAACGTTTGGCTCAGGAATTCTTGTCAATGGGCTTTTCTGTCGATATAGAAACATTCACGGTTCAATATCCCTCGATACTTTTCCCTGGAAAAACACAATATAATCATAAGCCGGCTCCTGAAAACTTAAAAATTCGGAGAACAATTAACTCTGTCAATCCATTTAATTGGCTCAAGGTTGGACGAAGAATTAAAAAGGAAAAGCCAGACTTGGTTGTTATTCGGTATTGGTTGCCGTTTTTGGCTCCCTGCCTGGGAACGATAGCTGGAATTTCGAGAAAGAATCGGCACTCGAAAATACTTTGTATTGCGGATAATATTATTCCACACGAACGTCGCTTGGGAGATCGTCTCCTCACAAGTTATTTTCTAAACCGGATTGACGGATTAATTGCAATGTCGAAAAGTGTTTTGAAAGAGAGCAAAACATTTCGATCCGATCTTTCCCTTGGTTTTTGTCCACATCCTATATTTGATAATTATGGAGAAAAACTTCCTAATTCTGTCGCTAAGCAAAGGCTTGGATTAGATGCAGATACAAGTTACCTACTTTTCTTTGGGTTTATTAGAGACTACAAAGGATTGGATTTACTTCTAACTGCTTTTGCAGATGAGCGGTTGCGAGAATTCCCAGTTAGGCTTTTAGTTGCTGGAGAGTACTACTCGAGTCCGGAGCCTTACCTTAAGATAATAGCAGACAGAAATTTGGAGGATTTTATTGAGTTGCGAACGGATTTTATTCCGGATAATGAAGTGAATTTATATTTTAGTGCTGCGGATATGATTGTGCAACCATACAAAACAGCGACTCAAAGTGGAGTAACTCAAATAGGGTATCATTTTGAAAAACCTATGTTGGTTACGAATGTGGGCGGCCTGTCGGAGATAATACCCAATGGTAAGGTAGGGTATTCAGTTGAGCCGGTTGTTGATCGAATTGCAGATGCTTTAGTCGATTTTTATGAGCATAGGCGGGCAGCTTTTTTTGAGGCAAATGTCGTCGAAGAAAAGAAAAAGTTTTCCTGGGCCAGTATGGTCAATACGATATTGGATGTTGTAAATCAAGTTTGATTTTAATAAAAAAGGCAGCTCGAAAGAACTGCCTTTGTATTTTGAATGAATTCA
>Ga0116171_10005529_pt1 | contig 11083 bp, 7 predicted proteins | sample AD_JPNHW2_MetaG_FD_89798 | JGI IMG/M metagenome (GOLD analysis project Ga0116171, IMG submission 89798) | Active sludge microbial communities of municipal wastewater-treating anaerobic digesters from Japan - AD_JPNHW2_MetaG | ecosystem: Engineered > Bioreactor > Anaerobic > Digestate | place...
ACCAATTGGGTGTCCAACCATTGTTTTTGTTGTGTATCCAAGGCGTTGTTCGCCACCCATGATGGGCTCACCGCCGCCCAACGATAATATTTTATTTCGATATGTAGAAATATTTACAGATACGTTGAAATTGAGTTCTTTCCACTTGTTGTGATAGTTTGTATAGATTTCAACTCCCTTGTTTTCAACATCGCCCGCGTTTGTCCATGGCGAATTTGGCAGACCGATGGATGAGGGAACGGGTAGTTCCAGCAGCATCTTTTTGGTTTGCTTGTTAAAGAAGTCAACGTTTCCAGAGAGTTTGTTTTTGAACATCACGAAATCAAATCCCAGGTTGGTCGATTCTGTTGTTTCCCAGGTGATGTGTTTGTTCCCGACATTTGAAGGTGAATAGCCCTGGTATATGGTTTTATCGAAGATGTATCTGTTTTGAACTCCTCCCGCAATAATTGTTCTGAAAGAATTATCCGAAATGTTTTGATTCCCGACTTGTCCCCAGCCTAGTCTTATTTTTAAGTCGTCGAAAATTCCATTGTGATTCAGTGCGCTAAAAAACTTTTCGCTGCTTATTCTCCATCCTCCTGAAACAGATGGAAAATATCCCCATTGCTCGCCGGTTGCAAATTTTGACGATCCGTCGGCCCGTATTGAAGCTGTTAACATATACCTCGACCGGTAGGAGTAATTAACTCTGTTTATAAATGAAATCAGTGCATAGTCAGAAACAGAGCTTTCGATGTTGGCGTCAGACGTAGCTGCGCTAAGGTATCTGAGATAATTGATGTTGTTCGGAACGTTTCGCTTTGATGCAAGTACTGTTTCGTATTTGCCGTATTCCATGGTCATACCAGTCATTACCGAAAACATGTGGTTTCTGTTTTCGAGAGTTTTGTACGTCAGTGTGTTCTCAAACACCCAGTCTTTGTTCTGCCCGGTATCTTTGCTTACAGAGTTTATGTCGTTTTTCGAATCAGCGTCCATCCAATAGGTTGGATAGAATTTATTTGTTTCGGTTTGCCTGATGTCAATTCCAAATGAACTATGGTAATTCAGGCGTTTAAGAATTTTATAATCAAAGAGAAGATTTCCGAAGAAGCGAATTTGATCCCAACGGTTGAAGTTTCGGCCGATTTGGGCAACCGGATTGTATTTATTACTGTACTTCGATTCGTACCATCGCGAAAATTCACCATATTTCATCCTGATAGGATCATTAACCGGTCGTTCTTCGCCGCTCGTAATTGGGTCAAGCACAATTGACGTGAACACGATTCCACCATCCAAATCGTCTTCAGGAATTAACTTTCTGATAGCCTGGCTAAAGTTTGTATTGAATGCAAGCGATATTTTTTCGGATAGCGCGTATTCATTGTTTATCCTGAAAGTTATTCTGTTAAACTCGGAACCTCTGATTGTACCATCTTGCGACAAGTAAGAGAGGCTCATCATATATTTGTTCAAGTCGTTTCCACCAGAAATGGAAAGATTATGGTTTTGAACAGGGGCTTTTTGTGTAATTAGTTTCCACCAGTTTGTGCCACCCGAAAAGGTCTCTGGATTTTTAAAATCTTCGACATACTGATATGCGCCGACACCTTCACTTTCAATGCCGTTTTTTACTGCGAGGTTGCTTAACGCGGCAAACTGGTTACTATTTCCTAAACTTGGATTTTTCCAGGCTTCATTAAATCCAATATACGAGTCGTATTGAATTTTCGGTCTTCCCGGTTTTCCTTTTTTTGTATTTATCAGAATTACTCCGTTGGCCCCTCTGTTTCCGTAAATCGCTGATGCAGAGGCATCCTTCAATACTTCAATGTTGTCTATGTCTCCCGTATTCAAAAAGCGGATATCATCTGTTGGCACGCCGTCGATTACAAATAACGGATTGTTGTTGTTTACTGTTCCTATTCCTCTGATTCGTACAGTGGTTCCTCCGCCTGGCGAGCCCGAAGTTGAGGTAACAAACACACCGGGGGCGCGCCCCTGCAATGCCTGATCAATACCAGCCACAGGCATTCTTTTGGTTGCTTCAACTTCGATTGAGGCGATTGATCCGGTAAGGTCCGATTTTTTTTGATCACCATAGCCCACAACAATTACTTCGTCCACTCCAAATATCTCAGGTTCGAGAATAACGTCCACCTGCGAATTTTTGCCCAAGGCAACATCTTGCCTTTTCATCCCGACATACGAAAAAGTGAGCGAATCGAATTCAGCAGGAATTTCCAGTTTATAAAACCCGTTTCGATCGGTTATAGTACCTGCATTAGTATTTTTTATCATCACAGTTACCCCGGGAATCGATTCTTTTGCTTTGTTGGTTACCGTACCTTTTACAATTCTTAGCGAACCTGGACTAAGATTTTGGTCATTTATTTTTTTTGTTTGCGACAGAATGATATGACGATCAACGATTTGGTATGAGTAGGGCGTGTTTTTGAATAATTTATCCAGAACATCGTTAATTGTAGCATCTTTTATTTGAATTGAAACCCTGGGCTGAAGGTCGATGCTGGATTGTTCGAAGAAAAAGCGATATTCACTTTGCTTTTCAATTTCAAGGAGCGTCCGCTCAATGGTGGCATCTTTCAAATTAAGTGAGATTATGTTTTTCTGCGAAAATGATTTCACAGACATCCCAATCAGAAAAGCTAGTAAGAGAAACTTAAATTTCATCCGAAGATAATTTTTACCGGTCGCCGGCTAACTGCTTTTTTGCATGACGGAAACTTGCATTTGGGTCTAAAGGTAAATTCGCTCTGAAATAAAATACCGATATGCTTGTTTCACTACATTGGAACATACTCACTCAGTTAACTCTCGTAAATATCAGTTTTTTTTTCAATAAATGGTAAATAAATGGTAAGGTAAGTCGTGTTTTTTTGTGCAATTACTTCAGATATTTTTCACTTCTTCATCCGGATAGAGATCTTGTTCCTGTCGGCAGTGTATTCGATTGGTTCTGAAGTTGATTTTTTGAAGATTTCAAGTATTGTATAAATGTTGTCATCAACCTTGAAGTTTCCGGTATAGGTCTTGTCTTTCAATTTAGGGTCTTCGAATGTAATCTCTACATTATAGATTCGCTCAATTTTTTTTGCAAGTGTTTCAAATCGCTCGTCTTTAAACGAAAACTCACCTTTCATCCAGTATGTGTAGAATTTAGTGTCAACCCGGGCAATTGTGGTTTTATTGCTCACTTTATCGTATGTCAGGCTTTCTCCCGGGTTAAGTACATTCTCAACTTCCGGATTTTCGTTCGAGTTGACTGTGACTTTGCCAGATATCAGTGTGGTTTCAATAAATTTATCGTTTGGGTAGGCACTCACGTTAAACTTTGTTCCCAGAACTTTGACGCTAATATCAGAAGTTTTAACAATGAACGGAACTTTATAATTTTTCTTGATTTCGAAATACGCCTCACCCGTTAGTTCTACTTTACGTTCGTGCCCGTTGAATTTTTTTGGATAGATGAGCTTGCTATTGTTGTTCAGCCATATTTTACTACCGTCGGGAAGCATAATTTCTGATTTGTTTGCCTTAGGCACCGAAATCATGCAAAATTCGTTTTTAGTGCTTTCTTCCGTAAAATAATAATAGGCAAGGTATCCGAATGCCAGCATGAAAATAATAATTGCGGCGTAGCGTGCAAATTGATTAACCTGCGAGATAATCCGATGAACTCTGGATTCTGTTTGAACTACCTCAGCAAATCTAATTCGGTTAATCAACTTGTCGTACGCCGCAATTGCTTGCGAATTGTTTGTTTGATCTTGTTTGTGGTTCCAGAGTTCTTCTAATTGTAGATATGTTTGTTTGTTTGCGGTCGATGAATCAAGCCATTCAGTCAGGATTTTGCTTTCTTCGTCAGAAATTTCTCCTGCAAATTTTTTCCCTATAATGCTCCAAATTATTTCCATGGTTGACTGAATGTTATTTACAAGACAATATATTTCTTTTTTTCTACTAGTCTGAATTCGAATTTTATTCTATAATTTTTTAAAAGTCTTTATAAATAGCTGAAGAAGAATAAGATTTGAATCGTCAGGTGAAAAGTTTTTTAGGATAACACTGAGCTTTTTAATGGCTGTTGCAATGTGATTGTCGATGGTATTGACCGAAATATTTAGTATATCGGCAATTTCTTTATATTTCAATCCTTCAATTTTAGCCATCTGGAATACCAGTTTTGTCTTTGGCGGAAGTTGATTGACCGCCTGCTCAATTCCATTTCGTACTTCGGCAGTAAAAAATTCCGTTTCCGGGGTGAGATCATCAGTCTCAAAACGCACAAGCACCTCGTCGAGCGACGCATTTCGTTCTTTTTTGAACTTGCTTAGGTAGTTAAATGCAGTATTCCGGGTTGAAATAAACAAGTAATTCCGAAGGTTTTCGATTGCTTTCAACTGGCTTCTCTTCTGCCAGATATTCAGAAAAACATCATTCACCGCTTCTTCGGCAAACTCCGATGAATGCAAAATGGAAAACGCAAACTTATATAGCCGGTCGAAATAAACCAGGTATAACTCTTTAAAAGCTTGCTGATCCGAGCTTTGACTGATCTTTTTTGCGAGCGATTCAATATGTTGGATGTTCTCCAAATGAAATGATTTAAGATTCTTTGATGGTTTCGATTGCGAATATATCAAATATTATTGGCCGTTATCTAATTCTGTAACTAGGTAAGAACGGAAAGTAAAGTAAAGATGTAGCCTATAGATATTGTTTGGTCTGGCCTATTTTAGCTATTTCAGTTTGCTCTTAAAAATTTTCCTGAACTTTTCCATTTTTGGAACAATAACAAACTGACAATAGCCTTGAGCCCGGTTGTTGGCAAAATAGTTTTGATGATAAGCTTCGGCTTTGTAAAAATGATCGAACGGCGAGACATCAGTCACCAGTTTCTTTCCGTAAACATTCTCTTTATTCAATTCAGCAATGCATTTTTCGGCAATCTCTTTCTGCTGCTGCGAATGGTAAAATATCACCGAACGGTATTGTGTTCCTACATCGGCCCCCTGCCGGTTTAATGAAGTCGGATCGTGTGTTTCGAAGAATACTTCGAGTATTTCGCTGAAAGTGATAATCTTTGGATTGAATTTGATTTGAATTACTTCGGCATGGCCTGTTTCGCCGGTACATACTTCCTGGTAAGTTGGGTTTTTCGTATGGCCGCCGGAATAACCTGATTCAACCGACTCAACCCCTTTAAGGCTTCTGAAAATGGCCTCTGTGCACCAGAAACAACCTCCTCCAAGAGTTGCTGTTTCTGTTTGGGCGGCGCTGTTTATTACAACCATAAACGTTGCTGTTAAGATGAATAAAAACGTCTTCATTATTGATGCTCAATTTATTCAAAAAAACAGCGAGAAACAAAATTTGTTGAGTATTAAGTAAAAAAGGTTTTTTGCCACAAAATGATCCTCCAGAGGTTACACTTCGTAGCTGTCAAAAGCGGTTCGTTCAAACTGCAGAACTTCCAAATCTCGGATATTTCGGCCGTCGATCACAAACCGAACTGCCGTGCAAACCTGATGAAAACCTTTATTGCCAGCCGCTCCCGGATTTACATGTAAACAATGAAACTTTGGGTCGAAAACTACTTTCAGGATATGAGAATGCCCGCAAATAAACAACTGCGGTGCTTTAATTTTAAACTGGTTTCTTACTTTGGTTTCGTAGCGCCCCGGATAACCGCCAATATGAGTCATTAAAACGTCAACATTTTCGCACATAAAACGCTGTGTCTCCGGGAACATTCGCCGCAATATATGGTCGTCAATATTTCCGTAAACTGCCCTGAATGGCTTTAAAGCAGCGAGCCGGTCAGCAGTTTCGGCATTCCCAATGTCGCCAGCGTGCCATATTTCGTCAACCGATTGGAAAAAACGAAATACGCGGGGACTCAGTGTGGCGTGTGTGTCAGAAAGTAATCCAATGCGTTTCATGAGGCACAAAAATAACAACGGCTGGCGATTATTTTTGCTGAAAAAATTTAAAAATCGGGAATTATATGATTCAATTTAATGAATGTCCCACTCGCCAGGAATTTCATAGAAAGGGAAAATGCTTTTTCTTCCGGGGGCTTTCAGTAGGTATGAGATCGTTAGTTCAACTGCTCCGTGAGATTTTAATCCAACTCCGTTAATATTTATATCATAAGAAATAGCAGTTTTCAGTTGTTTGCCAATAAATCCCGCAGAAACGATCACATCAGTATTTTTCTCGTTGGTCAGCCTGTTCCAAACGCCAACAGAGATTCCCCTTCTATTTCCATAAACACCATAAGTGAGGTATTGATACTTGCCCTGCGATTGAAGGACAAAATTAGGAGTGAACTTTATCAGCTTCCGCAGATGTCCGGGGCGATACCAAGGAAAGCTATACTCAAAGTGAACTGTATATTTTCGTTTCAGCGGGTAACTTTGTCCTGAATAGAGCGATTGATCGGGTTCCGACAGGTGATCAGCAGCAATTCCTGCGAAATATTTACTGGAGAAAACAAGAATCCCGGCGCCAAAATCGGGAAGCAGGCGAGTATTATTTTCGGGCAGAGTTTCGCCGGAAACAAGCCAGTTCCCGTAAACCGGATCGAGTTGATCAGCAAATGTAAGTTTGTTGTAATTCAGTGAATTTAATTTGGCTCCTGCGCTTATGCTTCCATACATTGTCCATTCGCGACTCAAAATAATCTCTTTGGAATACATTGCCTTGAAGCTGGTTTCGGTGTACATGCCTCCTCCCTGAACGTCGTTGAGCACCAGAAGTCCCGCTCCGCTCGAAATAGAAGGAATATAGGTATCGAAGGCCGCAAAATAATTGATGTACGCATTTCCCATCGCTGGCCATTGATTCCGGTATTGCAAACTGGCGCGTGGCACTTTCATAGAGCCTGTATAAGCCGGGTTCAGGTAGGTTGGATTCATGAAAAACTGTGAGAAGTAAGCATCCTGCGCACCGGCGTTTATTTCTAACCCGAAGCAGATGAATATAATTAAAAACGTTTTCAGGATTAATCTGTTGAGCATGATTTTAGTAAGCCGCTGTTTCATAGTCTAAAAATTTAACGAATCAGCATTATGCTTCCTTTTTTAGTGTGCTGATAACCCTGAATGTCGGCGTATTCGACAACCCAAACATAAACTCCCTCATCAGAAGATTGGTTGCTTCCCGAATTTCCGTCCCAGCCGGTTTCATACGAGTTTGTTCTGAAGACTTCGGCTCCCAGGCGGTTAAAAATCCTGAAGCTATATTTGTCAGTATTCAAGCTAACAATTGTTGGCTGAAATACGCGGTTGACTGAGATTTCGCTGGCTGGGCGGAAAGCATTGGGAATTGAAAATGCCGTTGGAACAATTTTAACATTTATGCCAAGCGTATCGGTACACCCGAATGAGCTGGTTGCCCGCAAAACAACATGGTAAAGCCCTAAATCGGAATAATGATGTTGCGGGCTCGTTTCCTGACTAGTCGATCCATCACCAAAATCCCAATCAAAATCAATTGCTCCTTCGGTGTGATTATTGAAAGTTATATCCGGATGATCCAAAGTTGCTATCGGATAATCAGGACTGAAACTGAGTACCGGCATGATGACGTCCACATGTATTGTATCGGAATTCTGACATCCGTTCTGATTCGTGACGGTTACAAAATAATCACCCGATTTCTCAACTGTAAAAGTTTGTCCGGTAGAGTTGTCCTGCCACAAATAACTCAGGAAGCCGCTTTTGGCTGTTATCACCATTTCACCAGGTAAACAAACAGTAGTGTCTTTCCCTAAATAAATTTGAGGTTTGTCGGTCTCGATGTAAACGCTGTCTCTCTCGATACATCCCAGTGTTGTTTTTGCCGTTACTTTGTACCAGCCTTTCTTCGACACGGTTATGGCCGAGACTGTGTCGCCGGTGTTCCATTTATATTTGTTAAAGTACGATCCGGCGTCCAGTTCTTTGGTTGTTCCCTCACATATAATGAGCGTATCAGACGCTGATTCGCCTTTAATGTCCAGCTGCAAATTCAGGCTAAATCCTACGCCATAACCATAAGATTCGGTGTTGCCGTTGTCGCCAAACCCATATACAAAGGCAAGGAATCCTGCGTTTTTATCGATGCTGTTTGTTGTTAATCTGTGATTGCCTTTTGAAAGGGCGATTTGTGCGTAAGAGTATTTGGTTCCCGAAAAAGGAGTAAACCTGCCACCAATTGAATTCCCATCGAGCGAGATGGTTCCGGTAAGTGAAGTGTACGCAACTACATTTACATAGAAGATGTTCTGTATCAGGCTCGACTCGTAAGCGGTGAAGGTTACATCGTTTATTTTTTGAGTAATTGGGCTGATGATTGTCATGAACGGATCACCAACGCCTGAGCTTCCGTCAATATTCTGCGATCTGCAATACTGGGCAACCAGTATTTTTTTTGTTGAAGATATTTTGCTGGCCTGGCTGCTCGTAAGTTCAAATTCGTAGTATTGTCCTTTTGCCAGAGTTTTCTTTGTGTTGGTTGCGCCAATCGTAACCACAGTTGCGTCTTCGGCTGCCAGCACACGGTAGGTATCTTTGCTCCTCAGATCAAGCGGAACTGCATAGAACTCCCGGCCCCAGGTATTTGTCTGTGGAATTTGTTCGTACAAATGGTCATAACTTGTTCCGGATAGAGGGACTGTTGTAGCCATCGATCCGGAGAAGAAGGCTATGGGCTGGTCGGAGGCTACATAGCTTCCTGTCAGGTCGTTTGAGGTTGATTTTACCTGATAAAGTTCGCCTTTGTTAAGCGTAACCGAAAATGTGGTGTTGGCTTTGTGTCCGCCGTCGGTATCGGCTGATGGCTTTATTTTTACATTGGTGTTGTTAGCGGTTGCCACAATCATAAATTCGCTGTTGGTTTCGCGTGTGCCGCTGACATGAGGCGTGTAGCACATGGCAAAATACTCCGATCCAATGGACTTAACCGGGTAAATTACTGCAACGTCAGAACTCTGGGTTCTGTAATTGAACGCATACACATTTACCGGATTGTCGGATACCAGATGAATGGCTTTACTTTCAGCAGTTTCACTGAGTGACGGTTCGAGTGTTGAATAATCGAGCGAAATTTTAACAAGCGAATTCGTACCGACAGAATAGGTTCCGATCAATTTTTCGTTGGTTCCGTAGGTTAAAGTGAAATTTGCCCCAAGTTGCGAGGTAACAGTTAATTCAATATAATGAACCGAGCCCGATAAACGATTTTGCATAAATCCCAACCAGAATTCAGTGCCTTCAGTTGAATAGTGGCACATGTTGACTGAATCAGCGGCATATCCGTTCAGCAGGCAAATGAAAAATGCAAAGAAAGCAATCAGAATTTTTTTCATTGGCGAGCGGCTCTTTAGTTAGTTGTTTTTGGTTTAAGTTGAGTATAAAATTAAACCATAATTGCAATAACATTTGTATTAATGCCACTAATCCGCTTAAAATTGCAGATTCCCTACTTCTCACGTCGTATTTTTAATAAACAAACATCGGTTCTTATTTTATAGCAATCGGAGGGGCAAAAACTATGATCCGACGCATCTTTTCAGACAATTATGCCTGATAACATGTTACTTACTGCGTGGATATTTATTTGTATTTTTGTGCCAAACAGAAAACAAAAAGCGATGAAGAGGGTGGTTATAGTTCGACATGCCAAATCGGTGCCGTATGGTTACGACAACGATTTTTACCGCGATTTAATGGAAAGGGGAGAGGGCGACGCAGAAAAAATCAGTCAAAAGCTTAAATCTCTCAATATCAGTCCCGATCTGGTAATTGCCAGCCCGGCCGTTCGCGCAATGCACACAGCTACTATTTTTTGCAATACGCTGGGTTACCAGTCAGGCAAAATTCAAAAAGAGGACGTTCTGTACTCAGGAATGACCACGCAAGCCTTTGTTGATATGTTGCAGGAGTTGCCCGATTCGGTGGAAACGGTTTTTGTTTTTGGACATAACCCAACGGTTTATTACCTGGTTTATAATCTGGTAAAGTATTTCAATTCCGATATGCCAACCTGCTCAACGGTTGTACTTGATTTTTCGGTCGAAAAATGGAGCGAAGTTTCTGCACGCGGAGGAATGCTGGCTTTACAGCTAACCCCTAAAACCGTATAATTTTTTGTATTGCCAATGTGGAATAGATTTTAGTTCCGGACATTGCTGCCCTCATGTGTTAAAGGTAGAGGTCACTCCAAAATTCGCTTAAGCCATTTCATTTTCCAGGCAGAATATGGAGCGTATTTCAGGCTCGGTTCAAACAAAAACGACTTGTGTAAAATACTTTTGTAATGAGTGAATGTTTCAAATCCGGCTTTGCCGTGGTAGCTGCCAAAGCCGCTGAATCCAACTCCGCCAAAGGGAAGATTACTGTTCGATAAGTGCATTACGCTGTCGTTTACCGCACCTCCGCCAAAAGATATTTCTTTCAATATTTTTTTTACCGTGTTTTTGTTTCTCGAATAAACGTAGCAGGAAAGTGGTTTAGGCCTGCTTTTCACCTCACGTATCGCTTCGTCAATGTCTGTAAAAGACAATACCGGAAGAAGCGGCCCAAAAATCTCGTCTTCCATTATCTTATCCGAAAAAGAAACATCTCTCAATACAGTAGGGCTGATAAAGCGTGCGTCTCGCTCAGCGTGAGCTCCGTAGCAAACTTTGTTTTTGTCAATTAATTTGTTGAGGCGGTCGAAGTTCTTTGTATTGATAATCTGGGTGTAATTGCTGGTAAAATCCTGATAGGTTTTCGGATAAATATCGAGCTCTTCCTTTAAGGCATTCAGGAAATTTTCTTCCACTTCTTTCTCTATCAGGATGTAATCCGGAGCCACGCAGGTTTGACCGGCGTTAAAAAATTTTGCCCAGGCGATGCGTTTGGCGGTCATTTTAATGTCGCAGTCGGCAAATACAAAGGTCGGGCTCTTCCCGCCAAGTTCGAGCGTAACCGGTGTCAGGTGCTTTGCTGCGGCCTGGTATATCAGTCGTCCAACGGGTATGCTGCCGGTAAAGAATATCTTATCGAAGCGGTTCTCCAGGAGTTCGGTTGTTACTGAAACGCCGCCT
>Ga0116171_10005530_pt1 | contig 11081 bp, 11 predicted proteins | sample AD_JPNHW2_MetaG_FD_89798 | JGI IMG/M metagenome (GOLD analysis project Ga0116171, IMG submission 89798) | Active sludge microbial communities of municipal wastewater-treating anaerobic digesters from Japan - AD_JPNHW2_MetaG | ecosystem: Engineered > Bioreactor > Anaerobic > Digestate | place...
ACTGGAACCAATTCCAAAACCTGTCCGCGCAATAAAAATGTCCCGCGTTTGAGTTCTCCATTGGTGCGTTCAAATTTCATTTCAACTAATTTTTCCATCAAACCTCGACGATCCAGATTTTGTCCTACTTCCAAATGTAGCACCGTGCGTTCATATTCTTTTGGTGAACCAAGATTATAAATTGCAGATACTGATGCCACAATTATTACATCTTTGCGAGTAAGTAAAGCTTGAGTACAAGCATGGCGTAATCTGTCTATTTCTTCATTGATTTGTGCCTCTTTCTCAATATATGTATCAGTGTGGGGCATGTACGCCTCTGGTTGATAATAATCATAAAAAGAAACAAAATATTCTACCGCATTGTTGGGAAAAAATTCTCGAAATTCATTACAAAGTTGAGCGGCCAAAGTTTTATTATGTGCAATAACCAAAGTCGGCTTCTGAGTTTTTTCTATAACATTGGCAACAGTAAAAGTTTTTCCCGAACCAGTTACACCAAGCAATGTTTGTCGTCGCATATCGCAAGAGATACCATTCACTAATTTTGTGATAGCCTCTGGTTGATCCCCGGCTGGTTTGTATGTAGAAACTAATTTGAATTTCATATAAATATATAATCCGAAAATTGTAAGACCTCCCCTCGCCCCTCCTTGTTAAGGAGGGGATATCCTCCCCTTAATAAGGGGAGGTGTCACGAAGTGACGAAGGGGTCTTACCTAATATTTTCGTAGGTTCGTATTATACTTAATATTTTTTCTCCACCATGCTCTGCACAATACCAATCAATAATAAATTTATCATCAACGATGAACCACCATAACTCACAAAAGGTAAAGTCACACCAGTCACTGGTAAAAGCCCAACATTCGCTCCTATATTAATAAAAAACTGAGAAAATAATAAAGCAGCAATACCAAAAGTTGTCAGGGCAACAAAATCGTTATTGGTTTTTGATGCTAGTGATAGTAACCTCCAAAAAATTATCAAAAACAAAATTAAAATAACTGCTACCCCCAAAAATCCAAGCTCTTCCGCAATCACAGAAAAAATAAAATCAGTTTGTGTTTCTGGTAAAAAGCGTAATTGACTTTGAGAACCAAAACCCAATCCCCGTCCAAATAATTTTCCCGAACCAACAGCAATAGTAGATTGTAAAACATTATATCCAGAACCAAGTGGGTCACGAGCTGGATCTATGAAATTCACCAACCTATCTTTTTGATAATCTTCAAAAAGAAAAAACCAACTAAAAACTGCTCCAGCCAACATCAATAATATAAAACTAATAATCAAAGATTTTTTTGCTCCAGTCACTAGCATCAAACAAAACCAGATAGAACCCAATAAAACCGCCGAACCTAAATCTGGCTGACCCATAACAAAAAAGATAGGAATTAAAGTCAGAAATAAAGTATAAAAGAAAAAACGCGCCCGATCAAACTGCCGACCAGAATTGGAAATTACAAAAGCCAACATTAAGATAATACCTGCTTTTGCCAATTCTACTGGTTGAAAAGAAAAACCTGCAAAATTAAACCAACCTGTTGTACCGCGAATATTTTGACCAAAAATCAAAACCCCTATCAATAAGGCAATTGAAGCAAAATAAATCCAACGTGCATAATTTTTGAAAAATGTGTATTGCAACGAACTACAAATAAACAAACCTATTGTACCTATTCCCAAAGCAATAATTTGTTTTTTGAAATAAACCAATTCACTTCCCCGAGAAAGATCTACACTATAAATTGCCAACAATCCAAAGCCAATCAAAAAAAATACGGCCAAAAAAAGAAGCCAGTCGAAACTCCTCCCTGAGAATTTGGCCAAATTAAACATATTATCTTACCGGTTCAAAATACGAGGTGTATTCAAAATAATTTATAGAAGGATAAACAACAACTTCATCAACAAACAAATTGTCAGCAAAGCTACGTAAATCTACTGAGCGTTTTTCCAAAGAAGAAAATTTAGCTAAATTGATTTCCGCTACCCCGACCGTGCCTCCACCATTTCTAAACTCTACAACAAAGCGAGGGTCATAATAGCTAAAAGGACTATCGTTTGTCAAATCAAATTTGATGATATTAGCATTGGCTCCTTCCGGGTGAAGCACGCTTTTAAATTCAAAGTTACTGACACTAAATAAATTTCTAGCTAAAATAAAATTTATTGGATCAGGATATAAATGAGCATTTATACGTTTGAAAGAAATATTATCAACAACTAAATTTGCTCCGTAACCTTCACTCAAACCAAAATCAGTAAATAATTTTGTTTCTTGAGGTAAAAGAAAACCTGATTTTTTCACTGTCGCAATTCCATTGATTTCAAAATAATAATCGAAATAAACTATGTGTTTAGTATTTTGATTTGTAATTTCTGCCATCGCATCATATTTTTCCACTCCAGCAGAAAATATTTGTGTCTCGCCTATCAACAAAGGTTGTGGAACTAAAATGCTATTTAAACGATTATAATCTTCAAACTGAGTCAGTTGTTCCAAAGATTGTTTATCTCTCGGTGCTTCTACAATAAAAATCCAGGCTATTCGTAAAAGTGAATAAATAATAGTTACTGCAGAAAATAAAACTAAAGAAATAACTAAAATTCTATAAAGCAACATCCGATTTTTTATATACCAAGCAGAAAAACGCAATTGTTTATTAGTAAACATCCCAGTTGGATCTTCGTATTTATCAAATCCAGTTTTTTTAACTCCATTTAACTCTGGAATTTTTGAACCCGTACCATTAGTTTTTCTCTGGTTGAGATTATTTTTTTGAGAATAAAAATCCATATATTTATTTATAGGTTTATTTTGAATAATTTTACCATCTTTTGCCTTTTTTTACAAATAATTTACCCAAAAAATAACATTTTGCAACAAGCAAAGAAACTGGGTATAAATCTTTTACCCACTTGCTAACAACTTAAAAAAATGATAAAATGATGACAGTTTTATTGAATAAAAAATTGATTTTATGCCAGAAAAAAATACTAGTTCTTACAGTGCTAAAAATATTACAGTTTTGGAGGGTTTGGAGGCTGTTCGTCGTCGTCCAGGCATGTACATTGGTTCTACTGGTGTTACAGGCTTACATCATCTTATTTGGGAAGTAGTGGATAACTCTGTGGATGAAGCCATGGCTGGTTATTGTAATAAAATCATGATTGCGCTTTTACCTGACCACAAGATAGAAGTTCGTGATAATGGTCGCGGTATCCCGGTAGATGAACATCCTACAAAAAAAGTCAGTGCTTTGGAAGTTGTTTTGACAGTTCTTCACGCTGGAGGAAAATTTGGCGATGGTGGTTATAAAATCTCTGGCGGTTTGCATGGGGTAGGTGTTTCTGTTGTAAATGCCTTATCAGATTATCTCAAAGCCGAAGTTCATCTTGGTGGAAAAGTTTGGGTGCAAGAATATCACGAAGGTAAACCAGTAAAAAAAGTAACTTCTGTAGGAAATTGTAAAGATACTGGAACAATTATCACTTTTCATCCAGATACTACTATTTTTGAAACCAACAATTTTGAATGGAAAACTATCGTTGATCATATTCGCCAATATGCTTATCTTTCCAAAGGCTTGCATTTTATTATAAAAGATTTACGCACACCTGAAGAAAAAGAAAAAGACAAATCTGCAATTGATTTTCCAAACCCGACTTATCAATTTTATTTTGAAGGCGGTGTTTGTTCTTATGTTCGCCATTTGAATCAAAACAAAGAAATCAAAAACGAAAATATTTTTTATATTGAAAAAGAAGCTGAGGGTGTGAGCGTAGAAATAGCTTTACAATATACTGGTGAATTTACTGAATCGCTTTTTGCTTTTACCAACAACATTCACAATCCTGATGGCGGTACTCATGTTTCTGGTTTTAGAACTGCTCTTACTCGCAGTTTAAATACTTACGCACGCAACAAAAATATTCTTAAAGAAAAAGACCCAAATTTGACCGGCGATGATGTCAAAGAAGGTTTGAACGCTATAATTTCCATCAAACTCCGCGAACCACAGTTTGAAGGCCAAACAAAAGGCAAATTAGGCAATACTGAGGCCAAGACCGCAGTGGAAACTGTGATGAATGACGCATTTTTGATTTTCCTTGAAGAACATCCAAAGGATGCTGAAGCAATTGTTAGTAAATGTGTGTTGTCTGCCAAAGCTCGCAATGCTGCCAAAATGGCTCGCGATACAATCTTGCGCAAAGGCGCACTTGAAGGATTTACCTTGCCTGGTAAATTGGCTGACTGTTCTTCTCGCAATGCCGAAGATTCTGAATTGTATATAGTAGAGGGAGACTCCGCTGGCGGTTCTGCAAAACAAGGACGTAATCGTGAAAATCAAGCTATTTTACCTTTACGTGGTAAAGTGCTCAACGTAGAACGTGCTCGTTTGGATAAAATTTTAACCAACAACGAATTAAAATCTCTCATTATTGCTATTGGTACAAACATTGGTGAACAATTTGATATTTCTAAACTACGTTATCATCGCATTGTTATCATGACCGATGCCGACGTTGATGGTGCTCATATCCGCACACTACTTTTGACTTTCTTTTATCGTTATTTCCCAGAGCTTATCAACCAAGGCCATATTTACATCGCTCAACCACCTCTCTTCTCAGTAAAACTTGGTAAAGAAATGCACTACGCTTATGATGAAGCAGAAAAAGAAAAAATTATCAAAGATTTAACTGATAAAAAAATAGAAAAAGCAAAAGATTCCTCCAAAGGTGGAAAAAAAGAAAAAATAACTGAAATCGAAGAAGAAGAATCTTCTACTTCTGAAGATTCTGAAAACCAAGCTATCATTATTGGTGGAATGAAAATAGGTATTCAAAGATACAAAGGTCTTGGGGAAATGAACCCTGAACAACTTTGGGAAACAACTATGAATCCAGAAAGTCGTATGATGAAAAGAGTTTCTGTAGAAGATGCTTCCAAAGCCAATGAAACTTTTGAAGTTTTGATGGGAGATGAAGTAGAACCAAGAAAGAAGTTTATTCAGACTTATGCGAAGGATGTACAGAACCTTGATATCTAAATAGCTTATAAGCTAATAAGCAATAAAGCTGTAAAGAAAAAATAACAAAAAACTTCGCTGATTGGCGAAGTTTTTTAATAAATAAAAAGAGATGGGTATTATCCCATCTCAACGAAAAGCTGTTATTTAAATTAAGAATTTACGGGCTTGTTACCATACAACACCCTATTCAATTCTTCGATAACAATTTTTGCCGGCTCAAATTTTGGATCATATTTAAAACATTCCAATAATTCTTGCCAAGCTTTCTCATAATCTCCATTATCACGAAGTATAATAGCATAATGATAATGCAAATCAACACTGTTAGGAAAATTCTTTAGAACTTTCTCTGCATACAGTCTCGCCTCCACAAGATTTTTGGTACACGCTATTATATTACAATGAAAAAAAAGATCATCTTTAAATGACAAGCCTATTTTTGAATGTAATAGTGCGTTTTCGTATTGATCCAAAAATACATAGCAAGTAATTATCATTTTGATGACATCTGCTTTATCATTGTTGGAACAAGCACTCTTAAAAGCTTTATTAAAAAAATCTAAAGCTTTTTCAAAATTATCTTCTGAAAAATAAAATTCCCCGAGTTCATAACACACTCTACAATAAACATAATTGTTAAAAACTGTAGGACTTCCTATTAAGGAAAAACATTTTTTAAGATCCTCCAATGCTTGCTCTTTTTTTTTGTTGTTTTTTAAAAACAAGACTTCTGCCATACAGACCATGCATAACAAAAATTTTGTCTTCTTCATCTTCTTGACTTTGAATAACTTTACTAAAATTATGCAAAGCTTTCTCCAGCTCTCCTTTGTTCAAATAAAAGAGACCTTCTTCAATACATTTTCCTTGTCCTTTTTGATCAAACATACCAACCTCCAAAAAAGAAATAATGATGTTTCAATGAACCATAAGACAAAAATATTATCATAAAGATTATTGGATTGTCAAACGAACCAAATTATTATATCTTGATTATTGTTTATTGTTCAAACGTCTATTCAATCCCTTTTAAATAATTAATAAATAATAAACAATATTTTCTCTATAATTAGCCAAAATAACCAGTGTATACCCAATCTTGACTAAAAAACCAACTTATGTTAATATATCCAATGTAAATCGGCTAACAGGCCGTTTTTAAATTCACCCGGTTAAATGATTACAAAATCTCTAAGATTTTGAAATCAAAATTTAGTTGTAGGGATGCTTTAAACTCTAATCGGTTTAAAAGTTATAAACCCAACAATTAAACCGCCGGGAGAATACTAAATTTTATTTAACCGGGTAAAAAAATATGATTGAAAAAATAATCCAATATTTTAAGGATTCTTATGCCGAGATGAAAAAAGTCACTTGGCCAACTAAGAAACAAACTATCAACTACAGCACTTTGGTTATTGCCATGAGTGTTGGGATGGCAGTATTTTTTTCTGCCTTAGACTTTGTATTCAATTTGGGTTTAACAAAACTCATTACTAAGTAATTCAATAAAGGAGAAATTAATATGGCTAAACAAACGATGAATCTTGGTCGTCGCTGGTATGTCTTACATACTTATAGCGGTTACGAAGAAAACGTTAAACATAATTTGGAACAAAGAATCGCTTCTTTTGACATGCAAGACAAAATTTTTAATATTTTGGTTCCAAAAGAAAAGAAAATTAAAATTAAAAACGGCAAACGGACAACTGTAGAAGAAAAAATATTTCCAGGTTATATATTGGTAGAAATGATTGTAACTGATGATTCCTGGTATGTAGTTCGCAATACTCCAAACGTTACCGGCTTTGTCGGTTCTGGTACTACCCCAACTCCAGTTGATCAAAAAGAAATTGATAGCTTGATGAAAAGAGTAATGTCTGAGAGTACTCAACAAAAAATCGATATGGAAGTTAATGATATCGTTCGCATCGTAGACGGACCTTTCAAAAATTTTGAAGGTAAAGTCAGTCATGTGGATGAAGAACGCGGAAAAATAAAAGTCATGGTTACTATGTTTGGTCGCGAAACTCCAGTAGAACTTGATGCTTTACAAGCAAAAAAGATTTAATAATAAAACTACTGCCTCAAAAATGGGGGCTTCTCAGTAGGTCAGTGTCATCGCGAGGCCGTAGGCCGTGGCGATCCCACCGTGGGATTGCTTCACCCTTCAGGTTCGCAATGACAAAAATTAAAAATTAAAAATTGTTATAATATGGCTAAAAAAGTACTTACCCAAATCAAATTACAAATCATGGGTGGCGCTGCTAACCCAGCACCTCCAGTCGGTCCAGCTCTTGGTCAACACGGTGTAAATATCGCTGGATTCTGTAAAGAATTCAATGATAAAACTCAAGATAAAAAAGGTGAAGTTGTGCCAGTGGTTATCACTGTTTATGATGATAGAAGTTTTTCTTTCATCATGAAAATTTCTCCAATGTCAGAATTGATCAAAAAAACTGCTAAAATTCCAAAAGGTTCTGCAAAACCTTTGCAAGAAAAAGTTGGAAAATTAACCAAAGCTCAAGTTCGTGAAATCGCTGAAAAGAAAATGCCTGACCTTAATGCCAACGATATCGAAGGCGCAATGAAATTGGTTGAAGGAACAGCAAGACAAATGGGTGTGACGATTGAGGGATAAAAAGTCCATAATGTCTATAAAGTCCTTAAAGTCAAAAGTCAAAAAGAAAATTAAAAAACTTTCCCAAATGGGAAAGTTTTTTAATACGATATAAAAAGACTTTATAGACTTTAATGACTTTATAGACTTTTAGACTAATAAATCACCATCGCATCTCCAAAACTAAAAAATCTATAATTTTCTTTTACTGCTTCTTCATAACATTTCAATACAAACTCACGATCCCCTGCAAAAGCGCTGACTAATACCAACAAAGTACTCTTTGGTAAATGAAAATTAGTGATCAAAACATCTACCACTTTAAATTCAAACCCAGGAAAAATAAATAAATTTATATCGCCTTGAAAACATCTAACTAATCTTTTTTCATTTTTATCTTCCTTGATAGTTTTAGCAATTCCTTCCAAGGTTCGCACTGTAGTAGTACCCACAGCTACGATTCTTCTCCCCTCTGCTTTAGCATCATTTATTAAACCAGCATTTTTATCAGTCAATTCTACCCATTCGTGGTGCATTTTATGATTCTCTAATTTTTCTGTTTTTACAGGCTGAAAAGTTCCTAAACCTACATGCAAAGTCACTTCAGCAAATTGAATTCCTTTTTGTTTTAATTTTTCTATCAATTCTGGAGTAAAATGAAATCCAGCAGTTGGCGCAGCTACCGAACCTTCATTTTTTGCATAAACAGTTTGATAAGTTTGGGTTAAATTTTCTTGAGTTACATTCTGATTTTTTATATATGGCGGTGTTGGAACTTCGCCATATTTATTAGCTTTAGCCCGAACATTTAGATCATTATCATTAAAATCCAAAAGTACTGTGCCGTCTGTATCTTTAAATAAAACTTCAGCAGAAAAATCATGAGCAAACGATATTTTCATTCCTAATCGCAAACGTTTTCCCGGTTTAGCCAATACTTTCCAAACACCTTCATTTTCAGATGGACGTAATAAAAATATTTCTACGGGTTTTAAATTGATAATTTTATTGCTTGATTTTCTATCTTTTAAATTATCTGATTTTTGATCCAATAATATCTCTCCTTTTAATCGAGCTTTAAAAACTTTGGAATTATTCCAAACAAGTAAATCCCCTGGTCGTAAGTATTCCAAGATATCTGAAAAATGTTTATGCTCTATCACCTTTTTATTCTTATCAATTGCCATCAAACGAGAAGAATCTCGCGGTTCAGCCGGAGTTTGAGCAATGTTTTCAACAGGTAAATTGTAATCGAAGTCAGAAGTAAACATAAACGAAAGTTATAAAGTTTATAAAGTTGAAAGTTTATAAAGTTCTTAATAAAGAAAGTCACCCCGACTTTATAACTTTATGAACTTTACAAACTTTATGAACTATTTTAAGTATCTCGCCTTATACGCATTGTGTTGTTCTAATGTCTTCGAATAATAAATATTTCCTTCATCATCACTCAAAAAATACCAATAATCATTTTTTTCTGGATAAATAACTGCTTTTATCGCTGTTAAACTTGGATTTGCTATTGGCCCTGGAGGCAAACCGCGATATTTATAAGTATTATAAAGTGAATCTATTTTTGTATCATCCAACGATACAGCCGGAGTAGTCTTGCCGGTAATATAATTTACCGTAGCACAAGACTGCAATGCCCAGTTCATATTTAAACGACGCCAAAAAATATCTGCCACTTTAGCCATACTGCTCGCATCTGGTGCTTCTTTTTCTACAATCGAAGCCATGGTTAAAATTTCAAAAAAAGTTTTATTTTGTTTTGATATTTCCATTCGCATTTCAGGGGTAATTTTTTGTTCTAAATTATCAAAAATCTTTTGCAACAAATCTTCTGGTTTAGCATCTTTATAAACTCGATAAGTATCCGGAAAAATAAAGCCTTCGTAAGAAGCATTTTTTTCTTTTTCTTTCAAAATAGACGCTTCAGGAAATTTTACAGATATTTCCGGAGCAGCATTTCCCAAACCACCATATTTATAAGCTGGTTTACCTAACAATTTATAAACTTCATCTTCGCTTTTAAAAAAACCCTTATTTACCCAGTCTGTAGCCACTTGACGCATAGTCCAACCCGGGATAATCGTCACATTTACTTCTTCACGAGGTTTAATTGCTTTTTTTTTCGCTTCTTCTCGAGCTTGATATTTTTGAAATCCAACAACACCAACCACTAAAGGTAAGCCAACAAGTATAAGGATAGAAATGCTAATTATTTTATTGTTTAAAGACACACTAAAAAAATTAAAAAGTCAAAATGCAAAACTACAATTAAAAATTTAAAATCCGTCAACATTATTACAGATTTTTAATTTTTACTTGAAATTTTAACTTTTGAATTTTAAATTTTGACTTTATTCTTGCCAATTCTGGCGTGCCCATTCCAATCTTTCTGGCACCCCAATATCAATCCAATCTCCATCAAATGTATAAACATCCAGTTCTTTCATTTTTGGAAAAACATCATATTCCACACTAAAATTATCTTTTTCTTCAGGAAAATGTTGGTGAGCTTTGTGAGTAAACAAATAAATTCCCCCGTTAATATAACCTGGAATATTTTTACCTTCTTTTTCTTTAAATTCCAACAATTCATTGCTTTTATTAAAAACCAAAGTTCCATAACTACTAGCATCTCCAACTTTAGCCCCCATTAAAATACCTTCTTTATCAGGATTTAATTTAACTAACATTTCTCGTAAATTAACTCCGGTTAAAATATCACCATTTAATACAAAGGTTGGTAAATGAGGATTTTGTAAATGACTCAGAGCAAATTTGATTGCTCCGCCCGTACCTAAACGTTCTTTTTCTATTGCATATATTAATTTAACTCCATTTCTTTCTTCACCAACAGTGTTTTTGAGTACTTCAGATAAATGTCCAGCAGCTAAAATTACTTCATTCAAACCAAGTTCTTTTATTTTTTCCAATTGCCAGTCCAAAACTGTCTTGCCTTTTATCTCTAGCAAAACTTTAGGAACGCTTTTTGTAATGTCTTTGAGGCGCGTAGACAATCCTCCACAAAGAATTATGGCATTCATACAAAAATTAAAATAAAAAAACTAAAGTCAAATAATAAATAAAGAGACTGGTAACTAAAGCAGTCAAAAAACCAGCTAAAGCATCGAGTGGATAATGTACCCCACAATAGATTCTACCCCAAACCACCCAAAGTGCTAAGATAAAAAGTCCAGTTGTAAAAGGTAAGCCAAAAAATAAAGCTAAGAAGAAAAATAAAAAAGCAGTCATGGAATGATCTGAAGGAAAAGATTTCCAACTCATCATAGGTTGAAAAAGTTGTTTTACTGCCGGCATTTCTATTTTTGGACGATTTTCTTTTACTAAAAAAGCAATACCTAAATCAAGTAACCAAGCAAAAATCCAACCTATCGGAAAAATAGCTAAAT
>Ga0116171_10005531_pt1 | contig 11080 bp, 10 predicted proteins | sample AD_JPNHW2_MetaG_FD_89798 | JGI IMG/M metagenome (GOLD analysis project Ga0116171, IMG submission 89798) | Active sludge microbial communities of municipal wastewater-treating anaerobic digesters from Japan - AD_JPNHW2_MetaG | ecosystem: Engineered > Bioreactor > Anaerobic > Digestate | place...
GGGGTTATCAAAGGAAGAGTATATAATTCCAAAACCAATGAGGGAGTGCCTTTTGCAACGATCCAGATCTGGGGAACAACGATAGGCGCTGTGTCGGACTATGACGGCAATTTTTCTTTTACGGGATTAAAACCCGGGTATACTGAGCTGAGGGTCTCCTCTGTTGGGTATAAGCCTTATATTTCTTCTGCCCTGCTGGTTACAAACAGTAATCAGGTGAATATTGAAATTCCGCTGGAGGAGCTTGCCATTGATGTCGGAGAGGTTGTTATAAAAGCATCTCCATTCCTGAAAAGAGTTGAAACACCGGTATCAGTGAGGATCATCGGTATCGACGAAATTGAAAAGAATCCCGGCGGCAACAGGGATATCTCGAAAGTTATCCAGTCATTTCCGGGGGTAGCATCCACACCTGCTTTCAGGAATGATGTGATAGTACGCGGCGGAGGTCCCAATGAGAACCGGTTTTATGTTGACAACATAGAGATTCCTTACCTGAATCATTTCTCGACACAGGGGGCCTCGGGTGGACCAATAGGGATTCTGAATGTTGACTTTGTACAGTCTGTTGATTTTCTTTCTGGTGCATTTCCGGCATCAAAAGGCAATGCACTGAGCTCAGTTCTCAACTTTACATTCATCGACGGTAACCGCGATAAGCTAAAATACAGGGCTACTGTCGGAGCCTCCGACCTGGGCTTAACCATCGACGGACCAACAGGAAAAAACAGCTCCATACTTCTTTCAGTAAGGAGGTCGTACCTTAAGCTGCTTTTCACTGTTCTCGACCTTCCATTCTTTCCAAACTATACTGATTTCCAGGTTAAATACAGGGTCCGCCTCGATGAAAAGAACGAGCTTACCTTCATTGGCCTGGGAGCAAAAGATGATTTTGAGCTTAACCTGAAAGCTGACGAAACAGAATATCAGCGGTATCTTCTCGACAATATTCCTGTTCAGGAACAGTACAGCTATGTTACGGGAATTGTTTACAAGCATTTCAGGAGTAACGGATACGACACGTGGGTTCTGAGCCGTAATTACCTGAACAATACGCAATACAAATATGCAGGCAATGTAGAAGCCGATACAAACAAGCTGCTTGATTATGCATCAGGTGAAGGAGAGATAAAGACCAGGTTCGAGAGAACAATTATCGGTGAGAAAGGATTACGTGTCAATTTTGGAGCCAGCGCAGAATATGCACACTACAGGAATTCGACATACCGCCTCTTTTACGCAGGAGGATCGCCGCTTGAACTGAACTATGAAACAAATATGAAAGTCGGGGAATTCGGTCTGTTCGGACAGGTAAGCAATTCATTTCTTGAGCAGAGACTGAGACTGTCGCTAGGGTTGAGGACGGATTTTAATACCTATTCAGAGACCATGTCGAATCCATTAAAACAGCTTTCTCCAAGATTTTCTGCCTCCTATATTCTGACAGAAAAATTTAACCTGAACTTTAATGCAGGCCGTTATTACCAGATGCCGCCATATACAGCACTTGGTTATTCAACAGCAGCACAGCAATTTGTGAACAAAGGCAATGATTTACGGTATATAGGTTCCGATCACCTCGTGGCAGGCATAGAGCTGGTTCCTAATGAAAACATCCAGATAACACTCGAAGGATTCATGAAGTTTTATTCGCATTATCCTTTTTCGGTTAGGGACTCGGTTCCGCTTTCGAGCAAGAGCGCTGACTACGGGATTTTTGGAGATGAGGAGCTGCGTTCAATTTCGGATGGGAGAGCTTACGGTGTTGAGCTTCTCGGAAGGGTCAAGGAGTTCAGAAAGATCAACCTGGTGTTCTCATATACTTATGTAAGAAGCGAATTCAGGGATCTTAATTCCCGCTGGCTCCCCTCATCGTGGGATAACCGCCATCTTTTCAATCTTACTGCCACCAAACGGTTTAACAGAAACTGGGATGCCGGTTTTAAATTCAGGTTTGTGGGCGGTGCGCCGTATACTCCATATGATGTCGACAGGTCGATGATCAAAGCTGCCTGGGATCTCCAGGGCCAGGGTTACCTCGACTATGCAAACTTCAACAGCATGAGGCTCAAAGCATTCCATCAGCTTGACCTGAGGGTGGATAAGCAGTATTTCTTCAAAGGATGGTCGTTGATGTTATATCTCGATGTTCAGAATGTTTATAATCACCAGGCCGACCAACCGGCTATATTGCTCAGGGAGTCAGATGCCAGCGGCATTCCATTGAATGATCCGTCAGATCCTCTGAGGTATATCCCGAAATATATCAACGGGTCTTCAGGGACAGTCTTGCCATCAATAGGAATTATGATCGAATTTTAATAATGTAAGAGGAATATGAACAGGATTTTATTAATAGTTATTGCACTTGTAATGGTCTCATGCTCTGCAGGATCGCTTAAGAAGCAAGGCGAGGCAACAGAGGAGAAGAAAGTGCTGACAACAAATACAGGAGGAAGAGGACCTGAAATAATTGTAGATCTGGAAAAGGGCAGTTCCTTTTATTACCCTCTTTTCGCGATATGGCTTGAAGATACCGGGGGCAGGTATATCCAGACTTTATATGTATCTAAAGCTGTTGCTACAGGATATTTTGAATATGCCAGGCAGGAAGGAAACAAGTGGGCCGGAGGTGAAAAAAGGGCACCTCAGACTCTCCCATACTGGGCTCATAAAAGAGGAGTAAAAGCCTCCGACGGATTATTTATGCCGGATGCATCAACAGCCGTCCCGGATGCATACACAGGTGCAACACCCATTACAGGTTTTGTACTTAATTCCAGGGCCGATAAGCCTCTGCCGGCAAAATTTAAAGTCATGCTGGAGATAAACCAGAACTGGGACTGGAATGAATTCTGGACAAATAATAAATATCCTGATGACGAGAATTACAAAATGTCGTGTCAGCCTGCACTGGTTTATGAAGCTGTGATCGATACAGGCAGCCCGGCAGAGTCATTTACAATGAAGCCGGTAGGCCATAGTCATTATTCAGGAAAGACAGGTGAATTGTTTACCGATCTGAGCACAATAACAACTGCACTTCAGATTGCCAGGTCGGTTACAGTGAAAGTGAAATGATTATTTCAGGTTGTTGACACAATCGATAAAACCAGCAGGATCTCCGGTGATAATAAGGCGGTCCTGCTGCTTTTTTTCATTTTCATCAGGGAAATCGGTAAGTATCACTTTTTTGATCATAAGTGATCTGGCGATATTATTAAAATAGATGATCTTTTTCTTTGAGAAATCAAATCCGCTTGAGTTAACAACAAGATAATCAAATGGTTTGATCCTGAACATTTCAACAACCTCCGAAGCAGGCAATATTCCGCCGGTATAAATGACATCAAACCCCCTTTTCTTCAAAACATATTTATAAAAGCGGAAATTGATATCTGAAAGAACTTCATAGGTATTTATCATAGCCACGGTCTGATTGTTCCTTTCGGCTGCAGGTTTAAGCAGGCTGTCTTCTACAGTGATTATCTCTTTAATTGTATTCCTGATGAATTGCTCCTGTGCTCGCGAAAGGGAGCCGGTCTGCCATAAGATCCGGGTTTTCTGAAGCAGAGGGTGAAGGTATCTGCAGTAAGCCTCCTCGATTCCCTTGTACATAATGAATGGCCTGAGCGTTTCCCTGAACAATTCTTCATTAAAGCGAATGGCCGACATAAGGATCTTACCTGGCTGGAAATCCTTATCCGGATTATCATGGCTGCTGCTGACCACCATTACCTTTTGTGTGAGCTCCTCCTCGCTAAGCCTGGCGATCTTTGATATCTTGAGTCCGTTACGGTTCAGATAGGCTACGTTCAGGATCTTTTTAAGTTCTGATTCGTTATAAGTTCTGATATTGGAATCAGTTCTTTCAGGTACAAGAATATTGTATCTTTTTTCCCATATCCTGATAGTGTGTGCCTTGATTCCTGTGAAATTTTCGAGGTCTTTGATTGAAAATAAGTTCAAACCTTCTTCCATGGCAGGTTGTATTTATGTAATAAAAATTTATTAAGGCGCTGTTATTGTAAAACAAACCGAAAACAGTTCGTTTCCATTCAGCAATTGTCATTATTTTTGTGCAGCGCGGAAAATTCCCCCGAACATCCGCAATTATTCTGACGTCAGCCTTACTCTATTCGGCTTGCTCGATCATTATTTTCTTAACAACTCTTGATCCGTCATCCAGAATTACTGTCACAAGATACATACCTCTTTTGGGATTATCAAGGACGATTTTCATTATGGTTTCAGGATTATTATTTTTCAATTTAAGTATGTCCTGTCCTATTATATTTGTTATCCTGACACTGGCAACAGGCTTATCGCATTTTATTGTAAAAAAATTCTCCCTTATCGGTACAGGATATATTGAGATATCAGGTGCAGCTGCTTCGGCCCTGATACTTTTTACTGAAGAGCCGGAAGCAACAGTCACGCTATCCTTCTGTGCCTGAATGAGTAGCGTTGTTATTGTAAAAAGGATCAGAAGTAAATTCCTCTTCATGAAATCCTGTTTTTTTATCTCTATCAAAAATTGTGCTAAAAATGCAGGAAAACTAAAATATTTTATCATTAAGTTTCAATGCACGTTCAAGATCGCCAGGTGTATCAATGCTTAAGCTTTCATGATCAGTGACGGAAGTCCTTATGCAATAGCCATTTTCTATCCACCTGTTCTGTTCCAGGGATTCGGCTGATTCCAGTATGCCTTTGCTTAGTTTTGTAATTGATTTCAGGATATTGGTTTTATAAGCATAGAGGCCGAGATGTTTGAAGAAAGTATATTCGAGGCTCCATTTCTCAGGATCAATACCGCGGCAGTATGGTATCACCGACCTGCTGAAATAGATTGCATTGCCCTTGTTGTCTGTAACCACTTTTACATGATTCGGGTTGAAGAGATCCTCGCCTGGCAATGTCTTGCGTATAAGGGTCGCAATACTCACCGAATCATCATTAAAACACTCTTTGAGAAGGATAATCTGTTCTGGCTGAATGAATGGTTCGTCGCCCTGGACATTGAGTACAGTATCGATTTTCTGCCCGGTAATTTTCATAATTGTGTCAACAGCTTCAGCGCAGCGGTCGGTACCGCTGAAGTGATCTGTCGATGTCATAACTGCCTTGCCTCCGAATTTTGTGACGGCATCCAGTATCCTCTGGTCGTCGGTTGCCACATAAACGAGTTCCACAGCTTTGGAAGCCTGTTCGTAAACCCTTTCAATCATGGTTTTGCTGCCAATCATGGCCAGGGGCTTGCCGGGGAAGCGTGAGGATCCATAACGTGCCGGAATAATGGCGGCAAAATGATGGCGGGAATGAGTTATCATCCTGCGAATTTACGAAAATTGCATTTCCCTATGTTTTAAAAAAATCTTAAATTCGCACATTCTTTTCAATGTCGATGAAAGATCTTCAGAATATAAAGCAAAGGTTCGGAATCATTGGCAACTTCGATGGTCTTAACAGGGCTATCGATATTGCTGTTCAGGTCGCTCCGACAGATCTTTCAGTTCTTATTTCAGGGGAAAGCGGTACCGGAAAGGAGATCTTCCCCCAGGTAATCCATAGCCACAGCACCAGGAAACATGGTCCATATATTGCAGTTAACTGCGGCGCGATACCTGAAGGTACGATCGATTCGGAGCTCTTCGGACACGAAAAAGGATCGTTTACCGGAGCCACTGACAGCAGAAAAGGATATTTTGAAGTTGCCGACGGAGGAACGATTTTCCTCGATGAGGTTGCCGAGCTTCCTCTCTCTACACAGGTACGCCTGCTGAGGGTACTTGAAACCGGAGAGTTCATCAGAGTAGGTTCTTCAAAAGTGCAAAAGACAAATGTGAGAGTGATTGCAGCCAGCAATGTTGATGTATCAGCTGCAATAGACCACGGACGCTTCAGGGAAGATCTATATTACAGGCTGAATACAGTACCTGTAAGAATTCCGGCACTGAGGGAAAGAGGTGAAGACATATACCTGTTATTCAGAAAATTTGCAGTTGATTTTGCTGAAAAATACAGGATGCCGGCAATCCGCCTCGACCAGGGTGCCAGGAACATCCTTCTCGGATATTCATGGCCGGGTAATGTGAGGCAGCTCAAGAACATTACCGAACAGATCTCGATCATTGAAAGCGAAAGAGATATAGATGCTGCAATGCTGAAGTCGTATCTTCCCGATTATGAGGGAATTAAATTGCCTGCAGTTATCAAACGCGACGACGATAAAGCATTTTCATCTGAAAGGGAGATACTCTATAAAATACTCTTCGACATGAAGAGCGATATGAATGATCTCAAGAAACTGGTTTTTGATCTGATGCAAAGCGATGGTAATGAAAGATTTTCAGAGGCCAGCACCAGGACAATAAGAAACCTTTTTCCTGATGCCAAGGCAGGCTTTCCCGAAAACAAGAAGCCTGAAACTCCTCCCGGCGATTTTACCATTTTGAAAGGCAGGGAGGACATCATGGATACTGAGGAAATCGTCGAAGAATCGCTGTCGCTTGCCGGAAAGGAAATGGAGATGATAAGGAAAGCCCTTGAAAAGTACAACGGGAAAAGAAAGATGGCGGCCCATGAACTTGGAATCTCAGAGCGGACGTTATACAGGAAAATAAAAGAATATGGCATTGAGATGTAAACCAGGAAGGATAATCTCCGGAGGCATCAGACTGTACCTCATTTCCCTTGCCGGCCTGCTGCTATTATACGGCTGTAAGATATCATATTCATTTTCGGGAGCAAGCATTTCTGCCGACGTTAAGACCCTGAGCATACAGTATTTCCAGAACAGGGCGAGCCTGGTGCAGCCAGGATTGAGCCAGAAGCTTACCGATGCCCTTATCGATAAATGCAAGGCACAGACAAACCTTAGTCTGACAAACAGCATCGGAGATGTGAATTTTGAAGGGGAAATTTCTGATTACAATACCCGGCCCCTGACAGTGGGTGCCGATGCACAGGCAGCTACAAACCGGTTTACTATTGCCGTAAAAGTCAAATTCACGAATACGGTTCAACCCGAATATAGCTATGAACAAACCTTTTCACGTTACGAAGACTACAGGAGCGATCTCGACCTTAGCGCTGTAGAAGCAGAACTTACAGAAAAGATTATAGAACTTATCGTGGAAGATATTTTTAACAGGGCTTTTGTGAACTGGTAAGCACCATGGACAGGAGTGATTTTTTACGGATGATACAAAGTTCGGGACCCTCCGACAGGACAATGACTGCCGAGGTGAATGAACTTATTAATATCTTTCCGTACTGCCAGAGCGCCCACCTTCTCCTGCTGAAGGGTATGAAAAATATTTCGGATGTAAGGTTCGACAACCAGCTGCGTACTTCTGCTTTAAGAATTGCTGACCGTGAGGTTCTCTATTACCTCCTGGATAAAAAACAGGAAACAGAAAAACCTGCTGAAGTGGTAATACCGGCTCCCGTAATTGTTGAGAATCCTTCTTCAGACAGCCAGCAGGTGGTGATAGAGAGTGCCAGGAACAGTGAAGATTTTATCAGCGGGATTGAGAATGATCCTGGAAGTTTTTCCCGGGAAGGAGCAGAAGAACAGAGAAAGGTGCTCATCTCAGAAGATTTATACGAGGAAAATGATAATGCTGCAATTATAATAATTGACGAGGAATCAGGTGAAATTGAAGGACAGATCACCTACATGGATCCTGGATTCTCATTATCAGTATCGGCCGATCTTCTGGAACTTGAGACTGAGGAAGCACCCCAGGATCGGAAATCAGTTGATGCTGAGGAATCTGCTCCCTTGTCAAATAAAAAGCTTCAGTCGGAACTGATCGATAAATTCATTCTGGCCAATCCCAGGATTGAACCAAGAAAGGAAAAGTCGGAGACGCCCCTTGTCGACATTTCAACCCCTTTTGTTGAAGAAAGGGAAGGTTTTGTCACAGTAACTCTTGCAAGAATTTACATCAATCAGGGCTATTATTCAAGGGCAATCGACATTTATGAAAGACTCAGTTTGAAATTTCCGGAAAAAAGTAGTTACTTTGCGTCTCAAATTGAAAAAATAAAGGAATTATTAAAAAAATAACCAGATGGGAATATATATTTTAGTTTCGGTATTGGTTCTTATTGCATGTGTTTTCCAGATATTTGTGGTTCTGGTACAGAATTCAAAGGGTGGCGGGCTGGCTGCTAATTTTACATCGGCAGGACAGACAATGGGTATCCGTAAGACAGCAGATTTCCTGGAAAAGGCAACATGGACGCTTGCAGTGTCAATTCTTGTATTAAGCCTGGTGGCTACAGCTACAATTCCCAGGCAGACCAGGGAGATTAATCCAAGAACAAGCATTAATGCTGCGGCAAATCCAAGCGAGATACCAACCCTGCCACAAGCCGGTGCCCCTGCACCTGCACAAACACCTGCCGGAAACAATCAACCTGTCAGGTAGTATCATTGTGGTACAACAGAATAGTGTCAGTTTGTCATACAGGCTGACATTTTTTTGTTTAAAAATGTCACTTTCCTCTTTTGGCACAGAATGTGTTAAATTCTGACCGATAACGGATTTTTAACTTTAAAACTAAATAGAAATGGCACAATTGAAAGGCAAAATTCTGGCAGGCAAGGTTCTGGTAAAACCCTACGAGGCTGAAGCTAAAACTGCCAGCGGTATCATCATCCCTGATTCCGCAAAGGAAAAACCGCGTCAGGGCAAGGTTATCCTTGTAGGAGCTCCCAAGAAGGATGAAGAGATGGAAGTAAAGAAAGGCGATGAGGTCCTCTATGGAAAGTACTCAGGTCAGGAACTGACTATCGATGGTGAAGATTATCTTCTCATTTCACAGTCAGATATTCTTTTTATAGCTTAATCAGTAAACAATTAAACAGAAAATAAAATGGCAAAAGAGATTAAATATAACATTGATGCACGTGCTCTTCTCAAGGAAGGCGTCGACCAGCTTGCTGATGCAGTCAAAGTAACACTAGGTCCAAAAGGACGCAATGTGGTGCTTGAGAAAAAATTCGGTGCTCCCCAGGTATCAAAAGACGGTGTTACCGTTGCCAAGGAGATTGAACTGAAAGATCCATATAAGAATATGGGAGCCCAGATGGTTAAAGAGGTGGCTTCAAAAACCGGTGATATAGCAGGTGACGGAACTACTACCGCTACTGTGCTTGCACAATCAATTATAAACGTAGGACTGAAGAACGTAACGGCAGGTGCAAACCCCATGGACCTCAAAAGAGGGATCGACAAAGCCGTTGAAGCAGTTGTGAAAAACATTAAATCGCAGTCAAAAGTTGTTGGTGATGACCTTGGCAAAATCGAGCAGGTAGCAAGGATATCGGCAAATGATGACGAAGAAATTGGAAAACTTATTGCCGAGGCAATGGGGAAAGTTCACAAAGAAGGTGTTATAACTGTCGAAGAATCAAAAGGTACTTCAACACATGTAGAGGTTGTGGAAGGTATGCAGTTCGACCGCGGTTATATATCAGCATATTTTGTGACCAATACCGAGAAGATGGAAGCCGACCTCGACAATCCATACATTCTCATTTATGACAAGAAGATTTCGACGATGAAGGATATGCTTCCTATTCTCGAATCATCTGCACAGACTGGCAGACCTCTTCTTATCATTGCAGAAGACATTGAAGGTGAAGCTCTTGCAACACTTGTCGTAAACCGCCTCCGTGGTTCACTCAGAGTGTGTGCCGTGAAAGCTCCCGGATTTGGTGACAGAAGAAAAGAGATGCTTGAAGATATCGCAATTCTGACAGGCGGAACAGTGATCTCAGAAGAAAAAGGCCTTAAGCTCGAGCATGCAACTCTCGATATGCTCGGAATGTCTGAAAAAGTCACTATTAGTAAAGAGAACACAACCATCGTAAACGGTTCAGGTGAGAAAGATCAGATCAAGGCACGTGTTGCACAGATCAAACAGCAGATGACAACAACAACTTCTGATTATGATAAGGAAAAGCTTCAGGAACGTCTTGCCAAACTTGCCGGCGGTGTTGCTGTATTATATATAGGTGCAGCTTCAGAGGTTGAAATGAAGGAGAAGAAGGACAGGGTTGACGACTCACTGCATGCTACACGCGCAGCCATCGAGGAAGGTATTGTCCCTGGTGGAGGCGTAGCATATATCCGCGCAATTTCTGCACTTGAAAACCTCAAGGGCGACAATGAAGACCAGACAACCGGTATTGAAATAGTAAAGCGTGCCATCGAGGAACCTCTTCGCCAGATAGCTGTTAACGCAGGCAAGGAAGGCGCTGTTGTGGCACAGAATGTAAAAGCTGGGAAAGGCGACTATGGATATAACGCACAGACTGACACATACGAAAAACTGATGGCTGCCGGTGTTATCGACCCTGCCAAAGTAACACGTGTTGCTCTCGAGAATGCAGCTTCTATAGCAGGAATGTTCCTGACAACCGAAGCTGTCATCGTTGAAGAAAAAGAAGAACATCCTGCAATGCCACCCCAGGGAATGGGCGGCGGAATGCCGGGAATGATGTAATGCCTGCGGCCCTCTTTAATGGGTGATGAAGGCTTGAATATTTACAGATGCCGGATCAATTATCCGGCATCTTTTTTTGTTTATATTTGCACCTGATTTTTATCCCGGATTGCTGATGAACAACATCCGAAATTTCTGTATAATAGCACATATCGACCATGGTAAAAGTACCCTGGCCGACAGGCTGCTGGAAAGAACCAAGACCATTACCGAAAGGGAGTACCAGGACCAGGTGCTAGACAATATGGACCTTGAGAGGGAGAGGGGGATCACAATAAAGAGCCATGCGATACAGATGGAATATGTCACTGAAGGGCAGAAATATTTTCTTAACCTTATTGATACCCCGGGGCATGTAGATTTTTCTTATGAAGTATCCCGCTCCATTGCGGCCTGCGAAGGAGCTCTCCTGGTGATCGACGCAACGCAGGGAATACAGGCCCAGACTATTGCCAATCTCTATAAAGCGCTTGACCACGACCTTGAGATAATTCCTGTTCTCAATAAAATGGATATGACGAATGCCATGCCTGAGGAAGTTAAGGATCAGATTGTA
>Ga0116171_10005532_pt1 | contig 11079 bp, 8 predicted proteins | sample AD_JPNHW2_MetaG_FD_89798 | JGI IMG/M metagenome (GOLD analysis project Ga0116171, IMG submission 89798) | Active sludge microbial communities of municipal wastewater-treating anaerobic digesters from Japan - AD_JPNHW2_MetaG | ecosystem: Engineered > Bioreactor > Anaerobic > Digestate | place...
GCCTCACCGGCTGGTACAACCAGGCGCGTTTTGGCTCCATCTGGAAGGTCTTTGACTACAAGGGTTTCTATTTTGATCCGGCGTCGGTCGGCGGGGAGTTCAACGTGCGCCGACTGGCCTCGGGGATCGTCAACTACTTCGGGTTCTCGACGTCGTACTTCGCGCCGGAGTCACCGTTCATCCGGATGGCGCCGTCCCTTTACCTGGACCCGGCCGTTTTCTTCAAGTGGAGGGAAGAGGCCATCTCGTTGACCTTCGCCGCGAGCTGGCTGGTGGCCGGGGCGCTGCTCGGAATCGTGGCGATGGGGAAGGGGAGGCGCTGGGCCGAAGCGGCGGCCTGCCTGCCTCTCGCCATCCAGGCCGTGTTCATCCTCGGCTTCTACTTCATCACCGAGCGCTATCAGGGGGAGCTGATGCCGTGGCTGGTGTTCTGCTACGTCGCGTTCGCGGTCCACTGGCGCTTCGACCGGCAGGCTGGGAGGCTGTTCCTTCGCAGCCTGCCGCTCCTGGTGGGCGTCTCCGCCATGGCCAGCGTCGCCTCGACCCTGGACTTTCACCTCCGGCTGTGCGGAGACACGCCGATATCCTACAAGCGCGACCTGATCCACTGGTTGCGACCGGGGCCGGAGTTCGGGCCGTGGAAGGGGCACCGCCTCCTCCTGAGCGACCTCGCTCCGGTCTCGACGACGTTTTCCTTCGAGAAGATGGGCACCGACATCAGCTTCGACGGGAAGATCCTGGACGTGCAGGGGCGGCTGCTGGCGCGCGGTCTCGGCATGCATGCGGTAAGCACGGCGGTTTACAAGGTGCCGGCCGGCTCGTCCGCCATCGAGGCGCTCGTCGGGCAGCCGAAGGTGTGCCAGGGTTCGAGGGGATCGGTGACGTTCGAGGTCCTCGATCAGGACGGCACGGTGCTGTACGGCTCGGGCGTGATCCGTGGCTCCGACCCGGGGCGCACCTTCCGGGTTACGGTCGAGGGCGTTCGCGAGGTGACGTTGAGGTTGGGCGATGCCGGCGACGGTATCGACAGCGACCATGGCGTCTGGGGCGAGGTGGCCTTCCTCATCCGCTGACCGTCAGCGGTGATCGAAGGAGAACGCGTCCGGGAGCAGGTCGCGTACCGTGACCACGGCGTAGCCTGGCGGGTCCGGAGCAGTCAGTACGACCTGTAGGTCGAGCCCGAACTCGGCGAGCACCTGGCGGCAGGCACCGCAGGGCGGAAGCCCGACTTGAGGGCCAATCACCGCCACCACGGTGGGCCGGGCGCCGGCCACGACCGCAGCGGCCACGGCATTGCGCTCGGCGCAGACGGTGAGGCCGAAGGATGCGTTCTCCAGGTTGCAGCCGACAAAAAGGCGACCGTCCTCGGCCAGCACGGCGGCACCCACCTGGAAGTGGGAGTAGGGCGCCCATGCATTGGCCTGGGCCTGCCGGGCGGCGGTCAGGAGTCGATTGATGGTCAGCGGTGCCAGCTCCATGCTCACCTCGGTGGGCCGATCGCAGGCGGCCTTGACCATCCTGCGACCTCCCGTGTACCCTCGCCCCGACCGCGGCGCCTGCCGGGACGAGTAAGCCCCGATTATACAGAATGTTCGGCGCAGGTCGGGGGGCGGGGGAGCTCGCCGCACGACCAACCCCCTGTTGAGGGGCGTTGCGGCGCGGAGGCACGAGTGGCAGAACCCCAGCTTTCCGAGCGGCCCCGGATCTCGGCGGTCATCACCACCTTCAACGAGGAGCACAACGTGGCGGCGTGCGTCGAGTCGTTGCTATGGTGCGACGAAGTCGTCGTGGTCGACTCGTTCTCCACCGACACAACCCCCGCAGTCGCCAAGTCCTACGAGAAGGTCCGGTTCCTGCAGCGCAAGTACTTCGGCTCGGCGTCCCAGAAGAACTGGGCGATGGACCAGGCGCAGTTTGAGTGGATCCTCATCCTCGATGCCGACGAGCGCTGCACGCCCGAGCTGCAGGCGGAGATCGAGGCGACGATCAGGGACCCGCGCGGCACCGAGGCCTTCATCATCACCCGGCGAGTCTACTTCATGGACCGCGTGATCCGTTTCTCGGGCTGGCAGCACGACCGCGTCGTGCGGCTGGTCAAGCGGGGCGCCGGCCGCTACCCCAACAAGCGCGTCCACACCGACATGAAGACCCGCGGACCTGCGCGAGTGCTCAGGCAGCCGATGCTGCACTTCATGATCGAGAGCTTCGACCAGTACCTGCCGCGCATTGTCAAGTACGGGTTCTGGGGCGCCGCTCAGGGCTGGAAGACGGGCCGCAAGTCCGGATTCTGGCAGGTCTTCGGGCGCACGCTCTGGCGCTTCCTGCGCATGTACGTCTTCCAGTTCGGCTTCCTCGACGGCATGCCGGGGTTGGTCTTCTGCATGCTGCAGGCGTTTGGCACCTACCTCAAGTGGGCGATCCTCTGGGAGTGGCGCCAGAACGCCACACGCGGGCACCCGCCCGCGCTTCCGGCGTTCGACGAGGACGGCGAGGTATGGACCTGGGAGGGCGACGCTGGCGAGGCGGTGCCGCCCGCGGTTACCTGACCGGAGACACCCTGTCGAGCCGACGAACGAACTCCTCGGCGTCCTCGAAGCCGGTCAGCCGGGTTCCCTCGACCTCTTGACCACCACGGTAGAAGACGATGGTCGGCACCCCGGCGATCCTGTAGCGGGCGCGCAGGGCGTCCGTGGCCGGCGTGCTCGAGGTCAGGTCGACCTTGTACAGCGCCATCTGGCCGAGCCGCGGTGCCACCCGGGACTCCGAGAAGGTGAGCTTGTCCAGCTCCTTGCACGGCAGGCACCAGTCCGCGTAGAAGTCGAGGACGACGCCCTGGCCTGAGGCGATGGCGGTGGTGACGGCCGCGTCGTCGTAGGCCTTCCAGCTCAGCTCGGCCCGATTCCCGGATGGTTGAGTGGGGGCGAGAAGCACGCCCGCCACGATGAGCGCGGCGCTCGCCAGACGCATGAAGCGGTCGATCGTCGGCAGCTCCTGCCCCGGGCGGGCGACGACCAGCAGGTACAGGCCGCCGAGCCCCAGGGACAGGGCGAGCAGCCACTCACCCCACGGCACCGGCAGCAACGGCTTGAGGAAGTACGCCGCCAGTCCGATGAGCAGCACGCCGAAGAGCTTGCGCACGCCGAGCATCCAGGCGCCGGAGTTGGGCAGCTTGTCGAGGGCCCCGGTGAAGATGGCCAGCAGCAGGTACGGCAGCCCGAGTCCGAGGGAGAGCACGAAGAAGAGCAGGAAGCCGAGGACAGGGTCCTGCTTCTGCCCGACGTAGGTGAGCAGTCCGAGCACGAACGGCCCGATGCAGGGTGCCGCCACCAGGCCCACGACCGGGCCCATGACCAGCGAACCGCTCAGACCGCCGCGGCCGCCCGAGAGGTTCATGATGAAAGTTGGCACCTGGAGCTCCCACAGGCCGAACATCGAGGCGGCCAGCGCCAGCATGACCGCCACGATGAGTCCCACCACCCATGGCGACTGGAGGGCGGCGCCGAACAGCTTGCCGCCGATCGCGGCCGCCACACCGAGGGCCGAGTAGGTCACCGACATCCCGAGCACGTAGGCGATTGCGAGCGGCCAGGCCGCCTTTGCTCCCTGCTGTTTCTGGGCGAGGAAGAAGCTGATGGTGATGGGAATCAGCGGGTAGACGCACGGCGTGAGGTTGAGGGCGAGGCCGGCCAGGAAGGTCAGGAGGAGCTGGAGCCAGAGGCCGGAGGCGGCAAACCGCCCACCGATACCCTGGCCGGGAGCCGTCGTCGGCGGGATGGCGGCCACAACCGTTGCGACGCCAGCCACTTCCGGTCGCGCGAGGGTGAAGGTGACGTCAGCAGGGGGCAGGCACTCGCGGTCGTTGCACGCCTGGGCGTGGACCGTGCCCTTGACCACGGCGGTCTGCGAAGCGTCGGCCGGGACCGACACGGGGATGCGCACCACGAAGGACCCCTCGTGGACGGCCACGGGCTCCTCCGAGAACTCGAAGTGTGCCTTGCGGTGGGGCGGGAACACCGGCATCCCCGCCTGCCACCCGCCAGGCGTCTCGATCTGCACGGTGGTGGCGACGAGGTCCTCGCTCAGGGGCGTGTGAGAGTTGACGTGCCACCCGTCCTGGACCGTCACCGTCACGGCCAGCGTGTAGTTGCCGGGTGCGGCCGACGGATCGCGTTCCCAGCCGGCCGTTGCCGAGAAAACCACCTCGGCCGCGGTCGCGACCGAGGCCAGGAGCATGAGAGCGAAAACAGGCACGATCAGGCGTTTCACGAGTCCTCCAGCGTCACTTTGGCAGCCGCGTCGCCCCTCGGCACGCCAGGCGCATAGATCTGCAACTCCGGTGCCGGCCGGGTGATTTCGGTCTCACCAGTCGACGTCGACCTTGATTGGCTTGCCGGAGAAGCGCGACACCAGGACGTGCCGGTTGCGCTTGCCGTAAAGGTAAAGGTCACGGGTCAGGCGCACGTCGTCGGTGCAGTAGCTCTCGATGAGGTCGAGGCGCCCTTCTTTCCACCAGGCGAGCGCTTGTAGGCCGTCGGCGGTCTTGGGTGTGCCCAGGGTGGCCTGCACGACCGAGTCGAGCTTGGGCCGGAACCCCAGCTTGCCCTGCAGCTCCAACATGATGTCGAGGGTCTTGACGGCGCGCCAGTCGGTCTGCCGGTAGCCGTTGAGCACCTCATAGTCGAAGCCCAGGAGGTTGTAGCCGATCACCAGCTCGGCGGAGGTCAGGCGATCGATGAGCGCTCCGGCCCCGGCCTCGGAGAAGGTTGTGAAGGCGTCGTCGAGGAACGAGTAGACGACGCCGAGCGACATGCCGAGGTCGCGCATGGCGTTGCGTCCGCCCACGTCCTGGAAGGAGCGCTGGGTCTCGAGGTCGAAGACGAGGATCTCACGGCCGTGCGGCGCCTCGCGGCTGGCGTTGTCCTCGAACAGGCTGAGCTGTCCGTCCCACTCGTCCTTGGATGCGCGCCTCACCGACCCCTCCTTCCGGGCGGCTAGGGTAACACGCCCGGCCTGAGCCAACCTGGCGATTTCGGCGGTCTACCTGGGGTTGTCTGCCAGCCTGGCTGGCTACATCGAGTAGAGGCCGTCGTCCCGGGTGGGCATGCCCGCGCCGCCGTCGTCGTCATTGCCGTTCTCACCCATCTCGGCTTCGAGCTGGGGGCCCAGCTCCTGCTCGAGGGTGTCGGGATCCTCGCCGGCCTCCAGCCGCCGGAACATCTCGTTCATGGCCGGGGTCACCTGCTCCCCGGAAACCTCGGCGAGGCGCCGCATCATGCGCGCCATGACGCGGGGGTCCTCGGCGTCCTTCTCGTCCATGCTGTCGGCCATCTGCATGACCTCGGACTCCATGCGTGACATGGCGGCGTCGTCGGGACCCGGCTCGTGCGAGCCGCCCTTGGGCTCGGCCTTGGTCTTGGTGGAGGTCGCAACCGCGAACGACGAGTGGACCCGCGTCAGGTCCGTGGCTCCGCAGCGTGGGCAGACAGGCGACGCCTCCGCGCGTGGCGTGAGCGAGAGAAAGCCGAAGATGCGGTTGCACGGCTTGCACAGATATTCAAAGATCGGCACGTCCACCCCCCGTCCGAGCACGCCGATTGTAGCCCAGCGGGTGAGGGTCTCACCCGGCCGGGCGGTGGACCTTCACGACGCGTGGGGCGTGGGCGAGGTCGATGACCTGCTCCTCGGAGGGAGTCGAGCCGTCGGGCATGCGAACGACGCGAGCGAGCGGCTTGTCGAACGTCTCGGGGCTGCGCACCGCGGAGATCACGACCACGACACGGCCGTCCTCGAGGGTCGCGATGGAGCCGGGGGGTAGGGGTCCCAGTGCGTTGACCAGGAGCTGGAACAGGAGAGGATCGTAGAGCTTCCCGGCCATGGCCGCCATGCGCGCCATGGCGTCCGGCGCCGACAGGGCCGGCCCCTTTCCGGTCCGGTATCGCGTCAGGATGTCGTAGTCGTCGGCAATGTGGACGATGCGCGAGTAGAGTGCCGGTGCGCCCCTGGGATCGTCGAGCCCCCGGTGATGCTGCAGGACGGCCAGCAAGCGGCGGACCTTGGCGCGGTGGAAGCCGCGCTGGAGGAGGAGGATCTTCAGGCCCGCCTGGGTGTGGCGGGCGAACGGCACGGAGAAACCCTCCTCGCGCATGCAGAAGCCCACGTCATGGAACATGGCCGAGACGCCGAGATCGGCCAGGGAGGAGTCCGGCAGCCCGGCCTCGCGACCGATGATGAGGGCAAGCGAGGTCACCATCAGGGTGTGGCGCGAGAACGGCGGCAGTTGTTGCTCGCTCTCCCAGGCCAGAGTGGCAATGTCCTGGGACATGCCGGCATCGATCATCTGGTTGACCATGCGCCGGACGGGCAGGGGATTGGGGAGGCGGCTGGCGCCCAGGGCGGCGAAGATGTCGGCCACCGGCCTGGCCGCCGAGAGGTACAGGTCCCGGAACTCGTCGGGGAGAGCCGAGTCGTCTTCGCTGCCGCTCATGCGGAACCGGAAGGGAGGATGGACCTGCACCGAGCTGAGGCCTTCGGCGGCCAGCCGGCGTTGCAGGGTCGTCCGGGGCTGGCGTCCGCCCGGAGTGCCAGCGATCAACTGCACGACGGCGCGGATCTCGGTGCCGCTCAGGGGCTCGTTGAAGGTAATGCCGCCGGCGTTGTGGCGGAGGAGGTCGGAAACCAGGGGGCTGGACTCGTCGACGACATACTCGAAGCGGATGCGCACCTCGTTGAGGAAGACCTGGTCCTCGGCACACAGGATGTAGGCGGGACCGAGGATTTCGATGAGGTTCGAGAGTCCGTTCTCGAAGTCGCGGACCGGACCGTCGAAGGCGGTGTTGTTCGGGGCATGGATGCGCGCCATGCGCAGCAGGCCGTGGAGGATGTGGACGACCTGGCCTCCGACGTCGCGGACGCGATTGAGAAGCTCCCGATCCTCCTCCGAGCGCGCCCGGACCAGGGTGACCGCGATTTGCTCCTGGGCCTGAAGGATGCTGTCGGTCATGGCCGGCCTCCCTCTGGCGTCGCCATCTGCTCAAGGGCAGCCTGGCAGTGCTGTTGCAGCTCCCCGCTCGCCTTGCCGGCCAGCCACTCGACAAGTTCCCTGGCGTCGGGCCCGCCGAGGACGGCGAGCCCCGAGACGGCGGCCCATCTCCACCACAGCGGCACGCTCGCGAGGCGACCCAGCAGGCCCGGAGGCTTCACCCATTCGCCGAACAGCTTGCGCGACCGTTCAGGCTCGAGCCTGGCCATGGCCGCGCCAATGGCCGCTGCCTCCGGGAGGGGAACCTGGCCGGTGGTCGCGGTTCTGAGCTGCTCGGCCAGGGTGTCGTAGGCGCGTCGCTCCTTCTGGGCCACGAGAGCGTCGAGGGCTCGCCGCCGCACATCCTCGGCCGGCGCGCGCAGGACGCCGACGAGGGCGCGGCCGATCCGGGCGCCGTATGGAGCGCGGCCGAGAATCACGATGGCGGCGATCTGGACCCTGGGAGTGCGGGACGCCAGAAGGTCGAGCGCCACGTTGACGGCCTCGGTCGGGTTCGCGCGGTCGAGCATGCGGAGCAGATCGAGGTCGGCCTCGTCGCGGTTGGCCAGCAGCCGCTCGCAGATGCGGTCGGGCCGGGTGCGTGCCGTGTGCTCCAGAAGGCGGATTCCGGCACCACGGCCTGCCCCATCGGGGTGGGTGGCCAGGAAGTCCAGGATGGCGGGAACCTGGTCGCCCGGCAACAGGCCGGCGACATCGGTCAGCTCGTCGACGGAGAACTTCTGCTCGTTGCCGACAGCCTCCAGCAGGCGCCGGAAGACCTCACTGTCCGCCACCGCCGAGAGCAGCTTCTCGCGCGTCTCGGGGTCGGCGGGAGCCCTGGAGGCGACGATCTTCAGGATCTCGACGAGGGGTCGAAAGAGACCATCCTGCAGCAGGTATCCGCGAATCTCGCGGAGCAGCGGTGCGACATCTTCCAGGTGGAGGGGGTCGAACTCGTCCGCCATGAGCTCGAGCAGCTCGGAGACGAGCTGGGCGCATTCGATTGCCAGGCCGTCGAGGCTGTCCTGCCTGCGCAGGCGCTCGATCATGTGTGGCGCGATCGGCCGGTAGGCGACTGACGCCCGGTCGGCGAGGGGCGGCAGGGGGTAGTCGAAGAGGTATGGGGCATCGAAGACCATGGCCTGGATCGTGGTGCGGGGGGCGACAGCGGCTTGCGACTCGGTCATCACCTCGGCGACCCGCTCGTCGTCCTCGGCCACCAGCCCTTCCACGGCCTCGACCCTGATGTGCTTGAATGAGGCGTTCCACAGCATGGTCACGACGTCGTCCTCGTGCTGCCGGATGCCCTTGGCACGGATCGCCAGGACGCCCAGCAGGTCGATGATCTCGTCCCATGTCACCTCGGGCTCGAAGTGCAGCTTGCGCACGCCGTCCCGGTAGAGCCTGAACGCCAGGGAGCGCTCCCGATCACGGTCAAGGAACACGACCTGGCCCTGGAATGTGATGTCCCACGGGCGGATCTCCAGCGCCAGGGGGCCGTAGGTCGAGAGGAACTGGTCGAGACCCTGGCGGAGGTCGCCGATGAAACCCGCCACGGCTTCGTTGCTGGCTTCGTAGAGCTGAAAGGAGTTGGCGGCATGGGTCAGCGCGCGAACCGCCTTGCTGGCCGCCTTGACAGGTGGAGGTGCTCCGACCTCGGCGGCGGGGAGAGCTTCCTGGGCAGCCGGTGGGGTCTCGCCTTCCGGGCCGGCTGCCGGAGCGCCGGGCGGGGGTGAAACCTGCGTGGGATCGACCATGGGCCTGACTCCTCTCGCAAGCCGTGCCGTTGTTGCCAGTGCAGTCTGCCTGGCGCCATCCTAGCAAAACTGGGAAGGTCAGCGCGTGATGTGGCGCCGCGCCCGGGCGAGGGCGGTCATGGCGGCCGCGGCCTCATTGTTGGTAACGACCGGGTCGGGCTCGAAGGCGTCGGTGACGAAGGTCAGCGTGTGCTGACCGCGCGTGAGCAGGCGGACGCTGAAGGTGACGGTGGCGGTCGCGCCGCTCGCAAGGCTCTCCAGACCGCACGACCTCCACAGGCCGTGCTCCACGCAGCTTCCCTGGCTCGGGGTGACCGCCTCCACGGTCAGCCCGGCCGGCAGCGAGACACCGAGGCTGACGCCGGTCGCCCCGAACGGTCCGTTGTTGCGTACCGAGACCATGCAGGTGACCAGTCCGCCGGTCGCGACGGTACCGGGCGCCGCCTGGGCGCTCACCGCCAGGTCGGCCCGCGGTTCGGGGGACAGGAAGACGGCGACCGGGTCGTGGTCCGCGGCGCGCAGGGGCGTCGAGGGGTCGGCCGCCAGCGCGGCCGGCATGTCGGCGTTGACGTGCGCGTAGGCTACCTCCGTGATCATCGGGGTCATTGCCGACGTGGTCAGCAGGTGATCGAGGACCTGGGAGCTGCCCGCCTCGATGTAGGAGTAGCGCTCTGGCTGAGGCACGTCCCAGGTGTGGTTGTGGAGGTCGGGGTTGACCCAGTCGCTCCCGGGCAGGAATGCCCCGGCCGGGTCGAGGTGGCCGGTGATCATCCCCATCACGTCAACGTTGCCGTCAGTGAACTCGAAGGCGTTGAAGTCGCCGATCACCGCCACACTCACGGTTGGATCCGCGACCTGCAGGCTCTGGACGTACTGGGCGAGCCACTTCGCGCCCTCGAAGCGCTTGGCACGCACGAAGTCGCCCGAGGACGTGTCCATCCCTGAGAGCGAGCGGAGGTGGACGTTGATGATCGTGACCGGGACTGTGGGACAGGTCACCGGAATGCCTCTGTAGCAGAGCCGCGTGTGCAGGACCAGGGGCGGCCGGTCAAAGACCACGTTCGACGCGCCGTTGTACATGAAGGTGGCGGCCTTGCCCACCTGCTCGATGGACACGTCCCCCGTGTAACCCCGCACCAGAAAGCCGACGTCGATGCCGCTGATGTCGTTGCCTTCAACGAGGTACGGCGTGTAGGTGAGCGCGGGCTCGTCAGCGTGGATCCTGAGCGCCAGGTCCTGGAGGACCTTCAGGGACTCCGCCTCCTGTACCGCCAGGATGTCCGGAGCGTGTAGCACGTCGCGGATGAGCATGGAGTGCTTGGCGAGCCGGCGCTGGTACTCCTCGGTGGTGACAACGGTCTCGGTGATCGCCGGGTCGTCCACGTCGTCGAGGAGCTGGTAGAGGTTCTGGCTGGCGATCAGGTACTCGCTTTGGGTCCGTTCGCGCAGGAGACGGACCGTCGGCTCTCCCGTGAAGGTGAACGCCGTCGGGTAGATCTTGTACTGGTCGAACGAGTAGTAGAGCGGGCCGGTGGCGGTGAAGGTGGCGCCGGCTGGCACCTGGGCGTCCGGCAGGCCGAGCGCCGTCGGCTTGACCAGGAATACCTCCGGGTTGCCGTCCCACGCCGGCAGGCCGGCGGGCGCCGGGTAGTAGATCCCCGGCTCCCGGAACGCCCGGCCGGGCCGCGCGACAGCCGCGAGCTCGCCGAACTTGTCGGTCGGGCCCGAGGCCGTGCCGGCCTGCACGCGGACCAGCATCCCCTCGTAACGCTCGACCTCGTTGAGAGGCTGGGGCCGGCTCGGGGACGGCCTTGTGGCGTCGAGGTCCACCGGCGCGGGTAGCGGGTTGCCGGACGAGGTCTTGACCACCACGGGAGCGCTGATCTCGGTGAGGGCGTAGTACTCCTTGACGGTACCGGACACATCCACCATGTCCCCGACCTGCACCCAGGGTGCGTTCCCTGTGTAGACGTAGACGCCGTCCGACGTCTCGGGGTTGCCGTCCGAGCGCTGCTCCGGCGTCTGGATGAAGAAGCCGGCCGCCTCCACAGCGGTGACCACGTTCTGTTGGGTCGTGACCACCTGATTCTTGTAGAGGCTTTCGAGGACGGTCCCCTGAATCTGCCAGATCTCGAGCGGGGTCTGGGCAGTGAGCGGCAAGGCGATGAGAGCGGCTAGGGCGAAGCCCGCAATGCGACGGCGATGCATGGACTCTCCTCGAGCTCAGGAGCTCCGGCTCGGGACCACGTAGTGGCAGCCGACCGACAGGGGGTTGCGCTGGGCTGCGTGGGCGATGAGCCCAGC
>Ga0116171_10005537_pt1 | contig 11074 bp, 9 predicted proteins | sample AD_JPNHW2_MetaG_FD_89798 | JGI IMG/M metagenome (GOLD analysis project Ga0116171, IMG submission 89798) | Active sludge microbial communities of municipal wastewater-treating anaerobic digesters from Japan - AD_JPNHW2_MetaG | ecosystem: Engineered > Bioreactor > Anaerobic > Digestate | place...
CGATGGGAAAGCAAACTCGACGATCGAGAAGACGGGAAAGACGGTGAAGCGCACGACGTATATCTACGCGGACGACGGCGCTCTTCTGGAAAAGCGCGGTTATACCGACGGAGTACTCAATATCGTATATCGGTGGAAGGACGAGGATCACTGGACCGAGACGGTGTATAGTAAGGGACGGGTCGTGCTCGTCGCGACGTACGTTGATGGTGAGCGGCAGAAGGATACCAATGCGAAAAAACGGTAAGTGGGTTCTATACGTCGCGGGCCGCTTCGGTACCGTGGACTATCGCGGAAGATCGGCGCTCACGAGCCTCCTATCTGCGCTCGGCATTGCCTTTGGCGTCACCGCCCTCATCGTCGTCCTCTCGGTAATGAATGGGTTCCAATTAGGCTATATCGAGAACATCCTCGAGGTAAGCTCCGCGCACGTTCGTCTCACGGGCACCCGAAGCGACATCGACAGAATCAGCTCCCTTCCCGGGGTTCGTTCCGTGACGGTTTTTTCGGAGTCTCAAGCCCTTATGGAAGGGAAATACGCGCGGCAGGAAGGGGTACTCCTTCGCGCGGTTCCGGAGAACGTCCTTACCGTCGATCGAGGTTTTGCCTCGAGGATGCAAGTCCCCTTCGGCTCCTTCGACATTTCACGAAAAGGAACGGTTGTCCTCGGCTATGAGCTTGCCCAGATGCTTTCGGTAAAGCCCGGCGACACGGTTTCCGTCATCGCGGTATCGGGCGACTCATCGACCGACCTCTTCCCGGAAAACGCCGCGTTGACGGTTTCCGGGCTCTATAAGACCGGGTACTACGCGATCGATAGCACGCTTGCGTTCGTATCGGACAAAACCGCCGCGTATCTTTCAGGCTCTACTGCGCCCGACGCAAGTCAAGGTACGATGGCTCCCGTGCTTGCCGCCTGCAAGCTCGACAACCCCGAGCGGGACGCGGCGTTTCTCGCGCTCGTCGCGGCGCGGTTCCCGAACGTCAAGGCCGAGTCGTGGCGGAGCTATAACCGCGCGTTCTTCGGCGCGCTCCGCGTCGAGAAGAACATGCTCTTCCTCCTCGTCATCCTCATATTCGTCGTCGTGACCGTGAACATCTACAACGGCATGCGGCGCGCGGTGTATGAGCGGCGCGAGGAGATTAGCGTGCTCACGGCACTCGGCGGTAGCCCACGGCTCGTACGCTCGATCTTTATCATGAACGGGCTCGGGATCGGGCTCTCGGGCGGTATTCTCGGCCTCCTCACGGGACTCCTCGTGTCGGTCAGGATCAATTCGGTTTTTTCCCTCGCGGAGAAGATCGTGAACGGGGCGAACCATTTCGTGTCGGCGCTCCTTTCGCTTCCGCCGGGGCAGGAGTTCACGATTTTCAGCCCTGAGTACTTCTATCTCGATAAGGTTCCGATCAGGATGCTTTTCCCCGAGGTTCTCTTCGTTTTCCTATTCGGCGTTCTTTCCGCCGCCGCCGCCGCGTGGATGGCGAGCCGCTCGATTACCAGGCTGAAGCCTGCGGAGGTATTGCGCTATGAGTGATTCGGTCCTTGAGCTCCGCTCCGTGCGAAAGACGTTCGCCGCGCCCGGCGGCGACATCACGATATTAGACGGGCTCGATCTCGATATCTCCTCGTCGTCAAAGACGGTCATCATCGGCGAGTCGGGGTCAGGTAAAAGCACCCTTCTCAATATCATCGGCGGACTCGAGACCGCAACCTCGGGCTCGATCCGCGCGGGAGACTATCGGGTCGACGCGCTCGACGAGGAAGGGCTCGCGCGCTATCGGAGCGATTTTCTCGGCCTCGTGTTTCAGTTCCACTATCTCCTCAAGGACTTCACCGCGCTCGAGAACGTGATGCTCCCGGCCTTCATGGCGGGTATGAAAAAAAAGGAAGCCCTCGAGCGCGCCCGCGCGCTTCTCGCCGACGTGAGGCTCGAGCACCGCATGAACCACTTTCCCGCCCAACTGTCGGGCGGTGAGCGCCAACGCGCCGCGGTCGCCCGCGCGCTCATCAATAACCCGGGACTCGTCCTCGCCGACGAGCCGACGGGAAACCTCGATCCCGCGAACGCGAGCGTGGTACGCGACCTCCTCTTTTCGGTCGTGTCCCGATACGGGAACACCCTCGTGCTCGTGACCCACGACCGCGAGATCGCCGCGCTCGCCGATCGATGCTACAGGCTCGAAGGCGCAAGGTTGGTGTCTCAATGAAGATTACGGTCCCGATAACCCTCGCGCTCCGTTTCCTCGGGATCGGCTCCGGATCGCAGGAATCAAACGCGCGAAAGAGTCTCTACGGCGCGATCGTCGGGATCGGCATCAGCCTCGTGCCGCTCATCGTCGTGCTCGTACTCGCCGACGGTATGATCGAGGGCTCCTCCCGGAGAATCATCGAGCTTTCGTCGGCGCACCTGCGCGTGTCCGACTACTACGGCGCCTCAGGCGTATCGGAAAACCCCGAAGCGCTCACGGATCTCGCCGCGAGGCTGCCGCGCGATGACCCCGGAGGGGAAATCGTCGGCGCGATCGCCGAGCGACAGGGACTCGGCATCGTGATAGGGAAGGGCGCGCGTATGGGCGGAACCGTGCGCGCCGTGGAGCCGCGGTTCTTCACCGAAAATCCCGAGGTCACCGGGCTCCTCAAGGTCGTCGCGGGACGCGCCTCGCTCGATTCGGCAGATGGCGCCATCCTCGGGAAAAAGATCGCGAGCGACCTTGGGCTTTCGGTGGGCGATACCTTCAGAATACTCACGATGCGCGGCGCGGGCGATACATCGATCCCGCGCTTCACGACCTTCCGCGTCTCGGGGATCGTTTCCTCGGGATACCAGGAGCTCGACGCGCTTTGGGTCTTTATCCCCTACTCAACGGGCGCGCGTATCCTTTCCCCCCAGGCCTCCTGGTCGTTCGTGAGCGTGCGGGTACAGGATCCTTTTGGGAACATCGAGCCCGAGCGAAACGCCCTCATGCGTTCGCTGCCCGAAGGCTATACGGTCTATACCTGGCAGGAACTCAACCGCGCGCAGTTTCAGTCATTCACGACGACGAGGATGCTCCTTCTTTTCATCATGTTTCTCATCGTGCTCGTCGCCTCGGTCAACGTCTCCTCCGCGCTCGTGATGCTCGTCATGGAACGGCGGAGGGAGATCGCGATACTTAAAAGCACCGGTGCGCGGCCCGTCGACATCGCCTTCGCGTTTTTGCTTTCGGGCTTCCTCACCGGCGCGGGCGGGGTGCTCCTCGGCGTGCCTGCCGGAATCCTTTGCGCGCTCAACATCAACGGAATTTTCGCGTTCATGGAACGCGCGATTAACGGCGTGGGAGCGGCAATCTATTACGCGTTCGCGTCGACTTCGAGCAACGCCCAAGCGCCCGTGGGAATCCATCTCCTCGATCCCGCCTATTACCTCGAGACGATACCGATACGTATCGAGCCGGGAAAGCTCTTCGCGATCGCGGCGGGCACGTTGGTCCTTTCGGTGATCGTCTCGGCGATACCGGCGTACCGCGCGGGACGGGAAAAGCCTATCGATACGATGAGGAAAATCTGATGAAATGCGACATTTGCCGCGAGCGAAACGCGGTCATCTTCGTCCAACAAGTCTCGAAGGGCTCGTCGATCGAGCTCCACCTCTGCGAGGTATGCGCGAAAGAGCGGGGCTTCTCCGCGAACGGGGGCAAGATCGATATCTCCTTGGGCGGCCTCTTCTCGGGAATACTCGAAGGTTCGAAAAGCGGCGATCCGGGGGAGTATGCGTGCCCGTCCTGCGGGTTTACCCTCGCGGACGTCAGGAAGCACCGGCGCGTCGGGTGCGCGGACTGCTATCGGCAGTTTCGCGCAGAGATACTGTCGCTTCTGAGGCAGGAAGGCTCTGACGTCGCCTGGTCTGGATCGCTTCCCGCGCGGCTCGAGGCATTTCGCGCGCTCGCGCCCGATCCCGAGAACCTCAGGAAAGAACTCGCGCGCGCGATCGCCCGCGAGGATTACGAGATGGCGGCCTACTACCGCGATCGCCTCAGGGCGTTAGGAGACGGCGATGGACGCTAATCCCCACGTTTCGGACGCCTGGTACACCGCCGAGGGCCCCGACTCCGATGTCGCGCTTTCGACCCGGGTTCGCCTCGCGAGAAACCTCTCGGGCTTCCTTTTTCCCGCGACGATCAAGACAGACGACGCAGAGCGCGTCCTATCGCTGAGCTTCGACGCGGTCAACAAGCTCGAGAATCCCGATTCCTACCAAATGGTTAGGATGAGCCAGCTCGACAGTACGGGAAAGCGCATCCTCGCCGAGCGCGGCGTCATCGAGACGGGTGTCGGGAGCGAGCCCTGGCGCGGCATCGTGATCAGGAACGACGGCGTCCTTTCGATGACGGTGAACATGGAAGACCATTTGCGGCTCGCGGCGTTCGCTCCCGGGCTTTCCGTCCATGAAGCCGCGGCGACCGTCTCCGCGCTCGACTCGTCGCTCCAGAAGACGCTGCAGTTCAGCGCGCTTCCGGGCCTTGGCTACCTCACCTCGTCCCTTGAGTCCCTCGGGTCGGGCATGAAGGTCTCGGTGCTCCTATGCCTTCCCGCGCTTACCCTCAGCTCCCTCGTAGACCGCGCGATCAGGGAATACCTCGCGCAGGGCTTCGTCATCCGCGGCTATTACGGCGGGGAAGGCCCGACCTCGCTTGGGTACCTCTATCAGCTTTCAAACGGCAACTCGGCGGGCGGCGACGAGACCCGGCAGCTCGAGCGCCTCTCCCAAGCGGCGATGAAGCTCGTCGAACTCGAGCGGAAGAGCCTTAAGGAGCTCGCCGCCTCGGGCATGACGGGCCTCGAGGACACGGTATTTCGCGCGCTCGTGGCGGCGAAATACGCGCGCTTTATCGGCTTAACCGAGGCGGTCGACCTCATTCATCGGATTAAGCTCGGCGTCAATTTGGGCCTCGTGAAGGGCATCGGGCATCGGGACTTGACCGCGCTCCTATACCGAGTGCAAGCCGCGCATATTAGCTTTGTTATTTCCGGCGGTAGTATTATTATTGAAACGGACGTCGTTTCCGAAGAGCTCAAGATGGACCGCCTGAGGGCCATGGTCATACAGGAAGTGCTCAAAGAGGCCGATATTCAGGAGAGGAGATAATACGCCGTGTTTAAAGGATTATCGCAAAGGGCCCAGAAACTGCTTACCGTTCTCAGCCAAGAGGAGGCAAAGCGCTCGAACGCCGAGCAGCTGCTTCCCGAGCACGTCATGCTCGCCCTTATCCGGTCCGCCGACGGAGTCGGCTTCGCCGTCCTCCAGAACCTCAAGGTAAACCTCCTTTCCCTCCAGCTCCAGCTCGAGCAGTCCCTTCCTTCGAGGACGGGGACGATCGTGTTCGGGGACATTCCCCCGTCTCGCCGCCTTCGCGGGATGCTCGACGCGGCCTCCATCGAGGCGCGAACCCTCAGGCACGATTACATCGGCACCGAGCATCTTCTCCTCGCGTGCGTCCGCGAGGCCCAGAGCGTGGTCGGCCAGTTCTTCGAGAAGGAAGAGGTTTCGATAGACGATTTCAGGCAATCGGTGCAGGAGATCGTCGCAGCGCGCGACACCTCGGTCGTCGCCCGCCAAAAGCGGCAGATTCCCCCCGAGGCGCAGGCACCGCGCGCGGGCGCGAGCCTCCTCCAGGAGTTCAGCCGCGACCTGACCGCGATGAGCCGGGAAGGGAAGCTCGACCCGGTTATCGGCCGCGAGGCCGAGATCAAGCGCGTCGTGCAGATCCTTTCAAGGCGAAACAAGAATAATCCGGTCCTGATCGGGGAGCCCGGCGTCGGTAAGACGGCCATCGTTGAGGGCCTCGCCGAGCGGATCGTTTCAGAACAGGTCCCGCGCAACCTCGTCGGGAAGCGCCTCCTCGTGCTCGACCTCGCCTCGGTGATCGCGGGCACGAAGTACCGCGGCGAATTCGAGGAACGCCTCAAACGGATCATGAAGGAGATCGCCGAGGCGAAGAACATCATCCTTTTCATCGACGAGCTTCACACGATAATCGGCGCAGGCGGCGCCGAAGGCGCGATGGACGCCTCGAACATGCTCAAGCCCGCCTTGGCGCGCGGCGACCTCCAGTGCATCGGCGCGACGACTCTCGCAGAATACCGAAAGTACTTCGAGAAGGATGCGGCGCTCGAGCGGCGGTTCCAGACGGTCATCGTGCGCGAGCCCGACGCGGCGGACACGCTCCTCATCCTGAAAGGCATCAAGCGGCGGTACGAGACCCACCACAACGTCGAATACCCCGACGAAACGCTCAAGACGATCGTCGATCTCTCGAAGCGCTATCTTACCGACCGCTTCTTCCCTGATAAGGCGATCGACGTCCTCGACGAGGCGGGCGCCATGAAGAAGATCGAGGGGGACGTCAGACCGGGCGAGCTCGCGGTCCTTGAAAGCCGCATCGCCGAGCTCGGCGACGAAAAGAAGGATCTCGTCCAGACGCAGAACTACGAGCGCGCCGCGCTGGTGCGCGACGAGGTGAGGCGCCTCAGGCAGCAGGTCGAGGATATCCGGCAGAAATGGCAGAACCCCGACTCGGTGAGCGTCAACACGGTGACGAATAAGGACATCTGCGAGGTCCTCTCGGTGATGACCGGCATCCCGGCGAGCGCCTTAAGCGAGTCCGAATCTGCGCGGCTCATCAACCTTGAGTCGGAGCTCCACCGTTCAGTCGTCGGGCAAGATAAGGCGATCTCTGTCATCGCTGGCGCCATCAGGCGAAGTCGCGCGGGCATTTCATCGACGCGGCGACCCCTCGGCTCGTTCATCTTCCTTGGGCCGACCGGCGTCGGAAAGACACTCCTCGCGAAGACCCTCGCGAAGTTCCTCTTCGGGACTGAGGAATCGCTCGTTCGCATAGACATGAGCGACTACATGGAAAAGCATAACGCCTCCCGCCTCGTGGGAGCGCCGCCGGGATACGTCGGCTATGAGGAAGGCGGCGTCCTCACCGAAAAGATCAGGCGCAACCCCTATTCGGTCGTGCTCCTCGACGAGATCGAGAAAGCGCACGCGGACATCTTCAACTTGCTCCTTCAGATACTCGAGGAAGGGGAGCTTAAGGATAACCTCGGCCACACGGTGAACTTCCGCAATACCGTCATCATCATGACGAGCAACGCCGGCGCGCGGATGATCAGCCACGAGAACCGCCTCGGCTTTAACGTGTCGGGAGAGGGGATCCTCGATTACGAGGACATCAGGTCAAGCGCGATGGGCGAGCTCAAGCGGATATTCAGCCCGGAGTTCATCAACCGCGTCGACGACATCGTCGTGTTCGGGGCGCTGTCCCGCGACGAGGTCTCCGCAATACTCGACATACAGGCGACAGAGCTTTCCGCTCGGCTCGCTGAACAAGGGATCGGGTTAACCATCCGGCCCGCGGCGCGAAATTACCTCATCGAGAAGGGCTATGAGCCCGCGTTCGGCGCGCGTCCGATGCGGCGCCTCATCCAGCGCGAGCTCGAGGACCCGCTTTCGCTCATGATCATCTCGGGCAAGCTCGCCTCGGGGGACACGGTCAGGGTAGATGCGCGCGAGGATAAGCTCGTCCTCAGGGCCGCAAGAAAGCCGCTTAAGGCGATCGGATCGGGCGAGCATGGGGCGGATTCCTCCGACACCGATCTTCTTCCGGAAATCACCCACGGCGAGCCACGGGAGCCGTGCACCAAACCGCGATAATCTGCTATACTCGCGCGTATCATGGTTTTCTCATCATTTGGCCAAAAGCTCACCGGAGAATCCGGCATTTTAAACCTCATGGACGATATCGGGCGGCCGCTTCCCGAGGGGGTCACGCCCTATATGCTCGGCGGCGGAAATCCCGCGCGAATTCCCGAGATTGAGGCGGTTTATCGCCGCGAGATGGAGCGCATCCTTTCTGACGGGACCGCGTTCGAGGACACGATCAGTAAGTACGACTCACCGCAGGGACGGACATCGTTTATCGAAGCCCTCGTATCTTTTTTTCGACGGGAGTACGGCTGGGACATCGGGCCTGAGAACGTGGCGATCACGAACGGCAGCCAATCGGCGTTCTTTTACCTCTTCAACCTTTTTTCGGGCGCGTCCCCGAAACGAAAGACGATCCTCTTTCCGCTCGTCCCGGAGTACGTCGGGTACGCGGACCAGGGAATCGACCGCGATACCTTCGTGACGCTTCCCTCGCGCATCGAACTCGAGGGTGACCATTCCTTTAAGTACCGACTCGATATCCCGCTCGTCGGCGAGTACCTTTCCGCGCATCCTGAGGTCGGGGCCCTCTGCGTTACCCGACCGACGAACCCTACGGGAAACGTCCTGACCGACGGCGAGATCGCCGCACTCGCCGATCTCGCCGCGCGATACGGCGTTCCGCTCATGGTAGATAACGCGTACGGAATGCCGTTTCCGAACATCATTTTTCCCGACTCGGATGAGGGGTCGTGCGCGCCCTATTGGGACCCGAACGTGGTTCTTTCGATGAGCCTTTCGAAGATCGGTCTTCCCTCGTTGAGGACGGGGATCGTCATAGCGTCCCCCGAGATCGTCTCCGCGCTTTCGGCGCTCAACTCCATCGTCGCCCTTACCTCTGGGTCCCTGGGCCAGGCCCTCGCCGAGGGCATCGTGGCCTCGGGCGAGATCAAGCGCCTCGCCGACGCGGCCGTTAGGCCCTTTTACCGCGAGCGATCGCTTTTCGCGCAGACCTGCATCAGGGAGTTTTGGGGAGACCGGGAGTATTGCATTCACCGGAGCGAGGGCGCGATTTTCCTCTGGCTTTACCTTCCCGATCTCGGGATCCCGGCGAAGGAACTCTACGCGCGGCTGAAAACCCGCGGCGTGGTCGTCGTGCCGGGCGAGTACTTCTTCTTCGGGCGGGAGTCGGGGAGCGACGAGGAGACGGCGTGGAAGCGCCATCCGCACCGCGAGAACTGCATCAGGCTCAATTATAGTCGGCCACGCGACGAGGTGCGCGAGGGGCTTCGCATCATCGAGGAAGTGAGCGCCGCGTGTCGGACATAATACTCTGCTGCGGGAAGGTATGCTCCGGTAAGTCAACCTTTACCCGAAAGCTCGAGGCGGAATTCGGATTCTATCCCTTTTCGGCCGACGAATGGATGCTCAAATTATACGAGGAGACGGCCGATCGCGCGGTTTTCAATGATCGCCTTTCCCGTTGCGTTGGTTTGATTCACGACCTTTCGGCGAAACTCCTTGATCGCGGCAACTCCGTCGCCCTCGATTTCGGGTTCTGGTCGCGCGCGGACCGTCGAGCAGTGATTGAGCGTTACGAGGCGCGCGGCCACCGCGTGACGCTCGTGTATTTTCCGATAGCGATCAATGAACAGCTCGCCTTTATGCGCAAGCGCCAGGAAACCGAAGGCGGTCTCCACTACCGCTTCGACGAGAAAACCGTCATTACCCTGAACGGTTTTTTCGAGGAGCCGGCCGGAGATGAGCAAGCCATGTCCCCGGCGGAATGCCTCGCGACGCTCGAACGCTCAAGGCAGGGCAGTATCGGGTCACGCGGTCGATAGGCTCCGCGCAAAATAAAAAAAGGAGCCCGCTTTCGCGCGGGCTCCCGTTTATCCATTCAATGTGTGCAGAAAAAGCGTCAGATCACCGTGCCGTTGGGCACGCACGCGTTCTTCGTGATCACGTAAATCCCGTCGACGACGTGGTACCAGCCATAGTCGCCGTCAGGCTGTACCTTCCCCATGCCGATGGACACGTCGCACCCGATGCGCGCGTTCTTGTCGATGATCGCCCGCCTAATGACGGTCTTTTCGCCGATGCCGATGTTTGGCACTCCTTTTTTCCTGTTATCGTCTTTCTCAAGCTCGGTTTCGTAGCAGTCGGCGCCCATGCAGATGACGCCCTCGAGATACGCGCCCGACTCGATGATCGAGCGGATGCCGATGACCGATCGCTTGATCGTCGCGTTCGTGATCACGCAGCCCTCGCTCGTGTTGACCTGGTCGAGGGACGCGCGGTTGATCTTCGACGAGGGGAGGTTCCGGTTATGGGTGTAGATCGGATTGTCCTCGTCGTAGAAGTTGAACTTCGGCTTGATGCTCGTGAGGTCGAGCGTCGCGTCGTAAAAGCTCTTGATCGTTCCGATGTCTTCCCAGTACCCGTCGTACACGTAGGCGGCGACGTTGTAGTTCTTCAGCGTGGCGGGGATAACCTCCTTGCCGAAGTCGGTGAACTCGTTGTTGAGCGATTCCTCCATCACGTGCGCGTTGAAGATGTAAATACCCATGGACGCGAGGTAATCGCGTCCGTTCGTGGCGGCGGGGGTGCGCGCCTCGTTGGGGATGATCCACTCGTCGATGTTCTTCGAGATGCCGGGTTTTTCCATGAACTCGGTGATATGCCCAGTCTTGTCGGTTTTCAGGATACCGAAGCCGGACGCGTCATCGCGGGTGACCGCGGTGCAGGCGATCGTGATATCGGCCCCCGATTCCTCGTGCTTGCGGAGGAACTCGGCGAGGTCCATTCGATAGAGCTGGTCGCCGGAGAGTATGATGTAGTGGGTCGGTTTTTGCGTCTTAAAGTGGAGGAAGTTCTTCCTGACTGCGTCCGCCGTTCCCTCGTACCACCCGGAATGCTCGAAGGTCTGCTCCGCGGCGAGGATCTCGACGAAACCACCCGAGAAGGTGTCGAAGTTGTACGCGCGCGCGATGTGCATGTGGAGCGACGCGGAGTTGAACTGGGTAAGGATATAGATCTGGTTGAACCCCGAATTGATGCAGTTCGATATCGGAATATCGACGATGCGGTGCTTTCCGCCAAACGGGACGGCGGGTTTCGAGCGTTCTTTGGTCAACGGATACAGGCGGGTTCCCTTTCCACCGCCGAGGATGATTGATAATACCCTGGACACTTAATTGTCTCCTTATGAAGTTCAAGTTGCCTTTAGTATAATCCGCTCTGCGCGATCCTTCCACTAAAAAACGCTCATTCCTCGTCGCGAGCCTTATCTTTTTCCGGGACTTGGGCTATACTTGCCCCCGTGATGAGTGCCTCCGAAACGCTTGCGCAGATCCTCGCCGATCCGGGGTTTGCGCCCTTTA
>Ga0116171_10005541_pt1 | contig 11070 bp, 7 predicted proteins | sample AD_JPNHW2_MetaG_FD_89798 | JGI IMG/M metagenome (GOLD analysis project Ga0116171, IMG submission 89798) | Active sludge microbial communities of municipal wastewater-treating anaerobic digesters from Japan - AD_JPNHW2_MetaG | ecosystem: Engineered > Bioreactor > Anaerobic > Digestate | place...
AAGTCACTTGAAGCTGCTGCACCTATTATTCTTGGGCCATATAAAGGATGTGCGCTGGATCCGTTTCTTAAACAAAAGGAGACCATTCACAAGACTGATCCTGAAACAGGAGCTGAAGTAACAATTGAGGTACACTTTTACCTTGCTAGGTAATAATCACTTCATGTTATTGATTCATCGAATATGGGTATGCTGACGGATCAATATTTCTTGTTACAGCAGGCTTATCAGTCATTTTAAATGAGATGCTTCCGCCATGCATTATCTGATTGTGAGTGATATAATTAACTTTCAGGGCTTTCCCATTTAAAAGCACCCGTGTAACATAAATATTCTTTTTATTGTTCCCTGATGCTTCTATTACTATCGACTTGCCATTCTCCAGCTTAATTGTTGTCCTTTTAAACAACGGAGATCCCACAACATACTCGCCACTACCCGGTGTTACAGGATAAAAACCCAGTGCGCTGAAGACATACCATGCCGATGTTTGCCCGTTATCTTCGTCACCACAGTAACCATCAGGAGTATAATTGTAAAGCTTCTCCATTACGTCCCTGACATGTAACTGTGTTTTCCATGGCTCAGGGGTATAATTATAGAGATAGATCATATGTTGTATAGGCTGGTTACCATGTGCATAGTTGCCCATATTCATAACCTGCATCTCCCTTATCTCATGGATTGTGAATCCATAATACGAGTCATCAAATACCGGTGGTACAGTGAAAACCGAGTCAAGTTTCTGAGCCAGTTTATCATTTCCTCCCATTAGGTTTGCCAGTCCGTTTATATCATGAAAGACACTCCACGTATAATGCCAGCTATTTCCCTCTGTGAAGGCATCTCCCCATTTGTAGGGACTGAAAGGCGATTGGAAAGAGCCATCGGCATTTCTTCCACGCATAAGTTTGCGCTCAGGGTCAAAAACATTACGATAATTCCGGGCCCGCTTTTCAAAAAGTGCTATCTCTTCCTTTGGCCTGCCAAGGGCTGTTGCCAGTTTTGATATGCACCAATCGGCATAGGCATATTCAAGTGTACGGGCCACATTTTCGTTAATACCTACATTATAAGGTACATATCCAAGACTGTTATAGTACCCGGCTCCTGTCCGACCGACAGACTCAAGAGGTCCGGGGCCTTTGGTATTTTTAATTATAGCTTTATAAAGTGTGTCTATGTTATACCCCCGAATACCTTTAAGGTATGAGTCGGCAATGATGGATGCCGAGTTGGATCCTATCATACAGTTGCGGTGCCCCGGGCTGGCCCATTCAGGAAGCCATCCGCTTTCAAGATATGTATTGACAAGCCCGGCCATTATATGAGAGTTAAGATCAGGAAATAAAATTGTGGTCAGAGGGAATTCTGCCCTGAACGTATCCCAGAAACCATTATCTGTAAACATGTAACCCTCACAAACTTTCCCGTTATAGGGGCTGTAATGGACAATCTTTCCTGTTGAGTCTATCTCATAAAACTTCCTTGGGAAAAGTACCGTACGGTACATTGTTGAATAGAAGGTCCTTATCTGATCATCTGACCCTCCTTCCACCATTATGCGGCCAAGAATATTATTCCACTCTGTTGCGGCAGCAGTCAAAACCTCGTCAAACGACTTATTGCCTAACTCATTCTTCAAATTGAGCTCAGCCTGTCCGGACGAAATAAATGACGAGGCCACCTTCACACTTACTGTCTCTCCTCTTCTGGTATGAAAACCTATGACTGCTCCGACATGGTCCCCAGCCTGACTGGTCAATCCCCGTGTTATCTTCCCGTCAACACAGGTAGTAAAGTAATCAAAATCATGGTCAAACTCCAGTACAAAATAGTTGTGAAAATTATCCGGTACTCCACCATGGTTGTTACGACAATAACCGACAACTTTTCGCTCTTCAGGCAAAATCTCAACTTCTGATCCTCCCTTAAAAGCGTCCAGAAAAATATAGGAAGAGTCATTTTCAGGGAAAGTAAACCTGAAGAGAGCCGCTCTTTCAGTTGGGGTGATCTCTGCAGTAATATCATAGTCGGCGAGGTAAACGCTGTAATAATAAGGCTTTGCCACTTCGGCTTTATGTGAGAACCACGATGCTCTTTCCTCTTCTGAGAGTCTTATTTTGCCGGTTTCAGGCATAAGTGAAAAAGCCGCATAATCATTTATCCATGGACTTGGCTGGTGTGTCTGTTTAATGCCTGTGATTTTATGATCGCCATAGGCATAGCACCATCCGTCGCCATTATTGCGTGTCTGTGGTGTCCAGAAATTCATCCCCCAGGGCATTGCAATAGCAGGGTATGTGTTCCCGTGTGAAAGCAGGTACTCTGATTCTGTCCCCATAAGAGGGTTGGCAAGGTCTGCCGGGTTGAAAGCACTTCTTTTGTCTGTGTCACAACCTGCAGCCAGGGATAAAAGCAACAGCCCACAGAGAATATATCCATGGTAAAGTTGTCTCTTCCTCATTTTAATTGGATAGTTAGTTACAGCTCAAGCAATTCAACTGCTCTCTTAAGCACTGTATCCGGGTCGAGCCATTCAAGGCATGCAAGGTCTCCCCTTCGGCATTCACCTTTTCCGAAGATAGTGCATGGCCGGCAGCTGAGTTCCTCTACCGGTACCTGGATAATATTACCAGGGTCGGCGCCCCATGCACTAAACCCTGCCCATGGGTGCGTGGCGCCCCATATCGATAGGGTCTTTATTCCCATGGTTGAAGCCAGATGCATGTTTGATGAGTCCATTGCAATCATCAGGTCAAGCTTTGATATAAGAGCCATCTCTTCGGCAAGCTTTAACCGTCCGGCAATATTTACCGTTCCGGGAACTTTTTTTGACAGTTCTTCCAGCTCAGTTGCTTCATCCGGGCTCCCAAACAAAAAGATATTTACATTTTCATACCTGGATAGACTGCAGAGAAAAGTAATCATCTTCTCCACAGGCCACATTTTCAGCTTATGCTTGGCCAGCGGAGCTACTCCTACTCTTTTCACTCTTTCAACGGAAAGATAAGAATTGATTTTATCCAGTGCAGCATCAGATGGTTTGATCCATGGTCCCTCAGTCATCGACACAGGGTACCCTGCTCTGGCAAGAGTGTCAGCATACCTTACAACGGTATGCTTCAGGTGATGCCTGATGCCACCTCTGACCAGCTTACGCTTCTCCATGCGTCCTTTCCTGATCTTTGCAACACGACACCCTGAGAAAAGAAAAAGCGTTCTTAAAAACTGGGAACGTAAAACATTATGAAGATCTGCAACAGCTGTTATTTTATACTCCTTTCGTATCTCCCTGAAAAGCCTGATCAGCCCCGGGATGCCCTTATGCCTGTCGTGATGATATGCAACAACAACCTTCAGATCCGGTATCCCGCTAAAAAACAGGTCAAAGGGCTTTTTTGTAAGCACAATGATCTCTTCATCAGGATACGAAGAGAGAAGCGCCCTGATAACAGGAAGCGTCATTATTACATCACCCATGGATGATGTGCGTATAACAAGCAGACCCATCTTAATATTTATCGTACGACTTCTCTTCAATAAGACCCGAACCGGTGGACAGATTTATCTTTCTTTTAATTTCGGACCTGAGATCATTCTTAAAATAAACTGAGCGTGCTGTATCAATAAAATCCTGGCCAAAATCGCGATTTCTTTCCAATTCCCTGATATGATCTTCAATTTCCCACAGTTCAGTATTTACTTTATAAAGGTCCTTGTAGAGAGGGTCTGAATGCCTGATGATACCCGAAACAGCCTCCTCAAGAACTTTGAATTCCTTTTCAAGGTTCGCGCGTTTTTCCTTATCTGTAATTCTCTCCAGTTTAATCTCTATAATCGTAAGTTTATCTACGATTTCTCCGTTTGATACTTCTATTTTCATCTGAATTGTTTTGTTGTGAGTAAAAATAAGCTTTTTATATAATCCCGCCAATTATTCTATTGCGGATCAACGTCAATGGAAATTCTGAGTGTTGTGCCAAAGTCCCTTAAGGTAGCATCAATCGCTGAAGCTAAAATCTCTTTGACTTTAGTAACTGACAGGTCTCTGTGTATTTTCACCAGGATACATTTGATATACCATTTCTGCACCTGCATAACAGGAGGGAATTCAGGTCCCAGTATCATTTTGCCGAGTTTTTTTCTCAGACTCTCTGCCAGTTGTGATGCAGCTTTGTTTAATATCTCTTTGTCGTGATGCTTTATACTCAGGTTTATCAGCCTTGTAAATGGCGGATATCCGAACATCTCACGTTCAGAAATCTGAGCATCGTACATTCCTGTGTAATCGTGTTTTATTACCTGTCGGAGTATGTAATGTGCTGGTGTTGTTGTCTGGATAACAACTTTCCCTGTTCTGCTTCTTCTTCCGGCCCGTCCACTGACCTGTTCCATCATCTGGAAGCTTCGTTCGTGAGCCCTGAAGTCAGGAAAATTCATCATGCTGTCGGCATCGAGCACTCCTACCACAGTGAGATTTTCAAAATCAAGCCCTTTGGATATCATTTGGGTGCCGATGAGAATATCTGTCTCACCGTCGGCAAAACCGGCAAGGATCTCTTTGTGGGCTCCCTTTCGCCTTGTAGTGTCCTGATCCATGCGTGCTATCTTTGATGAAGGAAACATCATCCTTATCTCTTCTTCAATTTTCTCCGTTCCGATTCCGGAGGTGCTCAATGAAGATGATCCACATTCAGGACATACTGATAATGGCTTCTCACTCTTTCCGCAATAATGGCAAACCATCCTGTTAATCCCTTTATGGTAGGTGTAACTTACCGAGCAGTCTGAGCAACCATGAACCCAGCCACATTCGTTGCAGGTGATAAAAGGAGAAAAGCCTCTGCGGTTCTGGAACAGTATTGACTGTTCTCCGTTTATAAGGGCTTTCTCAACGGTGTCCAGCAGCAGTTTTGAATAGTTTGATCCTTGTTTTTTCTGGCGCTTCTGGTATCGCATATCTGCAAGAATTATCTCTGGCAGCTTTACATCTCCAAATCTTGAGGTGAGAGTTGCAAGCCCGTACTTGCCCGTAACTGCATTATAATAACTCTCCACTGACGGCGTTGCCGATCCCAGCAGAGTCCTCGCTCCCTGCATCCGGGAAAGTACCATGGCAGTATCCCTGGCATGATACCTCGGGGAGGGATCATATTGCTTAAACGACGGGTCATGCTCTTCGTCAACAATTATCAGTCCCAGCTCATTAAAAGGAAGAAAGACAGAAGAACGAACACCCAGAACAAGGTTTAACCGTTTATCTTTGTCCTTCAGGCTTACCATCTCCCACACCTTTTGTCGCTCACGCGGTGTCATGCGTGAGTGGTAGACGCCTGTTCTGTTTCCGAAATGCTTGCGCAGACGTTCTATAATCTGGGTTGTAAGAGCGATCTCAGGGAGCATGTACAGCACCTGCATGCCCTGTTTAAGTTGTTCCTCAATAAGATGGATGTATATCTCAGTCTTTCCGCTCGATGTTACGCCCCTTAAAAGAACGACCTCTTTTTCAGTGAATAGTTTATGTATTGTGTTTAACGTTTCACTTTGTGCAGGTGTCAATGGTGATGGCAGTACCGTTTCCGGAGTTTCCCTTATGTCCTGTCTCCTGCCGAGAGCAAGAATGTTTTTTTTAATAAGGGCATTCAGTATAGCAGAAGTAACACCACTCTTTTTAAGAAGATCAGATCTTTTTATAAATTTTTTCCCGGTATCCGGATCGGTCTCAGATAACTTCTGAAAAGCGTCAAACAGTTCTCTTTGTTTTGCAGTCACCCGGTGTTTATCTTCATCAAGCTCATCATTCTCCGATGTCACAATTACTTCATCCCGGGATTCATTTGACTGATGAACCTCCTCTACCGAAGAAATAAGTCCTTTCTCCAACAGAGAATTTACAATGTCCATTACACTTCTTTTGCCGGTCGGGGATGGAAGCTGGTCTATATATATGCTGTTTTTTTTCAGCAGTATCTCCATCAGCCATTCTTCATCAGCATCAAGATCTTCGGCTGGCTCGTTGTTCAGAGTAATAATTGTCTGCCCTGATGGTAACATCATTGAAGGTAAGGCAGCTTTCAGCACCTCTCCTTTCGATGCCATGTAATAAGAAGACATCCAGTCTATAAGGCTGAGCAGGTGCTCATTAACGGGATTGCCCTTTAATACTTCAGAAACAGGTTTTATCTTAAAGCCTGTTGGTTTTTCTGAATGAAGTGAAAATACTATACCTGTATAAATTTTTTTTGGGCCAAATGATACCACCACCCTGGAACCCCTTACAATTTCATCTTTAAGCCGGGTTGGTACAGAGTACGTAAAACTGCCTGTAAGAGGCAATGGAAGGACTATTTCAGCAAACTCAGAATCCATCATTTTCAATAATGCAAATTATAAATAATGTTTGAGTTTACCTCATTACATGTGAATATAAAGGGTATCGTCAGGCCGTGATAGTGAATGAGGAAATTACCGAAATAAGATTATCGCGTCGTATGGGTTTCACAAGGCACGCATCACAACCTGCCTTAAGAGCTTCATTATTTCCTTCTTCAAACACGAATGCTGTCTGGGCAATTATTGGGATATTTCTTTTTACTTTTCTTATCTCAGCTGCCAAATCTGCCCCTTTCATCCCGGGTATCTGCATATCAAGAAGAACCATGTTAATGCCCGGATCATTCTTCATGAGTCTGATGGCCTCTTCACCAGAGCTTGTTGTAACAATCTGGATCCCGGAGTCTACAAGAATGCGTGTAATGTAGATAAGAACGTCTTTATTATCATCAATAATCAGGCACTTTATCTTGTTCCAGGTAAGTCTGTTCTGCCTGATATCGGCTTTGCCTGCCGGTTTTGAAACGCCAGCCTGACGATATGGAATGGTGAAGGTAAAAACAGACCCCACCCCCTTCTCTGAGTAAACATTTATCCTGCCTCCCATCCTGTCAAGTACCTGCTTTGCCAGTGACAGACCAAGACCAAGACCTTCAAATGGCCTGTGATGACCGGTCACTTCCTGATTGAACTCTTCAAAGATGCGTTCAATATTGGCTTTATTTATGCCTATGCCTGTATCCCTTATCGAGAAAACAAGCTCTTTGTTATCATAGAAATATGTAAGTGTTATCTCACCTTCAAGGGTGAATTTAACCGCGTTGTCGAGTAAATGTCTGAGAATCCTTTTTAACCAGGTCTTGTCAGTGAAAATAAGGTCGCTGGCATCGCCCATCTGGTTCATCAGAGTAAGGGTAATTGGTTTCTCACTTCTCAGTATATTGCATTTTGCTTCACTTATAGCCTCAGCAACAATTGCTCCTATGGATGTCTCATCATAAGAGATCTCCAACTGGGAGCTTTCCAGGCGGGACAGATCAATGATATCTCCGATTACCTGCAGAAGCTTTTCACTGTTGGCATTAATCAGGTCAACATATTCAGCTTTCTGTTCGTCTGAGACATCATCCATCATGAGAAGATTGGAGAAGCCAACAACACTGTTGAGAGGAGTTCTGACCTCATGGGAAATATTGGCAAGGAAACTCGATTTTATCCTGTTGCTAGCCTCAGCCATTTCCTTTGCAGTTCTCAGTTCCTGCTCAGCACGTTTCTGTTCGGTGATATCACGTGATATCATCAGGAACCCCATCGGAACATCTTTCTCGTCTCTCACAAGCACCGACTTGGCAGAGAGATAAACATAATGGCCTTCTTTATGCTGAAGCATTATCTCAACCTGTGATATCCCATCACGTTTAAGGTTTTCTGCGTTCTCTGATTCAAAATTTGCATAATCCGGATGCAACAGTTCCACCGCGGTATATCTGCTCATCTCATCTTTGGTATAACCAAGCACTGAGTAAAATGCATCGTTTGCAAGAATCAGTTTATTATTCCGGTCATAAAATGAGATGCCGTCATTGGCTGCTTCTATAAGTTTGGAGTGGAATCTTTCAGTTGCTGTCAGGTCGTGGGTGATAATGTTATGCTCGCCTGCAATTTTGTTGCGCAGCTCTGACAACTCCCTGTTTGCCTCTTTCAGCTCTTCTTCTTTTGCCGTGAGGCGGCCTCGTGTTTTGGTATACCTATAAAGAAGAAATCCTGTTGCTATTCCGGCAATAATTATTACAACAGCAATTACAAGACTACCCTGGTTTGAATTTTGTACCGATGAATTGTCTGTTACTGCAGCACTGGCCGGCAATGATAAGAAAAAGAATAGAGTCAGAACAAATGCCCCCCACACAACCTCTATAAACTTTTTCTGTCCTGTAGAAATCCCCAATCTCATTTTATAATACTTTCATTGCTGCCATACAGGCAGCCCCCCGCTAATCCGCATAAAGTGTTTATAATTCAGAATTATTCCCGCAAATTAGGAACACAAAGATAAATATTTTTAGAAATAGATTAATGATAATCATCATATTGAGATGATATTATTTGCCCAGGGCTTCCCTGATCTTCTCTGTCACGTCAGAAAATTTTTCAGCACTTATAACCTTTAAGCCTGAATTATCAATAATATAGCGAGCATCTTCAGCGTTAGTTCCCTGTAATCTTACAATGACAGGTACCTTTATATTATGTATTGACCTGTAAGCTTCGACTATTCCGTTAGCTACCCGGTCGCACCTGACGATACCACCAAAAATATTAACCAGTATAGCTTTTACGTTAGGATCTTTGAGAATAATCCTGAATCCGGCCTCAACAGTTTTAGCGTTTGCAGTGCCGCCGACATCAAGAAAATTAGCAGGATTACCGCCCGAGAGCTTAATAAGATCCATTGTTGCCATTGCGAGGCCGGCCCCGTTAACCATGCAGCCAACGTTACCATCCAGTTTAACATAATTAAGGTTGTTATCCTCAGCTTCAACTTCAATGGGATCCTCCTCAGTGGTGTCGCGCATGGCAGCAGGTCCCGGGTGTCGGTATAAGGCATTATCGTCAAGTACAACCTTACAGTCTACAGCCATAATATGGTTATCACTCGTTTTAAGAAGCGGATTCACCTCCATCAATTGTGCATCGGCAGATACAAATGCATCCCAAAGTCCCCTGACAAAATTCTGCATCTCTTTGTTTGCCTGTCCTGTCAAACCGAGGTTGAAGGCTATCTTGCGTACCTGAAACTCATGCAGTCCGGAGCAGGGATCGACCCATTCACGAAAGATGTCACCCGGAGCTGTATGAGCTACCTCCTCTATGTCCATCCCACCGCGCGGTGAATAGACAATGACAAAACAACTCCTGGCCCTGTCGAGCAGAATGCTCAAATAAAACTCCTTTATATCGCTCTCTCCCGGGTAGTAAACATCACGGGCTATCAGCACCTTTCTAACCACTCTCCCGGCAGGGCCGGTCTGAGGAGTCACAAGGGTCATGCCCACCATCTTTTCTGTCAGTTCAACAACTTCCCTGATAGACTTTGCAACCTTTACACCTCCGCCCTTACCCCTTCCACCGGCATGTATCTGTGCCTTGACAACAAATGTCTCAGCTCCCAGATGCTTCTTAAGGGATTGGGCAACAAGCCTCGCCTGTGAGCCATTCTCAGCTATAAAACCCTCCTGTACCGGGACACCATAGGCCTTTAAAATAGCCTTACCCTGAAATTCATGTATGTTCATGCCATGCCGTTTTTGCGTAACCGTCTAGGATAAAAGGTTTTATAAGTTAGGAAAAATAAGTCAATTTATGATTATTTTCGCTGAAAATAATAGCAAATGAGGAAGCTATCCAACCAGGAACTGAACCGTAAGAGTGTTGATGATTTCAAGGGAGCAGGTAAGACCCCTTTTATTGTAGTGCTTGATAATGTCAGGAGTCTGAATAACATTGGGTCTGTTTTCAGGACAAGTGACGCATTTCTTGTGGAGTCGGTATACCTGTGTGGTATTACTGCCACACCTCCGCATCGTGAGATACAGAAGACAGCTCTTGGGGCCACAGAGTCAGTTGAGTGGCATTATTTCAGCGACATTGCTGATGCGGTAAAGTCGTTAAAGGAACAGGGCGTCAGTATAATTGCGATAGAACAGGCAGAAGGGTCAGTGTCGCCTGAAAACTTCGTTGTTGAACCAGGAAAACATTATGCACTTGTATTCGGGCATGAAGTAAGAGGTGTAAGCCAGGAGGTGATGGATGAATGTGACGGGTGCATTGAAATACCTCAGTACGGAACAAAGCACTCGTTTAATATAGCAGTAAGTGCGGGAATAGTTCTGTGGGAACTGTTCAAGAAATTTGAAAAGATGAGATAAAAAAAAGAGGCATCGCAATGATGCCTCTTTTTTATTTGTATGTGATATAACTTACTTTACGATTGTTGTAAAGGTTTCATCAGCAAAATATTTTGCAAACTCAAGGTCTGTCTTTGCATAATCTTTCCACTTAGCGTTATAACCAACGGCTTCGCGAAGATTGTTAAGCATATAATCCCTGTCGCCAAGACGAGCACCGCAAACAGCCTTCAGGTATGAAGGAGTACCGCATTTGCAAGCCTTTAATGCATCGAGAGTTACTTTTGCCTTGCTCAGGTCGCCCTTGAGAAGCTGTGCAAGTGCAAGGTTGAAGCTAGGCTCTGTTCCGAGCAGATTAACTGCCTGGTCATAGTTGCCTTCATGTATTGCAATAACACCAAGTCCGTATTTTGACTCAACTGTTGATGCTGACATTGAGTTGAAGTATTCTTTTGCACCAGCGAGATCGCCTTTCATAAGTTTTGCAAAACCAAGGTTGTTCTTAACAACATCATCGTTCTTGATAGCTTTTGATTTCTCAAGAGCAACGATAGCGTCATCAGCTTTACCAAGATAGAGGTCAGCAACACCTACATTGTTCCATGCGCGATAGCACTTAGGATCTTTGTCAGCAGCCATCTGGTAGAACTTCAGCATTTCCTGAGGATCTTTTGTGAGAGAACCGGCATAGAGCATGTGCTCGAGTGTAAGGTTTTCAACATTGCCACTTCTCATTGCTTCAAGTATCTGGTCATCGCTGAGTCCAATAAGGTTAGCGTCAACAATGAATTTCGATCTTCTCAGTTTTGGAAGGATGTCAGTTTTA
>Ga0116171_10005542_pt1 | contig 11069 bp, 9 predicted proteins | sample AD_JPNHW2_MetaG_FD_89798 | JGI IMG/M metagenome (GOLD analysis project Ga0116171, IMG submission 89798) | Active sludge microbial communities of municipal wastewater-treating anaerobic digesters from Japan - AD_JPNHW2_MetaG | ecosystem: Engineered > Bioreactor > Anaerobic > Digestate | place...
CGTGAAGACTTCCTGCCCGCGGAGACGGTCAAGGACGGGAAACGACATGCGGTGGAACGGGAGCCCACCGAGGCCGAGTGGGCGGACATGCTTTTCGGTTGGGCCGTCGAAACCGGCGTCACGAGCAATTCGGTCATCTACGTCAAGGAAGGCGTCACCGTCGGCATTGGCACCGGCGAGCAGGACAGGGTAGGCGTCGCCGAGATAGCCCGCGACAAGGCCTACCGCAAGCTCGAGGACAGGCTCCTCTGGGAAAGGCATGGCAGGGCTTGGAACGAGCCGGGCCTCGAAGCGGCCAAGGCGGGCATACGCGAGGAAGTCGCGGCCTTGAAGGGCGGCCTCGACGGTTCGGTCATGATCTCGGACGCCTTCTTCCCCTTCCGCGATGGCATCGAGGTGGGCCTGCGCGAAGGAGTCAGGGCCGTCGTGCAGCCTGGCGGCTCGCTCAGGGATTTCGAAAGCATCGACGCCTGCAACGAGTATCGCTCCGCGATGAAGTTTACCGGCCAGCGCTGCTTCAAACACTAAGGACTTCAAACCTAGGGCGCTGGCCGATGGCCAGCGCTGCTTCAAACACTAAGGACTTCAAACCTGGGGCGCTGGCCGATGGCCAGCGCTGCTTCAAACACTAAGGACTTCAAACCTGGGGCGCTGGCCGATGGCCAGCGCTGCTTCAAACACTAGGGACTTCAAACCTGGGGCGCCGCCATGAAGGCCGGGGCATTCCAGTCCGGCGCAGGGTGCTCCGCTGCCCGGGGCCTTTACCCAAGGCCGCGGATTTTGTATCTTCATTGCAACCTGAGGGAGGCGCAGCAATGAGCGATCTCGAACCCGTTGGAAACAAGGATATCAGCGATGCCGGCGTCAAGGGTATCGGCGCGACGATAGGCGGAGTAGGCCTCCTCATCGTCCAGGGCGTGGCCGGCTTCCTTGGCGGTCTCGTGGGCCTCGTGGTGGGCGGGATCGCGGTTGTCCTCGGCGCGGGCAGCCTCGCCTCCAAGTCGTCGACGGATCGTCGCGGCGGCGCCATCGCCCTCGCGGCCGGCGCCGTACTGGCCCTCCCTGGCCTGGCCCATCTCCTCGGCGGCATTCCGGTAGTCGGCCCCATCCTTCATTTCGCCGGCGGGCTTTCCGCCTTCGTGGTTGGCGCGGGAGCCCTGGGACTCATCGGATATGGCGTGGTCAACCTCGTGAAGTTCATCAAGGGACTTCGCTCGCGCCGCTGATCTCCTCTCTTGCTGATGTTTTTTCCCTAAAGCGCCGGCTTCCCGGCGCTTTTTTCATGACATCGCGGTTTTGCGGTCGCAGTACCAACTACTGTCAATATAAATACTTGGAGTGCCCATCTGCCGACGGCCCAACGGACCGAGCCCAGACGTTGAGATTCCGAGTCATGCTTGACGATTAGTATTATACAAAGTATAGTAGTACTCAAGTGGCTGTACTGATGATAAGTGAGACCTGCGCCCGACAGTACGGCAGGGAGGAAGCATGAAAGAGAGTCGAGCCGACCAAATCATGATGATGGCTACAGGGGCCTATATCGGGAAGCGAATCCGCCTCGTGGCGGGCTCTGTCCCCCGTCTATCGACTCCTGTCCTCTTCGCGGCCAACCATCCGACGACCCTGGATCCCCTCCTGCTGCAGTACGCGCTCAAGCTGTCCTATTCCTCCCTCCTCACCGAGGCCGCCTTTGCCCTGCCCCTCGTCCGCGCTGTCCTCCTGGGCGCGCGGCATGTTCCTGTAGGCGAGAAGGGCTCGGGAGGAAAGGCCCTCATCGAGAGGGCGGCGGAGACGGCTCGATCGGGTAGGCCCCTCGCCATCTTCCCCGAGGGATGCCTCTGTCCCGGCCCCGGCATAGCGCCGCTCCGGTCAGGGGCAGTCAGGATCGCGGCGACGGCCCGCCTTCCTATCGTCCCTGTCGGCATTGCCGCTTCGAGCGAAGGGATCAAGGAAGTCTCCATGATGCTGGGCGGAAAGCTCGAGACCGGCCGCTATCTCCTCCATGGATGGTATGTCGTAAGGGTGGGCCGGCCGATCTCCTTCGATATCTCGCCCGATGACAGGCTGGCAGTCGAAGCATGCACCGGCGAACTTGGCCTCGCCCTCAAGCACCAGGCCGGGGAAGCCCAGGCCCTCCTGGCCATCCTGGAGGGGAGGGAAGAGGAGGCTGCGGACGCCTTCAGCATCGTGAAGGCGAGTTCCTGAGCGGCGGCGAGCGGCCCACTGGACGGCTCGACTTGACAGATACTATTACATTATAAATAGTAGTGACTCCAGAATGTTACCGTGAAGCATGAGGTCCTGGAAGCAAGGGGAGGCAGGCGGTGAATGTCCAGTACAAGAAGGGAGTCCTGGAACTCTGCGTCCTTGCCCTCCTCGATGAGGGAGACCGGTATGGCTACGATGTCTCGGACTACCTATCTAAGCAGGTCGACATCTCCGATGGCACGGTCTATCCGATACTCCGAAAACTGAAGAAGGACGGCCTCCTGTCGACCTACCTCTCCGAGGAGAGCGGCGGGCCGCCGAGAAAGTACTACTCGATAACCGAGGCGGGAAGGGCGGAGTTCCTCCGGGCCAGGGAGGAGTGGCTTTCCTTCGTTTCGACAATAGAGGGCATCCTCAGGGGAGAGAAGCAAGCATGACCAAGGCTGAATACCTTTCGCGCCTCGGGAGGGCGCTCGAGGGCCGGGTCGACGACCTGGACGACATACTCGCGGAATACGGGGAGCACTTTGCCCGGAAGCTCGCCGATGGCTACAGCGAGGACGAGGTGACGGCCAGGCTCGAGAGTCCCGAGATCCTCGCCAGCCAGTTCGCCGACGAGGGCGGGAAGCCCCCGACCCAAAGGTCCCATCGTGTCCTCGCCATCCTGGGGCTTTGCCTTCTCAGTCCCCTAGTCCTTGTCTTCGTCGCCTCCCTGGCCGTCTTCGTCGCCTTCGCCGGCTGTAGCGCCCTTGCCTTCCTGGCCCTGGGCATCTGCCTCATGACGGGCCTCGATCCCTCCAGCCTCATACCCGCCATGCCCTACGCTGGCAGCCTCCTCCTTGGCCTTGCCTCCCTGGCCCTCGCCCTGCTCGCCGGCCTCGGAACCCTCTACTCCGGGCTCTTCCTCGGCCAGCTCTGGAAGGCCTATTTCCGCTGGGCCAGGAACCGGGTCTTCGCCTCGGCCCGTCCGCCCCTCCCGTTGAACCCCCAGCTCGGGGCGGCCACCCGGAGGAAGCTGCGCACGGCCATCCTGGTCGCCCTGGCCGTCATGGGCTTCTCCTTCGTCGCAGGCTTCGCGGTCATGGCGGTGAAGGCAGGCAGCCCGGGCTTCTGGCATGTCTGGCACTGGTTCGCCTGAGCAAGGAGTCCTGCTGCGCCTCCTGAGTGTCGACCGGCGGTTGATGCAAGGGCTTCCGGCGGGCTAGACTGCGGCCATACCGACATGAAGTACTTCATTGAGACCTACGGTTGCCAGATGAACAAGGCGGAGTCAGCCGCCCTCGAGACCCTCATGCGCGAGCATGGCTGGACAGAGGCCGGCGATGATTCCGAGGCGAGCCTCGTCCTCATCAACACCTGCTCCGTAAGGGCGACCGCCGAGACGCGGGCCCTGGGCCGCCTCGACCACTTCGCCGCCCGCAAGCGCGAGCTCGCGGCCGCGGGCAGGAAGCCCTTCGCCCTCATCGTCACCGGCTGCATGGCCGAACGCATGAAGCGCGAGCTCAGGGAGAGGCAGCCTGCCGTCGACTATGTCGTGGGCACCTTCCAGAAGCAGGCCTTCGGCCTCATCCTCGACGCCATCGCCGCGGGCAGGCGCCTCGACGATGTCGAGGAAAGCCCGGCCTTCGTCTTCGCCCATTCCTACTACGAGCCCGGCTCCTTCCGCTCCTTCCTCCCCATCATGCACGGCTGCAACAACTTCTGCACCTACTGCATCGTGCCCTACCTGCGCGGCAGGGAGGTCTCGCGCAAGCCCGAGGACATCCTCGCCGAGCTCGATTCCCTCGAGGATTCCGGAGTCCGCGAGGTGACCCTCCTCGGCCAGAACGTCAACTCCTACCGATGGAAGGCCGAAGGCGGGGACCTGGACTTCCCCGGCCTCCTCAGGCTCATCGCCCGGCACCTCAGGGAGAGGTCCAGCGGAGGCATCCACTGGATACGCTTCCTCTCGAGCCACCCGAAGGACCTCTCCGACGAGGCCATGGCCGTCATGGCGGAAGAGCCGGTCTATTGCCGCCATATCCACCTCTGCGTGCAATCGGGCTCGGACGCAGTGCTCGAGGCGATGAACCGCCGCTACGACAGGGCCTTCTACCTCGCCCTCGTCGATCGCCTCAAGGCGAGGCTGCCGGGCCTCTCCCTCTCCACCGACATCCTCGTGGGCTTCCCCGGCGAGACCGAGGCCGACCTCGAGGATACCCTCGACCTCATGCGGCGCGTGGAGTTCAGCTACAGCTACATGTACCACTACAATCCCCGCGAGGGCACTCCCGCCGCGACCATGGCGGGCCGCATTCCCGACAAGGCGAAGAAGGCCCGCCTCGCGAAGGTCATCGAGTTCCAGAAGGGGATGACGCGGCGGCTCATGGAAGCCCGGATCGGCGCCGTCGACGAGGTCCTCATCGAGGACGTCTCGAAGCGGAGGAAAAGCGAGGTGCTAGGAAGGACCCAGAGGGACGAGATGGTGGTCTTCCCGGCTTCCGCTTCAAGGGTCGGGAGCTTCGCAAGGGTGAGGCTCCTCTCCCTGGCGGGCAACACCTTCAAGGCGGAGGAAGTCGATGCGCCCGGCGAATAGGCTGGCCTCGGCCCTCGTCCTGGCCCTCCTCGGCGTGGCCGTACTCGGCCAGGCCTCGCCTGCGGCCCCCTCATCCGGGGCTGGCGCGATCCAGGACCTTGCGGCGGCCAGGAAGGCAGCGACCGCCGCCCTCGGCAAGGCGGATTTCGCCGCTGTCCTCTCCGGCCTCGCCGATGGCCTCCCTCCCCAGGACGCGATCGTCCTCATCGGCGAATTTGGCCCCAGGGTGGGGGATGGCCCCGCCTCCAAGGCCCTCCTTGTCCGTGCCGGCCAGCTCGCCGTCCTCCTTGGGGACTTCAGCTCCGCCGCCGACCTCCTCGAGTCCGCCGCCTTCAGGCTGGCCGGCGCCCGCGACGACGCCCTCATCCTCGAGTCGGCCCGCTGCCGCCTCGCGGCGGGGGATTCCGCCAAGGCGACGGACCGGGCCTCCCTGGTCGGGAAGGCCGCGGCAAGCCCGGCCCTGATGCTGGAAGCGGGCATCGTGTCCACCTGGGCCTTGCTGCTGGACGGGGATGCGGCTTCGGCCTCTGCCTCCGCGACGAGGCTCCTCTCCTCGGCCTCCGTAGCGCCGGCCGCCGCCCGGGAGCTGCGCTTCATCCTCTGGGCAGCGGCTCCCGCTTCGGAGCGCCCCGCCCGCGCCGCCGAGCTCTCAAAGGCCTTTCCCGATTCGGTCGAGGCCTCCATCGCGGCCTCCCAGGGCAGGGCCGGCAGCTCGGGAGGGGCCGTCCCTGCGGGCCTCATGCCCTTGCCCCACTGGTACCTGAGCGGCCTCCTCGGAGGCGCTTCCGCCTCGGCCGCGACGCCTCCTCCCTCCCCGACGGCGGCAAGCCCGGTCCCCGCGGCCGCCGCTGCGACAGCGGTCCCCGCGGCCCCCGCGGCCCCCGCGGCCCCCGCCGCGGCGCCGCAGCCTCAGCCTCCTGCGACCCCGGCGCCTGCCTCGACGAGCGCAGCTGCGCCCGCCCCAGGCCAGGCCTCCGTGGCCCGCTACCAGATCGGGATCTTCTCGGATCCGCACAATGCCGACCTCCTCGTCGCCGAGCTGGCTAAAAAAGGCTTCTCCGCCAGGGCGGAGAAGCGGGTCGTGGGCGGAAGGGAGCTTGTCGCGGTGATCGTGGAAGGAGAGGCCGACAGCATCCTCCTCAGGCTGAAGGATGCGGGCTACGAGGCCTATCCCCTGTTCTAGGAACCGCTTCGCTGGTCGAGGGAAAGCTCGGGCTCCTCGAGGAGCTCGAGGCCGTCTATCGAGACCCGCGCCGGCGAGAGCTGGAGATGGCGGATCGTCGACTTGCCGGCCTTCGCCTCCGAATACCTGACCCTGTAGACGAGGCGCTCGGTGACGAGGCCCGAGTCGGAGAGGACGGATAGCTGGAGCACGCTCTCCCCGCCGAGGCTGTAGAGGACGTAGCCCCCCTTGCGGATCTTCTCTCCCGTCTGAAGGGTGAAGCGCTGCCCCTCGAAACCGAGGACAGACCCGTCCGAGCCGCGGTAGCTGCCCGAGAGCTTGAAGCCCGGTCCCTGGGCAAGGGACCTGTCCACCGCGGCCTGGTGGGAGAACTTCACGTAGGTGCCGTCCCAGCTGCCCTGGGAGTCGATCTTCACGTTGATGTCCTCGAAGACCCTCACGCTGATGCTGTTCGCGCCGGTGAGCTCGATGTCCATGAGGCGACGCAGGTTCGAGACGGATTCGTTCTGGCAGCCGACATAGAGGCCGTAGTGGGTCGAGTGGGACTCGTTCCACTCGAAGTCCTCCTGGTTGTCCGGCGAGTAGAAGATGATCGACCCCGCCGACTTGTCGAAGACTATGATGCGCGCCGAGGGATCGCTCGCGGCCTTGCCCGATTCGTACCAGGCGCCCTCGAGGAAGGCCTCGAAGTCGGCTTCCCTGCCCGTCAGGACGCGCGCGGCGGCCTCCCTCTCCACCTGGGCTCCCGGGATGAGCTCGCTTCCCGATTCGACGTAAGTGGAACGCCGGAAGTCCCAGGTGTAGGTCGTCTTCACCTGGTCGAGGAGGTTCGCGGAATCTCCCTCGTGCCGATAGGCCTCGATGGGCCAGCTCGTGCCGTTGGTCTGGCCGAGCTGGTAGCCCTCGGTGCGCTCCAGGCGGCTTATCATGATCGAGTCGGCGGAGATCGAGCAGATCGGAGTGAAGGAGAGCAGCTCGGAATCGGGGCCCTCGACGCGCCTGAAGACGGTGATGGTCGCCGAGTTGCTGTCGTCCATGCCCATGCACACGATGTCGAGGTTGTGGTCGCCGATGAGGTCCTCGGTCAGGACCTGGAAGGTCGTCAGCTTCGTCGCGAGGGTGCTGCCCTCCCAGGCCCTTACCCAGCCCTTGCGCTGGGGGACGTAGTCCGCGACGACGATCGAGAGGCGGTCCCCCGTGTTGTCGGTCTTTCTTACGGTGAGGATCTGCTCGTCGCCCTCGTCCTGGTCGAGGTTGACGCTCTGCGTGTCGAGGATGACCTCGTTGGGGAGGGCCGCGATCCGGTTCAGGGCCTGCTCGAGCTCCGTCCGTCCCACGCCAGGGTCGCCGGCCGCCCCTTCCTCGCCCAGGACGAGCTTGCGCATGGCGAGGGGCTTGTTGGCCTCGGCGGCCTTCGACCTGTTCTGGACGAAGTAATAGACCGCCACGCCTAGGGCGAGGGCGCTGAAAATGATGAAAAGTGCCTGGACGAGCTTCTTCATGGGACCTTCGGGGGAGGCCCGGCACCGGAACGCCTGTCCGCCCGGTCCGCGTTCGCGCCGGCCGGAGGAGGCAGGGTCAGGTCCCGAGGGCCTTGATGATGGTTTCTAGCACGGCGGCTTTCATGGCTTCAAGGGGGCGGTTGCAGGTGAAGCCGGACGCCGTCTTGTGGCCGCCTCCGCCGAAATTCTGCGCGATGTGCGCGACATTGACCTTGCCCTTGGAACGGAGGGAACAGCGGAGCTTGCCCTCCAGCGTCTCCTTGAAGAAGACGGAGACCTCGATGGTGCCGCCCTGCAAGGGCGTGTTGATGAGCTCCTCGGCGTCCTCGTAGGCCGCTCCCGATTCCTCGAGGGCCGAGCGCCTCAGGGTCTGGATGGCGATGCGGTTGTCCGAGACGAGCTCGAGGGTGGAGAGGACGAGCTTCTGGAGGAGGAGGACGCCCACCTGGGACGACTCGTACATCTTGCGGTGGATCACGTAGGGCTGGACGCCCGCGCGCACGAGGTCAAGGGCGCAGGCGAAGGTCCGCTCGCTGGTCTTGGGGTAGGCGAAGGAGCCCGTGTCGTAGACGACCCCCGCGAAGATGGCCTCGCAGGCGTCCACGGGGAGGGCGACCCCGAGCTTCTGCGAAAGCACGAAGGCGAGCTCGCAGGTGCTTGAGGCGGTCGGATCGAGGCAGAAGGAAGGCTGCGGGGCGGTCTTGGGCTCGTGGTGGTCCAGGACGAGGAGCCTCGAGGCCTGGCTCACGAGGGGTTCGATCTTGGCGCCGAGATAGCCGATGTCATGGGTGTCCACGACTATGAAGGCCGCGTTCTCGACCTCGACGGGCAGGTCCTCGGGAGAATCCATGTCGATGAAGATGCCCTGCTGGTCGATGAAGGCGAATTTCCCGCCGAGGCGCTCCGATACGACGGGCCAGGCCTTCTTGCCCGAGGCCCTGAGGAGGAGGGCCAGCGCATAGGCGGCGCCGAGGCCGTCCGCGTCCGGTCCGTCATGCGAGACGATTATGTACTCATCGTTGGCCTTGAGGAACAAGGCCGCTTCGTCGAGGGTCATGCGCCCGGCGCGTCCTTTCTTCGCTTGTTTTTCGATTGTACTATCCGGATCGCCACGACCGCAAGGATCGCGAGGAGGAGGATGATCCCGCCTGCCAGGGCGAGGGGAGACAGCGCGGCCGCGGCCCTGCCGGAAGCGCCGGCCTGGCTGGCGCCGGCCGCCCCGCCGCCTGCGGGGGAGGCCGCGCCCCCGAGGCCTGGATCCGTTTCCGCGGGCAGGTCGGGGAAGTCCGAGGCCTTGCGGGGAGGGAGGTCGGTGAGGAGCCGCATGACGCCGGGCATCGTCTGGTCTATCCTTGCGCCCACGTCGTAGCCGACCGTGATGGCGCGGAAGGACCCCATGTCGACCCTGCGGACGTACTGGAGGGCGGGATGGACGAGCTTGTAGTCGGGCGCGTAGTACTTGGTCCCGGCCGGGGCCTCCTGCCTCTCGTCGGTGAGGAGGAGGACGTACTTTGGACGTTCCGGCTGCCCGAGCTCGGCCAGGTCGAGGGACGCCCTGTCCAAGGCCTCGCCGATGTCCGTGAAGCGGCCGTTCGGGCTCACCGTGTTGAGGCTGCGCACGATGGCGGCCTTGTCGTCCTCGGACCGTATGGTGCCGGCGTAGAGGCGGTCTATCTTGCCGTAGAAGGTCTCGATGATGAGGCGGTCACCGGGCATGACGATGGGGCCGATCACCTCGCCCGCGATATACGACTTGACGGCCGCCTCGGCGTCCACCATGGACAGCGACTTGTCCACGAGGAGGACGATGTCGATGTTGGAGGTCCGGCTTTCCTGGGACGCGCCGGCAAGCGGTGCCGCGAGGCCCGCACAAAGGACGATGGCCGCTATCAGGGAGCATCGGCGCATATCGCGAATCCTTTCCGGAAGTCATGCTGTCAAGGCGTTCGGTCAACCTATAATGTAGCGCAGTCGGGCTTCCGCGCAAGTGCAGTTTTTCCCGGCCGGCCTTCCACGGGCTTGCTTTATGTCCTTCTGGGCGATTCGGTCGAGTTTCTTCTATATTAAGGCGAAAAGCCCCCCTCTTTTTTTCATTTCGACCTTTACAAGTTTCCGGGCCTCTCGATACTATAACGTAAGAAATCGATACCCGGAAAAGGAGATCGTATGGGCGCGATAGATCTGCCGAAGAGTCCTAATGTATTCCACCCCGAGAAGCCGAGTGCCGTCGGTTCGAGGAATTCTCTGGCCCAGGAAGGCCGCGATCAGCAGAGGGAAGTCAACCAGCTCCTCGAGGAGGAGACCAATAAAGTCCTTCACCACATCAACGCCAGGCTTCCCAAGGAAGTCCTCGAGCGCCTCGATGTCATGGGCGGCATGAAGGAAAAGCTCTACAACTACTTCAACCAGAACTACCAGAACATGTTCAACCGCTACATGGTCACCACCGAGGACGAGATGGTGAAGAAGGTCAGGAACTTCATCGACAAGGAAGAGATGAAGGGCCTGGCGCGCTATACCCCGAAGGAGATCAGCGAGCTCCTCGACCAGGTCGGCGGCGCGGACAAGTTCAACACGGGCGAGATCGAGAAGTCGGTCGTCAACATGTTCGGCCACCTCCAGGGCCACATCCAGCGCGGCATCAACGACCTCGAGAACCTCACGAACAGCCTCCTCCGCCAGAAGACCGACGTCGGCGCCTTCATCCGCGGCGAGAACGCCTATTCCGTCGTGAAGTGCTCCTTCAAGGACAACATCTACAAGCCGAAGACCGTCGCTGACGTGAAGCTCTCCGTCAACATCCTCGACTCCGAGCTCATCAGCCCCATCTTCCACTACCAGGTCACCGTCGAGTACCTCATCAAGGACCTGATCTCCAAGCACATCATCGACCAGATCGACAAGGAGATCGACAAGCTCAAGGACAGGCTCATCGACGCCGGCAAGGAAGAGCTCTCCGACACCGAGATCATCTTCGAGAAGATGAACCGCGTTAAGGACTTCACCGACGACGACGCCGAGAATCCGAAGTCCAAGCGCTACACCATCGTGGCCAAGGAGCTCCAGGAGCGCATCTCCAACCTCCGCGCCGAGATCGATCCCTCGACCTTCGACCAGCTCAACATCCGCGAGAACCTCAAGAAGATCGTCGACATCGAGAACATCCGCAACCGCGGCTACAACACCGCCGTCAACTCGATCACCTCGATCCTCGACACCTCCAAGATGGGCTACCAGTACATCGAGAACCTCAAGAACGCCCGCGAGCTCATCATCCGCGAGTACGAGGACACCGATGCCGCCCACCTCCCGGACGAGCGCTACCAGATCCGCCTCCAGTACTACGACAACGCCCAGCTCATCGAGGAGCGCAAGGCCTACGACGTCCAGCTCAAGAGCTTCGAGACCGAGGTCCAGCACCTCTGGGACGTCCTCCAGATGAAGTACGAGGACTCCAAGTTCCTCAAGCGCATCACCGACTTCGACGACCTCGCGAAGATCTACAAGGGCAAGATCCGCAACAAGATCAAGGCCAAGACCAACGAGCCCGCCTACGAGGACATCGAGAAGGTCTGGGACGAGATCTCCTTCGTGAAGC
>Ga0116171_10005544_pt1 | contig 11068 bp, 10 predicted proteins | sample AD_JPNHW2_MetaG_FD_89798 | JGI IMG/M metagenome (GOLD analysis project Ga0116171, IMG submission 89798) | Active sludge microbial communities of municipal wastewater-treating anaerobic digesters from Japan - AD_JPNHW2_MetaG | ecosystem: Engineered > Bioreactor > Anaerobic > Digestate | place...
GCGGACGCGGCGGTCTCCCGTCTGATGATCCCTGGTACGGCGGACGGCCACCCTGTCCCTGCGGACGCGGCGGCCTGCTGTCCGATGATCCCTGGTACGGCGGACGGCCACCCTGACCCTGCGGACGCGGCGGCCTGCTGTCCGATGATCCCTGGTACGGCGGACGGCCACCCTGTCCCTGCGGACGCGGCGGCCTGCTGTCTGTTTTATTATCTGCGCCTGCGCCATAAGGACGGGCAGGCTTCCCCTCAGTTCTGCTATCCGGTCTTGGCCCCTGTGATCTCGGGGGCCTGCTTTCCTGGCCTGCCCCGGAAACGTGTGATTTGTCTGCCGGCGATCTATGATCCGTTCTTTTTTCCGGTACGGCCGGTTGTTCTATATGATGTTTCTTTTCAGTTTCCTGTTCTGATGGAGCTGCTGTATCAGTATCAATCCCCTTTTCAAAACTTTCTGCGGTACTTATTTTTTCATACCTTCCGGATATTCCCGCCGGCTTCCCGGCTTCAGGAACATAATCGGCGTCAGCCTCTTCTTTTTCTTCCCTTAGCTCAAGGCCTTTCTTTTTTCTTATATCGTTAGATACATCTACTTTCTTTTTAAGTTTTATTTTTTTATTTTTTCTCGCCTTTTCAGCATCCTCTAATCTTCTCTTTTTAACGCTCTCTATTCTTCTTTCTACAAGAAAAGCTTCATGTTCACTTAATTCAGCTGTAGAATCCTTGCATGCAATATTCAGCTCTTTACATATTTCCACTACATCTTCAATAGCAATAAAATTTTTTGTCGCAACGTCTATAGCTTTCATGAACAATCCTGTTATTAAATTTTTACGTGATCTTCATCCGGAGAATCTTCACCTGCTTCAGAATTTTCCCCATCTTCAAAGTCAACCGCCTCGGAAATAATTTCCAGAATTCTCTGGGCGGTTTTTTCACCAATTCCTTCTATTCTCATAAGATCATCAATAGATCTTTCAACAAGATCTTCTACAGAAAAAATACCTGCTTTTTCAAGAATTTTGACTATTCGCGGTTCAAGATCAACCAGTTCTTCAAGAGGTGTTTCATCAGTTTCGCTTGTAGAAAACAGCTGTTCCACCACCGACCTTGATTCGCTGGAACCAAGAAACGCCTGGTAAGTCTCTTCTGTTTTAATATCTATATCAAATCCGCATAACCTTGATGCAAGACGGACATTATGGCCCGATCTTCCCACAGCAAGAGAATACTGATCATTATCAACGACAACAATTACTCCGCCGCTGGCGGTTTGAACTACTTCTTTCACCTTGGCCGGGGTCAATGCGTTCGCTGCAAAAATTTTCTTGTCTTCATAATACGCTACAACATCTATCTTTTCACCTTCAAGCTCACGGACAATAGACTGAATACGTATACCTTTCATTCCGACACAGGCGCCGACAGAATCAACATCATCCCTGTCGCTTGTAACTGCAACTTTTGTCCTCATTCCGGGTTCCCTGACAATCTTGACTATCTTAACTATACCGTCATATATTTCAGGAATTTCCATCTCGAAAAGCTTTTCAACAAATTTCGGATGCGCGCGTGAAAGAATAACATCCGGCCCCTTTGCGCTTTTCTGCACGGAAAGGATCAGGGCTTTTATCCTGTCCCCGATTTTATATCTTTCAAGCGGGTTCTGTTCCCTCAGCGGAAGAAGCCCTTCAGTTTTACCCAGATCGACAAAAAGGTTATCCCTTGTTCTTCTCTGGAGATAACCGTTTATAAGATCGCCCTCCCTGCCGCTATATTCGTTAAATATGATATTTTTTTCAGCTTCCTTGATTTTCTGAATTATTACCTGTTTGGCTGTCTGGGCGGCAATTCTGCCAAAGGAATCAAATGGATTCTCTTCAACGAATATCTCATCCCCCAGCTTTGCATTCTTCTGAATTTTAAGCGCTTTATCATATGCAATTTCTTCAGCAGGAAGAGTCGGTTTCTTTACAACCATTTTCTTGGTTACTATCTTGACAGTGTTTTTATCCCTGTCAAAAGCAACTTTCACGTTCTCCACAGCCCCGTACTGTTTCTTGAAAGCAGACAGCATAGCTGATTCAACAATGTTCTCAATCTCGTCCCTCGAGATCCCTTTGTCTGTTGCGATCTGATGCAAGGCTTCAAAAAAGTTGTTACTCATTTCACTAAACCTTTAATAATCTAAATTGGCGCTAATAATATCTTTATGGCTAATTAATACTTTATTCTTTTCTTCAGTTATTTCAATATCATTTTCATTTATTTCAGAGAGAATTCCTTTTGCCACTCTCTGTTCACCATTAAATGCAAAAATGACCTTTACCGGAGCGTTTTTATACTTTATAAACTCTTCAATCGTACTTATTCTGCGGTTTATGCCTGGTGAAGAAATCTCAAGAAAATAATCGGGGAGAATTTCGCTCTCGTCAAGTAACAAACTTAATTCTCTGCTGTAAAGCTCACAGTCATTATGTGATATAGGCTTTTCGCCATCGATTCTGACTGTAATTTTCGTATGAACTCCGCTAAGAAAAATTGATGATTCATAAATTGAGAATCCAGTATTTTCTGCAGCTTTGTTTATAATTTTTTGAATATCGACTTTCAGCATACGCCTTTCCATGCATAAAAAAGGAGTGGCGCCGCCACTCCTTACCAGCCGTCATTCTCATACACTCATTATTTTTTTCAACTGTTTTTTTTATTAATAGTCACCTGTTACCATATCAACCCTGCCTTAGCTGTTAAACCTTCAACCTGACAGGATCTTTTACCTTCATATCCTCAAAAAATACCTCTTTTTCCCCGGTATAAGGATTTAAACCCATTATCTCATTCAGATCCAGGGATTTAACCTCGTAAATTGCAGGTTCAATAAGCTCCCATACCCTCACAATCTGATCTATTGAAAATTTTATAAGATGGAACACTGATTCATATCTGAACCCTCTCTGGTGGGCCGGATATTGCCATCTCCCCTGGTGGGTATTTAAAGCATCCACATCAACTCTTTTAGGCCGGGGATATCTTATTAAAAAATCTGAATAAGTTAAAGGATTATCGGCAAGTCTATCAATCATGTTAATCAACCTGCTGTTTTCTGTTCTTTTAATTTTATAACAGAGTAAAATCGATGCCGGTATTTTATCAAAATTCTTTAACCGCCCTGTATCACCGTCAATTCTCCCCTGTTTCAATTCCGGAAAATATTTTCTCAGCAGGGATTCATTCTCCCTTTTAAGAGATTCAAGTATAAGATATTTAAGCGAAGGCCAGATTGCTTTTTTACCCCCGGTTCTATATACCGGGAGCATTTCCGCCAGGGATTGTATTATTGCGCCGGATTCATCACGGTAAATAAAGTAATTGTCTATGTTGTACTGGAAACGGAGATTCCTTCTGCGCCAGTAGTTTATCTCTCCTCTCTCCATCTTATCGGGAAATCCTGAACTGTAAAAAATATAAGGATGCAGAACTGAATCTGAAATTATATGCGATATATAACCGAAAAGGTATCCCCTCTGCACAGCTGACCATTCGTTTCTGCTGTCCTTATTTTTCATGACTATATCAGTCATATGCTGCAGGTATGGTATACAGTTTCTGTCATGCAGCGCAAAGGCTAACTCGTTACCGTAGCTGCTCCCTTTCCCAAGAAAATGCATATAATCAAAAATGTTGGGCCCTATGGCCCCGAAGAGTCCCGCTTTAAAATGCTCTGGAGTGGAATAGAGTGTTTCAATCGACCTGTCTATGTATGATCTGCCCCTGTTTCTCAGCACATTTTCCACGCATTTACGGAAAATATAGTTGTGAGTATATATCCCCGGCATTGAACCTCCATCAGTCCGCCAGATTTTAATTATTCATCGGCGATTGTCCAGCAATAAAAAGAGCGCCATTAATATGCTCCTGCAAAAAAATTTCTGTGCCTTTATGAATCAGGCCGCGGGATTATTAAAATCCTTTCAGATTTAAAAAAAATGAAATTGACTGCAACAGGTTTCTTTTAATAATATGAAAAAATACCGGTGCAAAAATGAAATACAGAATATACCCTCTGCTTACAGGACACTTTACAGTTGCTTTCAACGGCATAGGAGATACCAGATTTCCGACCGTAAAAGATATTCCTTCATATATTTTTCTTCTTGTTGATGAAAACGGCGAGGCCGTTGTTGTAGATACAAGCTTTGATCTGGATCATATCCCCGCTCCTGATTCACATGGGGAGAGAGAGGCCGGTCAGCAGATCCCCTCTCTTTTCAAAAAAAAGGGGATTGATCCGCTGAGCGTAAAAACAATAATACAGACGCACCTTCACTGGGACCATGCGGCAGGGATAAAGCATTTCCCGCGCGCGGAGATTTATCTTCAGGCTGGTGAGATAGAAGGTCTATTCCATCTGAGAAAATATGAAGAGACATCATTCTGCCCCGCTCACTGGATCGACAGGCTTGATAGTTTTGTTCTTCTTAACGGCAGCCGGGAGATTCTCCCCGGAATAGAGGTTATACGCACAGGACGCCATACCCATGGGCACCAGGCGCTGAAGATACAGGGGGAGAAACAGAGCGTTATACTTCTCGGAGATTCCCCGTTTACCTATGAATGGTTATGGACACTTGTTCCTGATATTTACTGGAAAGAATATGCAGACGGAAAAGGAAAAAAGTTTTTCTGGAAAGATGAACTCCTGCCGGTAATTGATGAATGGTACAGGAAACAGAAGTGTACCTCATCGCAGGCCCTGAAGGATTATACCACGAAAGAACTCAGCAGTTTAGGGGATCTGAAAATTTTCTCCCACGACCCGGAACTTAAAAGTACAGAATATTTCTAACTCATACTTCTTCTGCTACATTGAATATTAAAACCGGTTTCTGTGAATACCTTACAACATGTTCGCAGCTGTTCTGGTGCAGGATATGTGTTAACCCCGGTCTTACATGGTGCCCCATAATAATAAGATCCACATCCAGTTCCTGAGCCTTTTCAAGAACCTTCGCACCGGGATCACCAACTTCAATGATCGGTTCAATATTCCTGTAATCCTCCGCCATTTTTCCTATATATTTCTTCATAATATCCATAGCTTCCTCTACAGCGCTTTCGCGGAAATCCTCCCACAACTTGTATGCATCGTAGTAGAAAGTCAGCTTCGGCATCTCCGCAATTACATGAATTGCATAAATTTTTGCCCTGTATTTTCTCGCAATATCAACTGCCTTCTCAAGAACATCCTGAGGTTTTTCGCTGAAACCCACTGCTACAAGGAATTTTATCTTTTTATCACTCATATAAAACCTCCATCTGAAGTCTGTATTATAAAGCTCACCGATAATCTATTGAATTTACGGAAAATTTCAATATTTCTTCAGGATATACACAGACCGTTCCGCGAAATAATTATATTTTTAATATAAAGAAACCGGTCTCTTTTAAAACCATCAGTTATCTGGTATAAATATATCAAACTCTGCCATGTTTCTTCCGATAAAATAACCAGGGTATTTTTTTTGGATTTCAGATGATATCTTATCTGAACCCTGTACCCTGAAGATTTTAAAATAAATATTTCCGGAATAAGCCGACAGCCTATGAAATTTAAGAAAAACATTTCATTGATACTGGTAATTTTTTTCTTATCCGCCGCGTCTCTTTCAGCTGAGGATTATCAATACCAGTATTTCAGCGAGAAGGATGAATATGTCCCTTTCTCCGACTATATTCCGAAAGTTAAAATGCATTACTATACCGTACCTCACCACCTGGAGGATTTTTATCTTCTTTTCGGCATGAAGCTATATTTCAACGAAAATTCCTTACGGAAAAATATTGAAATGCTTAAAACAGCTCTCAACACAAAGTTCCGTCATCCATCCGAGACCCTAGTCCCGGTCGATACTGAAGATGAATACCTCAAATACAGAAAACTTATGTACATGCATATAAACCTGATGATTATGAGAAACTACCTGAAAATCGGATCGAAATATGATAAAAAAAACATTAAATTTTACGATGCAACCTTTGCTAAAGATATCAGTGACAGCCTTGATATAGCAAGAAACTTCTACCAGGAAGCTATACCATACTGGGAGGAAGCAAAAAAATATGCAGCTGAATCGAGCAGAATTAAAATTACTACTAAACTGAGTAATATTGAAACCGAAAGGTACAGAATTATTACCGGAGATCTCGATTTTAATAGAATAATTAATAACCATATAACAGCTGTTAATAAAAAACAGGAAAAATTGAAGAATTATATTGCCGCGACACCCCAGAGTTAGATATAATTAATGCACTTTAAATTACAGGATGACCAGATGAATCTGCTTGATGTAATACGATCCAGGAGATCGATCCGCAAATATACGAAAGAACCTGTATCTGATAATCTGATTAACGAGATAATGGAAGCAGGAAGATGGGCGCCATCAGGAACAAATAACCAGCCATGGCGGTTTGCTGTAATTAAAGACAGGTCTTTTAAAGATAAACTTTCTAAAATGACACATTATTCCGGTATAGTTTCAGGTTCAGATTTCTGCATTGCGGTTTTTTATAACAATCCGGCAGGCTATCACAGGGATAAGGATTTGATGAGTATAGGAGCCTGCATACAGAATATGCTTTTGCATGCCCATTATCTCGGGATAGGATCTGTCTGGCTCGGGGAAATACTGAAAAACAGGGATAGTATAGTAGATATACTTGGAATCAATCCGTCAAATGAATTCGTGGCACTTCTGGCTTTCGGTTATCCTGATGAAAGTGCAACAAGTGAACGGCTTGATATGAATGAAATTCTGCTTAAGGTTTTCTGATAAGAAATCAAATTTCTATTTAAATCACTAAACTGAAAATTTAACAATATGGGTAACTGGATTTCCCGATAAAGGTAAGGTATAAATAATATGTATTTGTTGCCGGTCATTAACAGTTATACAGAAAATAATCAAGGTTAACTACGTGATAAACTCTTTTACCGAAATTCTGTTTATTCTCCTTTTATTCATTTCTATTGAACTCTGTATATTTATCAAAAATAAAAAAGCAAATTTATTGCTTCTTAACCTGTTTCCGTCACTTGTAATCTCGCTTTCTTCGATACTTTACAATAAAGGATTTCTCCTGTCATCTATTACGTATATTTCCAATGCCGGGCTGTTAATATACCCTTTTACGTTTATACTTCTTTTCTCTGACAATTATCCCCTTAATAAAAAAAGTCATCTTGTTAAAACTTTCATTCTTTCTACCCCTTTTATAATCCTGTTTTATATTGATCTGAATTATTCCGTCATTCTGCTGATGTATGCTGTGCTTTATACATTTCTCTTCATTTCAATAAATGATAAATTTTTAAAAAAGATTCCTATTCTCATCTTTATGATTATTCCTTCTCTATCGCTTTATTATTACAGCCACTTTGACAGGACAAAACTCCCGGTTATTCCGCTTGTTTTTATATGCATAGTCTCAACGCTTTTCGTGTTCTATAAATATTCGCGCAGGCTTCAATTCATCGGATTAAGAATTCAAAGTATCAACAGTCTGAATAAGAGGCTCAACCAGGTTATCACAAGACTAAGGCAAAGCAACGATACATTAAAAAAAATAATCTCACAAAAAGATATTGAAATTCTTCAGATTGCAAGGCATGCGAGTTTAGCCGAGGTAACAACCGGAATAGCGCACGAACTTGCCCAGCCGCTGACTGGAATTAAATGTATATCCCAGAATATGATCGATGATATCAACTACAACGATTTTGATCATATGCAGGCGGTATCTGATCTTGTAAAAATATCATCGCTGGTAGACAGGTCATCTTCAATCATTGACCATATAAGAACTTTTTCAAGGAAAAGGGGCTTCTCTTTCCAGCAGGCAGACCTTAACGCATGCATCCTGAATGCCATTGAACTTATAGATAACCAGATGAAAAACTGTAAAATTGATCTTTTATTCGTTCTTGATGATTCAATTCCAAGAATCTACGGGGATAACCTCTCGCTGGAGCAGCTGTTTATAAACCTGATATTAAATTCTAAAGATGCTATAATACAGAAAATGGAATCTGTAAAAGATTTTGCAGGAGCGATAAAAATAACAACTACATTCCATGACACCTTTGTAAAGCTTGTCATTGAAGATAACGGCCCTGGAATACCCGAGGATACAATCCCTAAAATATGGACCCCGTTTTTCACAACAAAACAGAAAGGGAAGGGAACCGGGATTGGACTTTCCCTGAGCCATAGAATTATAAAAGAACATAACGCCGATGTTTCAATAAATACATCCGGAAATGGTACGATTTTTACTATTATATTTCCTGTTAAAAACCCGCACCAGGAAGAACTGTCACAATCCTGAGTTGTTGATCCACTGGTCATCCTCTTCATCAAGGTAAACTTCATCCATAATATCTGCAGCCCAGGAGTTTTTCCCTGAAATTTTTTTCAGTATAATTGCCGAAATAACTTTTACAGGCTTTACCTCACTCCATATACTCTCCGAGAGACATCTCCAGTGATTGTCCAGCTTTAATGGTTCAGATATACCTGAAGAACAGGTATCACAGATAAACACGCATCTGTCGGAATCGGGTTCTCCGGATATCGGCGGAATCTCAACTACATTCAGTTTAACTCCAGCCGTCAGACAAAGCTCACATTTAGATCCTGATCTCCGGGTCAGTTCACGTCCCAGCATGTTTAACTCCTCCTGCCGTTTCCTGTTTACTTCGTATCCTTTTGCCATAAATTTTCACCGTGCATTTCCAGATTTTAAACATGATCACAGATGCTGTCTCTTTTCTGTAATTATTAAATCATATCAGTCTTAATATAAAATCCCGGTTATAAAGCCTTCTCTAAATACAATCAATAGCCGGTTTTATTCTGTAAAATTTTAAAAAAATATTTACATTTCCAAGAAATTGCATATATTCATTAAAGCAGAATCTTTCTGATTTGTGGGAAAAATTATGATAAATATAAACATCAGTTTAAAAAATTTATTTCTTAAAAATTATGAAAATGATTCATTTATGAAAAAGCAGAAAACCTATGTATTCATGTGGATGCAGCTGATTTTTCTTATACTCATTATATTCTCTGCTTTGAGCACCAACATTTTTTCACCCCACGCTGCCACGTATGTTTATAATATCAGCATGGTTGTTATTGCAACCGGATTTTTAATAGCCTTATTAATTCTTCGCTCAGGGGCATATAATATTGCTTCTTATTTTGGTATTTTTACCCCTTTAATACTTGTTGCTTTACAATCCTACCTGATAAATACAATGGTTGGAAAATATATTTATTTTTTATATTTCATGATTTTTATAGTGATGTCTGCACTTTACGGTAATAAATATACAATCGGAATAACAACAATTTTCGTTATACTTATTACAGTTGTAATCGTTAAAGGGTCAGCAGAATTAATTCAGGGCTCTTATATCAATCTTACAATTTCTCATGTATCAATTGTTGCGATTTTTATTTCTGCGCTTTGTTTTCTTATATTTAAAATTGTCAGAGAAACTCTCAATGAAGCTGAAGAAAAAAATATTCAGCTTAAAAAGTATCTCGAAGAAATTAATAGTATTGTCAGCACCTGCACGGTCGTAGCTGATACTCTTGCTGAAACCGCGGGTTCACTTTCTTCAAATTCTTCTTCTTTTTCCGACGACGCACAGGCCCAGGCGGCAAGCATAGAAGAAATTACATCAACTCTTGAAGAAATTGCCGCATCTTCAGAGTCTTCCGCTAATATGACAGTCAATCAAAACGATGAAATAACCCTTCTCATAAGCGATCTGAAAAAAATGTTTGAGATAGTTTCAACCGGACAGTCCAAGATGAATCTCGCGCTTACTTTAAAAACTGATCTTGACAGCAGGATAAACGATGCTATCGGAGAAATCAAAAAATGTCAGAAAGCTCTTGATAATGTAATTCTAAGCAGCGGCAAAGTCACTGATGCCACGTCACTGATAAATGATGTATCCGATCAGATAAATCTTCTTTCGCTGAATGCTTCTATTGAAGCTGCACGCGCCGGCGATCATGGAAAAGGTTTTGCTGTAGTCGCAGATGAAGTCGGTAAACTCGCGGAAAAAACACAACTCAACGCGAAAGATATTACAAACCTGGTCCAGATTACCGATAGTGAAATGAAAATAACAAGCCAGGCTTTAACAAATGTAAATATATCATCAGAAGAAGTCTTAAAGCTTGCATCTCAATTCGGTGAACTTGTCGTGGAAGTTAATAAAATATCTGAAAACGATCTTTCAATGAACAAAAAACTGCAGGAAAACGCTGCAAACGTACTTTCCGGTTCTAATGAAATAAAATCATCAATGCAGGAACTTAAATTCGCGCTGGAGGAGATAACCAAATCAGTTTCTGTAATTAACGAATCCACACAGAATCTTGCGTCCGGCGCTGAAGAGATAAGCAGCTCTTCAGGAAATCTTGCTGATTCAGCAGATAAACTGACTGCCATTTTAAAGAGAAACGATTAACACAATATTTTTTTATCATTCGTATTATACAACATTCTTATAACAGCAGTTTCCATTTGCAGAAAAAACAGTTCTGAAAAAAGAGATACCTCTTTTAATGACACCACAATTTCAGGCTCTATCAACGACCAGTTCATCGGCAAAATACTATTACTCAGTAAAAGATCTTTATACTGTACTCAGTTCTTCAAGCTGCAATTCTATTTTAACAGCTGATCATAAACTCTCATCATTCAGTACCACAGCCGCACAGAGTGATGCCGGCAAGTAAACACATTACACACCAGATATTATCAACAGCGGTTTCCCGTACCTGACAAATCTTGTACCATAGCACGCAACAGAAACATGGGAACGGCTCACGTTCCCATGTTTCAACTTTTCAATCCATCAGAACAGTGTCTTCAGCAGAATCGTTTTATTCTTTGCACCGGTTTTGGAATAAATATTCTGGACATGATTGCGCACTGTGTTCATTGACAGATTTAACTTCTCGGCAATTTCATGGTATTCA
>Ga0116171_10005545_pt1 | contig 11066 bp, 5 predicted proteins | sample AD_JPNHW2_MetaG_FD_89798 | JGI IMG/M metagenome (GOLD analysis project Ga0116171, IMG submission 89798) | Active sludge microbial communities of municipal wastewater-treating anaerobic digesters from Japan - AD_JPNHW2_MetaG | ecosystem: Engineered > Bioreactor > Anaerobic > Digestate | place...
CTAAAGACTGGGGAATGGTGCAATGGGTTAAACCGCTGATCGACATCATGATGGCCGGAGTGGCAGATGTGGTTGACTACCAATTACGCCAAATGTTCGACGCTGTTGGCGCCCCTAACCAATACCTGCGCATCAACACCGAAATGCCAATTGATGTAAATCCGGATATGGACGATGCTTCAGCCAAAAATCTCCAGGCACTTAAAGAACTGGGAACCTACACAGCTCAAAGCTTTGACGCTCAAATCGACGCTTTTATCGATTTGCTGGTTTAAAAAGTAAAAAGCTCCGGTCAAAGAAAGGTCGGGGCTTCTTGCTAAAAACTATACCCTACCCCAAATTTAATTCCAGATTGCCAAAGGTGTTCGATCGAATCTCCGCTGCCGGGCGAAATCAACAAATGGCGCTGGAAAAACGGATTGACCATTACACTCCAATTTTTGCAGGTATATTTTCCGCCCAACCCAAAGGCAAAGCCAACACCCGATTGATCGGCAATGGAAGCTGTTGAAGCGTGATTGGCTTCGAAGTCGAGCGTTGGACCGGCCTCAACAAAAAAATATTTCAGGAAAGCAAGATTGCAGTACACAGGAACCGACACCATGTTTATTTCTGAGGTTTTGTAATGAACCACTCCATCAGGGAAATAGTCAGTTTCTATTTTATTGTGGACGTATTGTAAGCCGGTTTCAATGGAAAGAAACGAATTAATACCTCGCGAATACCTCAGTTCAAAGAGGTTGGCACCTTTACCGGAATGACCCATATCGCCAATCCAACCATCTTTTATATCTACCCCATTGCTGGCAGGAGAATAAAAGAACGATAGCCTGTTTTTGGTTTGTGAAAAAGCCAAAAAGGTCATCAACATGTAACACAAAAAAAAGAAGGTCGTTTTCATCGTCTGGCTGGTTATGTCATTTCAAACATAGATGAGAAATTCTGATTTTCAGTTGCGTCACCCCAAAATTCCTTCTGACTTCTAAATAAATTTTTCTCTCTTTTGAAGATTAAACAGTCCGTAAAGGACAAAAAGCACGGTTCCAACGGCCAGAAAAATGCGGTTCTTCATGGTAATTTCTTTCCAGATCATCTCGTTCAGGCGATTAGGAATATCGAATGGATTCAGGAAAATGTTCCACATGGTACGTTCGAGTATTCCTGAAATGATAAGTAACCCAACGCCGATAATAACCATAACAACGGCTGTTCCGTTCCCATTCTTTATAATGGTTGAAAAAAGAAATGCAAGCGCTCCCAAAAAGTAAATCGGGAACATGATGTGCCAGGTTAATTCCAATATTCCAACAGGCGCAAGCAAAAAATAACTCATTGTAGTAAGTCCGAGCATCATCAAGCCAACCAACGCAAAAATCAGGATCAATCTCACCAGCCAAACTTTGTAGCGATAGTCGGGTATTCCGAAAAGAATTTCGAGAATGCCGGCATCCAAATCGTTCTGGATTCCAAATGTCATGGGGTAGAAAATGAGCAATAAGCCCGGCATAATTTGCAGATCGTAAATAAAGCCTTCGTCGGGTTGGTTTCCGTCGTAAATGTTGGTTACTGCGATAAAGAAATAAAAGGCAATGGCAGCCAGCACAAACCAAACGAAGCGGTTGCCAAAAATCACCTTCATATTGTATTTCACCAGTTTCAGGAACAATGTCCATACATTGGCCGCATTTATTGCTGATTTCATAATTTTATTGACTGAATATTAATGATCAACGATTAACGATTGGTGAAGTAGCCCGACTTCTAAAATCGTTAATCATCAATCTCTAATCGCTAATTTTTTATTTCAAATCTTTTATCAAACACAAATAGGCATCTTCCAAAATCGGGCTGATTGGCTCGGCATGCTCAACAGGCTTTTGCTTCGACAGGAAGCGAACCCTGATCATATCGCCCTGTTTCATGTGATGAGTGACCAGATGCTTGTTTTCCATTTTGTCAAAATCTTCGACCGGAACATCAAACTGCCAAACCATATCTTTTGCCAGATGCACCATATCCATCGGCGTTCCGTGATATTTCACCCTTCCCCGGTTGATAACCGCTACCTGGTTACACGAGCTCGAAATATCCTCAATAATGTGTGTTGAGAAAATCACGATTCGTTCGCGGCTCAACTCAACCAACAAATTACGGAACCTGATTCGTTCGCGCGGATCGAGACCTGCTGTTGGTTCGTCAACCACCAGAATCTTTGGCAAATGCAGTAAAATCTGCGCAATACCAATTCGCTGTTTCATACCTCCCGAGAACGATCCAATTTTGTCGCCACGCTTTTCCCACATGTGAACGGCCTTCAGCACATATTCAATGCGGTCTTCCCGTTCTTTTTTATCAGATAGGCCTTTCAGAATAGCCTGATAATCGAGAAAATCCTGTGCAGGCATATTTTCGTACGTTCCAAATTCCTGCGGAAGGTAACCAATCAATCCCTGAAGTTCTTCGCGTTTCTCCTGCGTATCAATTCCATTGATCCAGATTTTACCATAACTTTGCTCCAGAATACCGCAAATAATACGCATCATCGTCGATTTACCGGCTCCATTCGGGCCAAGCAAACCAAACATACCAGTTGTAATTTCAAGCGAAACGCCATTCAGCGCCTTGAAAGGTTGATGCTGTTTCCCAATAACCGGAATTCGTTTAACCATTCTGAACAAGCCGCGCCGCATGCCACCAAACCGGCCAGTGATCCGATCGATGTTTATTTTCTCTTCGTACAACCGCTTAGATGTCACGGAAATGGCGAGTGCCAGATACCATAAAACAGTGAAAAACAAAACCAGTCCCCAGGTTCTCGTAGTGCGCCAAACCAGAATTAATTCAATGGCAGGCAATATCCAGAAAAGGAATATGTGCACCAGTTTGTATAGTTTCAGTGGTAATTTTCTGCCCGATTTTTCAGCCTTGTAATTCAGGAAGAAACCAAATGGTTTCCAAATACTTAACGCCAGACTGGCAATTCCGATCGATAACAAGATTGACCAGAATGCTGAATTAAGATAGATGAATGCAAAATAGACCAGGAAAATCAGTACCGGCAACTGCCAAATGAGATAGTCGAATTCCTTCAACGTACGGTATTGCTTTTCGAGACCTGCTCGCCGCCTGATTTTTTTACCCGATTCCCATTCGCGTTCGAAGCGGCTTTCTCTGTCGTATATTTTGACCAACTTCCGAATTTGTATCTTAATTGAGTCGTGCTCGCCAATCAATTTGGTTTGTGCCTTTCGCAGGCTGTTCAAAACAAACCATGTTGAGCCAGGAACCAGAATAACAACCAAAATCAAGTCGAGCATTTGCCACAGCCCCGAATCAACTTCTAAATAAATAAGCACAAACGAAGCGGCCATTAGAACAAACTGGAGAATCTTGATCTGGAGAGAAAGCTTTTTAAACCACTCAATGGCATTTTCGAGTCCGGAATAAAACGTTGGGATAAATACCAGCGTGAGCAGCGTACTGAGCGCCAACCCGCCAATAACAACTATGGCAAACGGAGCGCCAATGGCACTGACATATTCGGCATTTCCCATAGCCAGCGGGAACATCCCGACGATGGTCGTTATGGCTGTAATCAGAATTGGGCGAACGCGCGACAGACCGGCTGTCATCACCGCACGCGACCGGCGGAACCCGCGTTTACACAGGATATTTGTATAGTCAATCAGGATAATTCCGTTGTTCACTACCACCCCGAGCAAGATCAGGAAGCCAATTAAAGTATTTGAATTGAGCAAGCTGTTGTTCGTAATTATCAGCGCAATTAGCGAACCAATGGCTGCCAGCGGAATGGAGAACAACAGAACAAACGGTGTTGCAATCGACTCGAATACCGAAGCCATAATCATGAAAATCAAAATAATTGCTGCTCCAATCATAAAATAGAACTCCGAATAATCGGTTTCTTCGTGTACAACTTCGGCGGCCACGCCCGAAGGCAGATTGTAGTTGGCAACCAGTTCGTCAATCTGGTACCGGTAAGCAGCCAAAAGATCGTTCGAGCTGTTGGCCTCGCTTACAAACCGGTAAGTGAGCTCAATCTGTTTTTCCTGATTCACCCGGTTTATTCCCGAAAGACCTGTTGCATAAACAATATTGGTAAAGTCCTGAAGATCATGAACACCTCCTGACGCATCGGTAATCGGCAAGCGACGAAGCTCTTCCATGGTACGGTCGGTCTTTTTCTTTTCAATGTCTTCAGGAGTATTTTGTGTGATAATGATGTCGTATTCGTCAACGCCCTGCTTGTATTTAATACTGGTATTTATCTCTTTAGAAAAGGAGTTGAGCTCCGACATGATGTTGCTCAGTGTGATGTTGTATTCGGTCATCAGCAACGGATTGAAATACATGTGAACCTCGGGCCGGTTATCAGAAATATTCAGGTTAACCGACTGGACCGACTCCATTTGATCGACAAAATATTTCAGATCTTCAGCCACTGCCCGAAGCTTTTCAAAATCCTGTCCTTTCAGCACGATCTTTTCCTCGTTTGTACCAATACCCAGCAACTTCTGGAAATTTCCCATCATATTGCGGCTTCCGCCCTGGAAACTTCTCGTGTTGGCCGTTTGTGTGAACGAAATCGAAGAAGCTTTAATTCCCTTTGTACGGTCGTTGATATCAGATTTTATCTGCGGAAACGTTCGGTTAGCTATATCCTGAAATTTATCTTTGAGTTTTACAGTAACCGTAGCCTGCTCCTCTTCAATCTTACTAATTACATCCTGCTTTTCGGCCAGGTCGTCAAGCTTCTTTTCTATCTCCTGAACGGTGTGGTCGGTCGTTTCGAGCGACGATCCGGAAGGCATAGTAACATAAAGGTTAATCTCCTTGGTTTCAACCTCCTGTAACGAACTGATGCTTACCGCAAGAGAAATGAATACCGCAAGAAAAAAAGCGACAATGCCACCAATAATGGTTGCTGCAGGAAACCGCATCGACTGTTTGAGCAAAACCAGGTAAACCTGCACCATGCGCAAATTGGTCGTAACTTTCTCGAAGAAAATGTTTTTGGCAACGCGCTTTTTAAGCAAGGCATACGAAGCCATCGGAACCAGCAACAGCGCAACCGCCAGCGAAACCAAAACCGTTGAAACAATGGATACACCTACGTTATACCCAATCATTTCGACCATAAAATTCTTCGAAAATACGAAGGGCAAAAACACCGTGATTGTTGTGAGTGTTGAGGCCAGAATCGACCGCCATACCTCGGTTGTTCCCTGAACTACAGCCTGTAACGGAGGAACCCCCTTCCCAGCCAGCCGGTATATATTTTCGAGCACCACCACGCTGTTGTCGAGCAACATCCCGATTGCCAGCGCCATCCCAACCAATGTGAGGCTATTGAGTGTGATATTAAACGCATAGAAAAAATTAAACGCAGTGAATATTGAAATTGGAATAGCAACTGCGATGAACGAAACAATCCGCAGGTTTTTCAGGAATATCCAGAGTACGAAAATGGCCATAATTCCACCAACAATAGCCAAATCAATAATCTGGTCAATGTTTTTTTCCATCTGATCAGCAGCATTGCTTATTTCGGCAACCTCAATATCCTTTGGGGCCATTTTCTCGTTCAGCTTTGCAATTACTTTCCGGGTCGATTTCGATAAATCAATCAAATTGGCCTGCGAATCGTTCACGAGCAGAATCGTTACTGCATCTTTGCCATTTACGCGACTGAACGATGTTTCTTCCTTCTCGCCAAACTTCACCTGCGCCACATCTTTCAGCAAGATTGGTCCATTTGCCACCACGAGGTTTTCCAAATCTTCAACCTTGGTGTATTCGGCCGTAACGTGCACAAAATATTGTGCAGTTTTTTCTTTCAGATTACCCACGTAGGTTCGTGAGCCATTGTTTTGCGACAGCAACGAACGAATTTTTGCAGGTGTAATGTGATAAGCCTCACAGGCCTTAACGTCCAGAATTACCTGAATAGACTTTTGCCGTCCGCCATAAACATTCACCGAAGCAATTCCGTCGATGTTTTCCAGTTCAGGCTTTATTTCCTGCTCAACAATGGTTCGCACCCGGTCAACACCACCTTCGCCACGCGCCTGAAGCTCCATGAACTGGCTGTTCATCTGCTGCAAATCGACCTTGGCAACCGCCACCCTAACTCCTGTTGGCATCGAAGCCTGCAATTCGTTTATCTTTTCCTGAAGTTTCAGGTAGGCATATTTGAAATTGACATTCTTCTGATAATAAACAACAATCGTACTGGTTTTTGAATTGATGTTCGACTCAATCGATTCAATTCCTTCCAACGTTCCAATTGCACCCTCGATTGGAATAGTTACCTGATTTTCCATGAATTCAGGAGCCAAATCGGTCGTTGAATTAGCCTGAACAAACAGGAACGGCAGTTCAGCATTGGGCAACAATTCCACAGGCAACTGCCTGTACGAAACATACCCCAGAACTGTCAGTCCCAGAAACAGCATGCTAATCAGTACTTTTCTCTCTATAATGAATTTCATGTTCAAAAATATGAGCCCCTTTCAATCTCCCCCAAAGGGAAAAGTCCGGGAACATTTTTTCAAAATAATTTCAACGCGGCACCCTTCTTTAGCCCTCCATTTCGGGGAGCGTTGGCGAGGGGCTTTCTTTCTTTCTCCGGAAACGGTCTTTGATCCCGTCGAGCACATCAAATACACACGGAATCACCACCAGCGACATAACCGTTGACGTAATCAACCCACCGATAACTGCCAGCGCCATTGGCGACCGAAGCGAAGTACTTTCGCCAAACCCGAAAGTCAGCGGAAGCATTGCCAAAATAGTTGTCAGTTTGGTCATCAGAATAGGTCTGATACGTTGCTGCCCGGCCTGTACAATGGCTTCGCGGCGCGATAATCCGTCTTTCTGAATCTGCAAAATGCGGTCGACCAGCAGAATGGCATTGTTAACGGCAATACCAACCAGCATAATCACCCCGATCAACGCCATGATATTCAATGTTTTGCCCATAATGAAGAAGATGAGCACCGACCCCACGATGGCAAATGGTATCGTTGTAAGAATGGTAAACGGATGCAAAAGCGATTCGAACTCGGCCGCCAGAACCATGAACACCAGAATGATGGACAGGAGCAATGCAAAGCTGAGTGCATTCATCGATTCTTTCCGTTTTTCCTCCTCGCCCGTAATTTTTATTTTATAGTCAGGAGGTAAGGGAATGCCTGCAATAGCCTGATTAACTTTGGCAACCATTTTATCCAGAGCAATATCTTTGTTCATATATCCGGTGATCTTTCCGATACGAACCTGGTTTCTTCTGAAAATTTCCTTCGGCGAACGGTCTTCCTTAATGGTTGCCACTTCGCTCACCCGAACAACTGTTGTACCGCTCTTGATTTCCATGTCCGCCAAATCTTTCAGTCCTTTGTCGGGGAAGCGAAGTGTAATGTCCTGCATTTCTCCGCCTTTTTCGATTGTTCCCGATGTTTTACCGGTTAGCTGATTTTGAATTTGGGTGATGATATTTGATACGCTCAGGCCAAAAATACCGGCCCGCAACCGATCTACAACCACCTCTACTTCAGGCGATCCGCCTTCCATCGACGATTCCATGTTGTATAATTCAGGAATAGATTGGCTTGCAGTCATTACCTGTTTCGACAAATCTTCAATAACCTGCAAATCGTCGCCCTGAATTTCGATCACCAGCGGTGCTTCATCCGTTCCCATCAGGCCACCTAATGCCGTTTGATCTTCCACAAATTTCAACTCAATATCGGGCAGTTCACCAATGGCCTTTGATATGGTTTGAATGGCCGCCGTTGAACCCATTTTATCATTTTCTTTCAGGATGATCTTTATATTAGCGGTGTTCTCGCCTTCGAACAACGAATTTTCGCCGGAAAGCAATCCGGTTGATGGCCCAACCTGGCTGTACAACGTTTCGAGGTGATCGCCCAACGCCTCGCGAATAAGGTTTTCGATGTTCGAAACAGCTGCATCTGTCCGGGTCAGTCTTGTTCCTTCAGGCATTTTAACGTCGAGCGAAAACTGCCTTGTTTCAGATTTTGGCATGAACTCAGTACCAATGTATGGAATCAAAAGAACCGAAAGTCCCAGCAGTACGATCGCTCCCAGAATAACAGGCCAGCGGTAATTCAGCAATTTGCCCAAAAACCTTCCGTAGCCTTTTACCTGAACCGATTTCGATGCACCGGTTTTCTTACTGTTTTTGAAGAAGTAATTGTAAAGCATGGGAATTAGCAAAATTGCTGCCGCCAACGACGAAACAAGCGAGAAGGTAATTGTCCAGGCCTGATCGCGGAATAGCGCGCCAGACGCACCATGCAGGTAAACAATCGGCAGGAATACAATGATTGTCGTAATGGTTGACGAGGTAATCGCCCCGCTCACCTGCGACGACCCTTCAATGGCTGCATCTTTCACCGACATGCCGGTTTCGCGTAGCCTGAAAATGTTTTCCATAACCACAATGGCATTGTCAACCAACATTCCGGCGCCAAGAGCCAATCCGCCAAGCGTCATTACATTCAGGCTCAATCCGTTAAAATACATCAGGTTGAATGTTGCGATAATCGACACCGGCATCGAAACACTGATAAGCATTGTGGTTCCAATGCGTCGCAAAAACAGGTAAACGACAAAAATAGCCAGCGCCATACCAAGCAACGAGGTGTCCTCCACCTCTTTAATGGCATTGCTGATGAAAGTTCCCTGGTTCGACACGATTTTCAGTTTGTAACCTGGTAGGGCTTTCTCCATGTCAACCATTGCCTTCGAGATCTCCTCCACTGCCTTCACCGTATTGAAACTGGTTTCCTTGTAAACCGACAAACCCAGGCAACGGGTGCCATCCATCCGTACAATATTTTCAGGGTCTTTATTGGCAAAGCTCACTTTGGCCACTTCGCGCAGGTAAATTGGCGCTTTTGAGGCAGTTCCATCGGTTGAAACGGCCTTATAGCCAACTATAATATTTTCGAAATCGGCCACATCCGACAAAAGGCTGACTCCTTTCACCACGTATTTCAAGCCCATTTCGGTTATCGACCCTCCTGAAATACTTTGGTTAAAGCTCTGGATTTTTGTGTTTATGTCATCGAGTGTAAGGCCAAACGCATCGAGCATATATTGGTCGGTTTTTACCAACACCTCATTTGTTTCCGAACCCGACACTTCAACATCGGCAACACCTTCGAGCCTTATCAGCTCATTACGAATGTAGTTTTCGGCCACTTTCCGCAGCTCGTTCATATCGGTTATCGACTCGTGCGACAGGGCAATAACCATTACCGGCGCGGTATTCGGGTCGTGTTGGGTGATGTTTATTTCGTCGAGCGTTTGGTTTTGTGCAAACGATGTTGCGGCTTTCTGCAAATCCAGAAAAGCCTCGTCCATGTCTTTGTTCCACGCGTATTCAACGGTAATCTGCGCTGTTCCTACTTTCGAAATAGACGACACCTGAACCACCCCCGATTGCCGGATAGCCAGCGATTCGAGGTTTTTCACAAATTGCTTTTCGATCTCTTCCGGCGGGCGTTCTCCCGATTTCAGCTCAATAAACAAACGCGGGTTGTTTATCTCCGGAAACAAGTCTATACCAAGCTTGTTGAAAGAGATATATCCAAGCAGAACCACCGCCAGAACCACCATCAGGATAGTTACCGGAAAGTTGACTGCAAATTGTGTAAGTTTTTTCATTCGTTTTTTTGTTTCGGGTTGCGTGTAGCAGGTTATGAGTTGCATTTCGCAGGGGCTTAAACTTGTATCATGCAACCCGTAATCCGCAGCATTTTTCCTATTTCACAATCTTAACTTTCGAGCGGTTTTTCAGCGTTTCGAAACCTTTAATGACAAGGCGATCATTCTTTTTCAGGCCTGAAGTAACTTCTGCCTCGGTCTGATTTTCGTAGCCAAGTGTGATTCGCTTTTCGATGGCTGTACCATTGTCAACAATGAAAACCGATTTACCGCGCTGGTTTGAAATGATGATGTCTTTCGGGATAACCACAACGCTGTCTTTACGCGCCAGAACAATGTCTGCTCTTGAGAACATACCCGGACGAAGTTTCAAATCAGGATTCGGAACCTCAACAATACCTTTAAAGGTGCGGGTTTCGGTGCTGATAGCCGGCGACAATTCCTTGATGTCTCCCTTCAGCGTATCGTTTGGCAATGTGTAGTTCATCACGCGAACCAGTTGATTGAGAGCAACCTCGTTGATGTATTTCTCAGGCAGATTGACGTCGATAGTCATCAGGCTGTAATCTACAATGCTGAATGCTTCAACGCCCGAAGCTACCTGAGTACCGTTTGTTACAGCCGGAAGATTGGTAATTACGCCTTTAAACGGAGCGCGAATTTTCATTTTAGCCAGCTGGATGTTGGCTTTATCGAATGCGTCTTTTGCGTTGGTGTAATTAACTTCCGAATTGCGGTAATCGAGCTGCGTAACGCCGCCTTTTTCGTAAAGCGATTGCTGTTTTTTCATGGTTTGCTCGGTAATTTCCAGGTTCAGCTTTTTGCTCTCCAAACCCAGGCCATTCAGGTATTCAGCGTCCTCAATCTGGATAATTACCTGACCATTATCAACCAAATCGCCTAAAGCAAATGGACGGTGCGTTTTGGGATTTACCATCAGTTTGTACGAGCCCGAAATCTCTGTTTTTACGGTCGCCGTTTTGTTTGCTGCCAGCGTCCCGGTTGTGTTAATTATCTTTTCTATCGACTTGGGTTTAATATCGTTAACCGAAACCGGAACGGCCAATTCGGTAGTTGTGTTCGACGGCTGATTGTTGCAGGCAATTATTGCCCCAAGAAAAATTAGCAAAGCGAGAATTTGATAGAATGGTTTCATATTGCTGATTTGTTTTATTATTTTTTCTGAATGATGTTTTGAGGAACAAGCGGCTGATTGGTTTCAAAATCGAAAAGCGACTGGATTTTTAAATTCAGCAACTCATTTTTATAGTCAATCAACGACTGCGCATAAGCCATTTTCTTCTGCGAAAGCTGCGTCTGATAAAGGTTTAAGTCCATACTGGTTAAATCGC
>Ga0116171_10005546_pt1 | contig 11065 bp, 10 predicted proteins | sample AD_JPNHW2_MetaG_FD_89798 | JGI IMG/M metagenome (GOLD analysis project Ga0116171, IMG submission 89798) | Active sludge microbial communities of municipal wastewater-treating anaerobic digesters from Japan - AD_JPNHW2_MetaG | ecosystem: Engineered > Bioreactor > Anaerobic > Digestate | place...
ACGCGCGAGTGGTTCGATCCTGTCAGATACATTTCCAATGCTTCCAGCGGGAAGATGGGAATCGCGCTTGCCGATCAGGCATACAAAATCTCCAGGGATACTTTTTTTATACATGGGCCGGTAAGTGAATATCTTTTAAAGGATAAACCGTACAGATGCAGGCAGGTTGAAACGACAGAAGATATGCTCAATGCAGTGCTGGAAGAGATTGGAGAAAATTCTGTCCTGATTATGTGCGCGGCCCCCGCGGATTACACGCCTGTAGAGAAATCCGAAGAAAAGATTAAAAAACAGGACGGGGATATGATTATTCGGATGAAGAGGACACCCGACATCCTTAAAAATGTCGCGGAGGCCAGGAGGTCGAGGAAACTGAAAAGGTTTTTTACGGCGGGATTTGCCGCGGAGACAACTGACACTGAAAATTATGCGATGTCCAAGCTGGCCGCAAAAGATCTTGATATGATATGCCTCAATGATGTTTCAAAAGAGGGCGCGGGATTCGGAGTGGACACAAATATTATGACCCTTTTTACCAGGACCGGATTAAAGATTGAATTACCCATTCTATCGAAGGATAAGGTCGCTTCTGAAATTCTGAAGCAGATTGATGCGGAACTTTTAAAGAGAGGTGATTAGTTATGTATATACGAAAACCGGCCGTAGCAGGTTCGTTTTATCCCGGCGATCCTGATTATCTGCGCGAAGTAATTACCGGGTTTTTAACCGATGCCGGGCCTTTATCTCCGGAATTCGAGCATGATAAAATTATGGGTGTAATATCACCCCACGCGGGATATGTTTATTCAGGCCCGGTTGCAGCCTATGGTTATAAATATCTCGAAAGGAGCAGTTTAGACAGCTTTGTAATAATTGCCCCTTCACATCGCGGGAGGTTCAATGGTGCTTCGATAATTCCGGGTGGTATTTACAGGACTCCGCTTGGAGATGTGGAGATAGATTCAGGCCTTGGTGAAAAACTTGAGAAGAGGGAACATTTCGGGTTCCTGAAAGAAGCGCAGGAGATGGAGCATTCGCTTGAAGTACAGGTCCCTTTTCTGCAGATGGTTAAACCTGACGTGAAGATTGTCCCTGTCGTAATGGGGACTGTGCATACTGATCTGTGCAGGGCTATCGGCGAGACTATAGCGGAAGAGATTATATCTTCCGGGAAATCATATGGAATAATCATATCCACCGATCTTTCTCATTACCATCCTTATAATGAAGCTGTAAAAAAAGATAAAAATTTTATACTCGCTCTCGAAACATTCAGTGAAAAAAAAGTCGAAGAATCTATTGCGTCAGGAAAGAGTGAGGCCTGCGGCGAGGGCGCAATACTTGCCGGGATGTTCCTTGCGCGCAAACTCGGCGCCGGCAGCATTAAAACGCTAAAATATGCAAACTCCGGCGACACAGCTGGGCCGAAAGATCAGGTTGTAGGCTATCTCTCTGCGTTAATTTTAAAGTAGTTAAAGCGGGTTAATTAATATGATTGAATTAAACAGGGATCAGCAGATTAATATGCTTAAACTTGCGAGGAAAACGATTGCCGACAGGCTCGGTATAGCAGAAGACATAGAAATACCTCCATTAGATGAAGATATTTTCAAAGAAAAATGCGGAGCATTTGTCACTTTACATATCAGGGGAAATCTGCGGGGATGTATAGGTTATATCGAAGGAGTTAAATCAATTCCGGCAACAGTAAAAGATATGGCCGTCTCATCCGCGTTCAGTGATCCGAGGTTCTCCTCTCTTACCAGGGATGAGTATAAAAAAATTGATATTGAAATATCAATACTCTCTCCAATAGAAAAAGTTAACGACCTGAGTGAGATTGTCGTCGGGCGTGACGGGCTTATTATTACAAGGGGATATAACCGCGGTTTACTTCTTCCCCAGGTGCCTGTTGAACAGGGGTGGGACAGGGATACTTTTCTCACTCACACATGTTATAAAGCGGGTCTCCCCGGAGATTCATGGAAAAAAACGGGAGTATTAATCGAAAAATTTTCGGCCCAGGTGTTTTCTGAGAAGGAATTGTTGAAAAAGGGGTAGCAATACATGCTGGTTTATAATATGCGGTTTTATGGAATAAACAGTAAAGAATAACTCATCTGTCATTCCCGCCTTCGCGGGAATGACAAAGAATATACTGATTCAATCGTAAAACGATTTTGGAATGTTCAATAAATAATAAGTTAATAATCACTGCTATTGATGGCGGGAAATATTAAAAAAGGTAGTTTATATAAAATGAAAAATAAAATTCCGGCCTTATCGCTGATTTTAACACTCACTTTTACTTTCTCATGTAAAGAGAAAAAACCATTTGTTGATCCTGCGTTTGTCTTTCTGAAATGGTCCAGCGCTGTAAAAAACCTGAACTATAAAGAATATAGTGAATGCGAAGCATTCCCTAAAGATGAAATCGTCTTCCGCGAGCTGTATACCGATTTTTATTATGCCGACCTTATTATAAGGGAACTTGGTGAATTTAAACCGAACGATGTCAGGACGGATATAGAGGGATACAGGTATAATATCCGGAAAGTATATTTTGAGTGCAAAAGGATAGAAAGAAAAACGGGGCGTGCTGTTCAGATGATGAAGGGTGATATAGAATTCATAAACTATATAAACGGTCCAGGTTTGAATAAAGGATGGCTTATGTATAACAGAACGATAATAAATACGGGGATAAATATAAAAAAATGAAATTTTTTGAATTTTTTGTCGGGTTCCGCTATTTAAAATCAAAGAAAGCGCAGGGATTTATATCCTTCAATACGCTTCTTTCAGTTTTTATAGTTTTTATTGGTGTTTTTATTTTAATTGTAGTGCTTTCTGTCATGAACGGTTTTCAGGGACAGATAAAAGATAAAATTCTTGATATCGATTCGCATATAGTCATATCAACCCTTGCAGGTGAAATTGACGGTGTAGCTATTAATAATTATAAAGAGATATCTGATAAAGTAAAAAAAATGGATCATGTTATATCTGCAAATGCATACATACAGGGACAGGGATTATTCAGGTTCAGAAGAAATATCGGACCGATAATGATCAGGGGCATCGGCACAAAAGGTGATGTACCTGTTGATATAACAAAGTTTATGATTACAAATAAAGACCGTTTCTGTAAAGAGAAAGGTGTCTATATCGGTGAGGAGATGTCGTTGAATTACGGCATCAAAGCAGGACATCAGATTGAGCTGATAGTCCCCAAAGGGAGACTCACAGCTGTTACAGGGATTACACCGGGCATCGGGAGTTATAAGGTACTCGGTTTTTTTAAAACCGGATATTATGATTTTGATACAAAACTCATTATAATGTCGCTGACAGACTGCCAGGGCCTTTATTCGCTCGGCGACGTCGCTTATGCTGTCGGGGTAAAGATCGATGATATTTACAAGATGAACCAGATGTCCTCCGCCATCCAGTCAGCTGTCGGATTTGATTATGCGACGATGACCGCTGAACAGAGAAATCATAATCTTTTTTACGCGCTTAAACTGGAAAAACTGATAATGACAATAATACTGTTTCTTGTTATAATAGCCTCGGGATTTACTATAATGGGAACAATTGTTATGGTTGTAATGGAAAAACGGCGGGCTATCGGGATTATGAAATCGATGGGAGCAAAGCCGGAATCTATTATGATAATTTTTGTTCTTGAGGGATTTCTTATAGGAGTTATAGGTACTTTCATGGGAGTAGTATTAGGTCTTGCCGCTTCAATGAATCTTGAAGCAATACTCAACGGCGTTGAAGACATGATAAATGCAGTTATGGCTTACTCTTATCAATTGTTTGATCTTGGCGTTTTTTACCGTATAAACCTGGTGCCGAAGAACGTTTATTATATAGATACAATACCTACTGAAATAAGTCCCGAGTTTGTAGTGTTTATAGCAGCAGCGGCAATCTTTCTCTCCACTTTCGCCGCTATTTTTCCGGCATGGCAGGCTTCCCGGCAGAAACCGGTTGAAACAATCAGGTATGAATAGGTTAAAAAATGAATTCGGATAATAAAATAATTGAGATAAATGGTCTTGAAAAGTCATACGGAACTGGAAGTAATAAGCTGAATGTGCTTAGAGGGATTGATCTTGATGTGATGAAGGGAGATGCGGTTTCAATAACAGGGCCAAGCGGAACCGGTAAATCCACGCTCCTTAACATGATAGGATGTCTTGACAATTTCGATAAAGGGAGCCTGCGCCTTTCAGGGCATGACGTTTCTTATTTATCAGTTGATGAACTTTCTTCATTCAGGAACAGGCATATCGGTTTCATTTTCCAGCTGCATAACCTGCTCCCGGAATTTACAGCCCTTGAAAATGTAATGATACCGCTTCTGATCCGGAGAACTCCATCCGGGAAAGCGCGTGAACTTTCCATGGAGCTTTTAAAAAAATTCGACATTGAGGACAGATCATCGCACAAACCGGGTGAAATGTCCGGAGGTGAATGCCAGCGTGTCGCTGTTGCAAGGGCAATCGTCGGAGAGCCGGACTTAATACTGGCGGATGAACCGACCGGAAGCCTTGATTCAAAAAATTCCATGATACTTCTTGAGATTCTTCTTCAGCTTTGTAAAGAAAAGGGGAGTACGATTGTTATAGTAACTCACGATATGAAAATTGCCGGGATGACGAGACGTAAAATATCAATGCTTGATGGAGTAATAGTTGATAAAGAAGATCTGTAAATACATGCGGGATGTATTAATATGCCTGATTTAATTAAAACAGTTACTGATAAAACACAGTTCGGATTTCTGCTTGATAATTTTTTCAAGGGGACTTCTGCTTATATAAAAACAAGCAGCGGAAGTATTGCGCTTCAATATTTGGGATATTCCGACGGAAATGTCGCATTCAGAATACCCCTGGTAAAATCATCTCCCGATAGTGTTGTTGTTTTTACCCGCCACAAAACAAACACAATATACCTGAGTCTCAAATTTATCGAAAGAAGTGAAGATACTTTCGTTTTTATACCTGTAAAATTCCAGATAATTTCCGAATCACGAAAAGAGGACCGGAAACTTGTAGGCATCGAAGGCGGGAAAAGCATAATGTATCTGAATAATCTTATATCAGATTACATTATAGAGAGAGGGCTTGCCGGGGGTGAAAAAAAAATTGATAAGATAAAAGAGTTTGCCGAGTTCGAGCTGAAGAAGAAATTTGAACTGGTAAAAATTGTTTTTATCAATGAAAGTAAAAGCGACAACAGGCTCAAGCATGTTATCGGGACTTCAAAATTTTTGTATATGCCGAACCTTAATGTTGATCCAGAGCCGGGGAAAGAGGAGGACCATAATTTTTACATAAACCAGATCTATAAATCTGACATTTCCCTGACATCAAGGAATAGATACATATCCGAGATAACTTTCCCCATAATGTATAACAATGTAATAGTTTACGGCTATCTTCAGGTTAACAGCTCACAGCCGATTTCGGATGGAATGTTTGAAGTTATAAGGAGAATGAGTATAGCAATTAATCAGTTGATGGTGAAACACCAGCTTTTTTTCCCGATGGAAGATAAATTTCTTGTGGCGGATATTTCTTATGGCGGGATAAGTTTTGTTTTTAAAGAGAAAAAGTTCCTCAGATATTTCGAACAGGGGAGTAAGATTAATTTCGATATACTTCTTCCTACCCGGAAAAAAGTTTTAATGGGCGCAATCGTAAAGAATATTACATTCCTTGAAAACAGGATAATAAAAACCGGATGTGAAATTTTTTCGATGGATGATACCAGCAAAGCAAATTACAATGAATTTATTCAGTACAGTCAAAAACCGGAAAGCAGTCAGGAACAGGGAAGCGATAACGAACAGAAACCGGGGACCGATGATAAACAGGTAAACGAAAACGGACAGAAACAGGAACGGGGTAAGGAATAAAGTGAGAATAATAATTCCCGCTCTATTCCTTTTCTGCGTGTCTATATAAAGTGGTCAACAGTTGCAATTAAATCTTTTAGCCTCGGTTTAACATACTCCATCCCTTGATCGACATCATTAAAAAAATAAAAAAGCTGCAGGTCTTCTGCAAGGATCATTCCTGTATCGACGAGTTTCTGGAAATTAATAAGATCATTCCAGTATGTGCTGTCATATAAAAGAACCGGGATCTGTTTAATCATTTTTTTTGTCTGTATCAGGGTCAGTGTTTCGAATAGCTCATCGAAGGTTCCGAATCCGCCGGGGAAAACAATAATTGCTTTGGCATGGTAAAGAAGCCACAGTTTTCTCATGAAAAAATAGTGAAATTCAAAAGCCAGACTTTCAGTAATGTACGGATTGGGATGCTGTTCAAACGGAAGAGATATATTGAGGCCCAGCGTTTTTACTCCTGCATCTTTTGCTCCGCGGTTAGCCGCTTCCATGACTCCCGGCCCGCCCCCGGTACAGATGTAAAAGGTCTCTCCTGTTTCATTTTTAAGTTCTTCGCTGTATTTAGCAAGCTTATATGAAAATTCCCTGGCAATATTGTAATATTCTGCGGTACCGTGTTCGTTATTATCGGGATGAATTCTTGCAGAACCGAAAAAGACGACTGTATGATATATCTCATTTTCTCTGAATTTTGCTTCAGGCTGAATATACTCACTGAGCATTCTGACAATCCGGCCTTCCCTGGAATTTATAAATTGGGGATCCTTATATGCTTTTGGAGGTTTGTCCATTTTTAGAATACCGCCTTTTTCGTTTTATATTGAATATAGTTCCATCTGTAGTATCAGTTACGTTCGTAGCAATAATTGTTTTTTTATCAATATACTCGATTGATACGGAATCCATAAAGCTTAAAATAATTTTAAGGCCGGCCCCAATACCTCTTAGAGGCACGGATTCACCGTTTATTTTAATGGATAGTTTTGATTTTTCAGAATCCGTAGCATAACTTATTATCTGATCATGATAGTTTGTAGAACGAATATCCGGTGTAGAACTCAGAATTTTAATGAAATCAAGCCCTGTGCCATGATCAATAATTGTCGCATCGAACTCGTTTTTTGAAACGGTATATCTTATTGTAATATTACGTTTTTCCGGGACGATTGATTTTGTATCATTGCAGTTCATGGTGACCTGTACTGCGTTGGTGATAGATTCATCCATAGAAAGGATAATTTCATCAATCTCATCCTGCGGATAGCGCATTTTGATCAGGTCTATCATTAATCTGTCAATTACTTCAGGAACTATTGCAGTACTAGCAGTAAAACTATCCAGGAAGCCGATCTCTTTTTCTTTTGTCATACCGTTACTTTAGTTTAAGATTATTACATAAAGTGGAAAAACAGCTAAAAAAATCAAATATTTAATTATTTTTATTGAAGTAATCCCTTTTTATATTAACGGCTATTATTGCTTGAAATTATAATAATATAATATTGTTTTGAAAAAAATGGTGTAATTAATACCCCGGGATTTTCAGGTCATGCAATTGCCGAAACCGTGTAAAGTCTGCGGCAAATTTAAAACCTGAATTAAATCAAAGGTGATGAAGATTAAAAACAACAGCGGAATTTATATACATATTCCTTTCTGCAGAAATAAATGTGATTACTGCAGCTTTTATTCAATTCCGGTTAATAACGACGAAATTGTTGAAAATTATGTTCAAACCATTCTTAAAGAAATAGATTATGTTTCCGGACAGCAGGATGGAGTAGATGCTGATACGGTCTATTTTGGAGGCGGAACTCCTTCTCTCCTGAATCCGGGCCAGGTTGAACGGATCCTGACACGGATTCAGGAGAGATTCATACTCCGTGAGGAACCGGAAATTACACTAGAGATGAATCCGGATGATCTTACATCAGAAAAACTGGCTGGATTTACAGATGCAGGTATAAACAGGATAGTTCTCGGCGTGCAGTCGATGGACAATGATATGAGAAGTAAAATCGGGCGCAGGGGGAGAAATGTTACAAATTCACTGCTTGATCTCTTTTTCTCTCACCGGGAATTCACAAGATGTGTTGATATAATAGCAGGTCTCCCTGATCAAAATGAAGTTCAGCTCTTAAACGACCTGGAAATTATTACCGGTTATCTGCCGGAGCATATCTCTGTTTACCTTCTGTCGGTAGATGAAGGTACTCCGCTGGGGAAACGGTTTTTACCCGATGAAAAGTTTGAAAATCTGCAGGCCGATCTTTGGGGTTCTGCGATCGGTTTTCTTGAAAAAAAAGGGTATATCCATTACGAGATTTCGAATTACGCTCTCCCCGGTTTTGAATCACGGCATAATTCAAAGTACTGGGATTTTACACCATATTACGGTTTCGGATCGGGTGCGCATTCATTTATAAACGGGAAGAGAATATCAAACCGGCTGCAGGTGGATGATTACATTAAAAGCAGCGGGTTCCTGTATGATGTTGAAACTCCCAACGCAGATAATACGATAGTGGAATTTATCATGACATCTCTCCGCAGACTGAAAGGCTTCAGCGCAGAAGAATTTACCGCAGTCACTTCTATACCTCTCCCTGCGGATATTGCAGCTAAACTGAAAATCCTTAAAGCTGAAGGTATGATAGAGATAAATAATGGAAGGTTTTATCTTTCGAAAAAGGGTCTTTATTATACAGATTCGATAATTTACCGGATTATCGAAAAATACCTCTAAACGCATCTTTTTCTCCCGGAGAACGGCTTAAAAAACTTCTCATTGAATAATGACATCTAACCGATACTAAAATGAACATTCATCTTTTGATCATGGAGGGTCAAATGCCTCAGGCAGTTCTAAAACTTGAAAATATCCTGAAACACGAAAGAGATATCTATCAGGAGATATTTAATATAGAAGAAAGTAAAACTGAAGCTATAATACAGAAAGACGGCAGAGCCATCGAAGAGTTGTCCGTCAGGCAGGAAAAGTTCCTGGGAAAAATCGAATCTCTTGAGAAAGAGAGGGTAAAACTGATGGAAGGCTATAAAAAGCTCAGCCGTTTAAATCTTAACGGTGATGAAATCACTTTACAGGATATTATAGATTCGGCAGGAGCGGAACCCGCATCAGGTCTGAAAAAAGCGGGAATTGAACTTAAAAAGGTTCTGCTTAAAGTTAAAAACGTTCAGGATATGAATACCCGGCTGTTAAAGGATAACATCGAATTCTATGAAATTCTGATTACAGGTTTAAAAAACAGATCAACTCTCAGATCCGGTTACGGAAGTGACGGCAAGGAAAAAGGGAGAGTTTTTAATCCTGTGCTGTTTAATATTAAAGCGTAAAGGGGAATAATATGAATTCTACATTTATGGGTCTGGAAATCGGGAAAAGAGGCCTGCAGTCGCATCAGCAGGCTCTCCATGTTACGGGTCATAATATATCAAATGCCGAGAACAAAGAATATTCGCGTCAGAAAGTCGTAATAACATCGGCAGATCCTATTTATGTTCCTGCGCTTAACAGGGCTGAACAGGCCGGGCAGATCGGACAGGGGAGTACTGTAGCTTCTGTGGAAAGGGTAAGGGATTCATTCATTGATGACAGGATGGTCGCTGAAAAAAATACAAAAGGATACTGGAAAACAAAGGATGAATTTATATATCAGATAGAAACTATATATAATGAGCCGTCTGACCAGTCGCTCCGCAGCAGGATGGATGCGATGTGGACCGCATGGCAGGAACTATCCAAGTATCCTGAAGAGAGGGCGACAAGAGAAGTGGTTAAGGAGAAAGGCGTCCATCTTGCGTCCGAGATAAACGGTGTCTTTAAACAGTTGTATGATTTAAGGGAAAACGCGAACATGCAGGTTGAACATCGTGTTAACGAGATAAATATTTATGCTTCCGATATCCGTGATCTTAATGAAAGAATTCAGAAATCTGAGGCTCTCGGTGATAATCCCAATGACCTGAAAGACAGAAGGGATGCCCTTATTGAGAAGCTGTCCAGCATTGTTAATGTTACTGTGGGCAGAAATGATAAAGATGAGACTTTAGTATATATAGATGGTGAAAACCTTGTTCAGGGGCCGATTCTCCGTTCACTGAAAGTTGTGAAAAATCCGGAAAATAACGGGATGTTTGATGTTGTCTGGAAGACCACTGAGACGCCGGTTTCGGTAAAGGGGGGAGAACTGTACGGGCTTCTTGAAGTCAGAGATATAATCATGAGGCAGAATCTTAATGATGTAAATGCCCTCGCTGTTAACCTGACGGATCTTACAAATGAGGTTCACAGAGACGGTTTCGGCAGGAGGGGTGAAACTAACAATAATTTTTTCTCCCATCTTAACATAAGCGATGACAGTGAAGGTAATTTCGACTACAACAATGACGGTGTAAATGATACCACTGCCATTTTTAAAGTAGCCGGCGGCAATAAGGTCGATTCATCTGCGGCAATAGGGATAAGCGGTACATTGACATTCGCAAAAAATGACCAGATGAATTCAATATCCGAAATTGATTATAATGCTGCAGATACCGTTAATTCTGTCATAAAAAAAATAAATGATGCAAAACTCGGGGTTGTAGCTTATATAGACCATAATGGAAGTTTCGCGGTAAAGGCAACTATCGCGGCTGATTCTGATAAAAAGAATTTCATGATCCGTCATCTTGAGGATTCGGGCCAGTTTCTCGTAGGGCTTACGGGCGTGCTTAAACAGAGCGGTCAGCAGGGGTCCTTTGATTACCGCAGGGTAAATGATATAGTAAAGTTCCTGACACAGAAAGAGCACATAACAATTACCCCGAAGTTTAACCCTGCTGCAAGCATTGCTGTTGCACGTGAAATAATTGAAGATGTAGATAAAATTGCAGCTGCGAAAGGTAATGATGTCGGAGGTACGGGCGATTATAATAATTCAAACGGCATAGGTGACGGGACCAATGCCCTCGCGATAGCATCCCTCAGGCAGAAAACCTCCATGGTGGACAGCAAAAGCACATTCAACGAGTTTTACACTGCGTTAATCGGCAGGATCGGCTCACAGGGCGAAGAGGCGAAGGACCGGCTGGAAAATCAGACAACACTTTTAAAAAATCTTGAAAACATGA
>Ga0116171_10005547_pt1 | contig 11065 bp, 9 predicted proteins | sample AD_JPNHW2_MetaG_FD_89798 | JGI IMG/M metagenome (GOLD analysis project Ga0116171, IMG submission 89798) | Active sludge microbial communities of municipal wastewater-treating anaerobic digesters from Japan - AD_JPNHW2_MetaG | ecosystem: Engineered > Bioreactor > Anaerobic > Digestate | place...
CCCCGCTTATCTGATCCATACCCTTCTGCCCTGGCTGCTTCGGTACAGGCGTAACATGCGCAAGGTTGAAAAGCTGCAGCAACCCATCGAAACCTACTTAGCCCGTTTCACCAGCAATCAAGCCTTGATCGACACCATTGCCCAGCATTTTTTCCGAAACACGCCCAGTTTTTTTGCGCTGAGCTACTTCGGCCTGTATCAGGATTACCAGTACCCACAGGGCGGTACGGGCGCGCTGCCGATCGCGATGGCGGAATTCATACGGGCAAACCATGGCAAAGTTCTCTGCAATACGGGTATCGTGAAGATTGATCCCGTTGCAAGGGTTGCCGCAACCGAAGCGGGGAACGCGCTTCATTATCAGGCAATGGTGTGGGCCTGCGATCATAAGGCCTTGCATAAAGCGGTTGCGGAGGATTCCTTCCGGTCGAAATCATGGTCGGACCAAGCAGAAAGGATCGCGCATGCACGCGGGGGTGATTCCGTGCTCACGGTGTTTCTCGCGTTGGATCTGCCTCCGGCGGAAGTGGAGCGGGCGTTTGGAGCGCATTGTTTCTATACGCCCAGCACGGAGGGTCTTTCCAGCCTCGGGTTAAATCGTTGGCAGGAGGCCGCTGACACGACGGAGCGCCTCGAGGCAATGACGGCATGGGTGATCCGCTATCTGACCCTTACGACGTTTGAAATCTCCTGCCCGGTTTTACGGGACAGCACACTGGCTCCACAAAACCAGTGCGGCCTGATTGTGAGTACATTGTTCAGCTATGACCTGACCCTCGCGTTCGGGCAGCGCGGTGGGTCGGAAGCTTTGAAAAGCTTATGCGTTGAGACGATAACGGACTTGTTAGCGGCAGCAATGCCCGCAGTTCGCGGCAAGGTGCTGTATGCTTCCTGCGCAACGCCGCTGACGTTGGAGAAATATACGGGAAACACGGATGGCGCGATTACAGGTTGGGCGTTTACCGGCACTATTCCCGCCGAAGCTCGGTTTGCCAAGATTGCTCATTCTGTGCGAACCCCTCTGCCTCATGTGTATCAGGCGGGCCAATGGTCGTTCAGTCCCTCCGGCTTGCCGGTTTCAATCATTACTGGCAAGCTGGCTGCGGATGCGGCGCTGAAAAGCCTGGGAAGAAAAAAATGATGACCGCTGAATTATGGTTTGGGGCCATAGGCCTCGTAGTCAGCCGCATCCTGTTTCGGAAGTTTCCCATGCTGCCCAACCATCAGCAAGGAGGGCATGCAAGCGGGTTATCCGTCATCATTCCTGCACGCAACGAGGCGCACAACCTGCCCAATTTATTGACCGACCTTGCCGGCCAAACCATGCAGTCGTTGGAAATTCTCTGTGTTAACGATGATTCGGAAGACGATACGGCAACCGTCGCGGCCGCATATGGCGCAACCGTCCTTCAGGCTGCCGACCGGCCTGCGGGATGGTTGGGCAAGGCTTGGGCCTGTGAGTGTGGAGCGCGCTTTGCCAAGGGAGAGTACCTCCTTTTCATCGACGCGGATGTGAGACTGGCTCCGAATGCGCTTGCCGCGTTATGGGCCGAGTATAGCCGCAACCAAGCAGTCATATCCGTTCAGCCCTATCACAGCGTTGCCGGCGGCTATGAGCAGCTCGCGCTGGTGTTTAACCTCGTTCAGGCTGGCGCAAACGGCATGTGCCTGCCGCGTCAGTCGGCTGTGGGGCTTTATGGGCCGCTCATATGGATCAGCCGGGCTATCTATGACCAGGTTGGCGGTTATGCAAGCGTTCGATCCTCAATCGTTGAGGACGTTGCCCTTGGATCACGGCTTCTATCCAACGGGTATCCGCTTCGCCTCCTCGCAGGCGGCGGGGAGGTGCGCTTTCGAATGTACCGTGACGGCCTTGCCTCGTTGGTGCAGGGATGGACAAAAAATTTCGCCGCCGGCGCTACCAAATCACCCCTGTGGCTTACCCTCCTTGTTTTTTTATGGGTGACAGGCTGTGCCGCCGTGCCGCTTGGGCTATTCCTATCCCTATTCGCCGCGCAGTGGTCCGCAAGCGTCTTGTTTAGCCTGCTGTATTTGGCATGGGTCAGCGAGATGTGGCGTGTCGGCCGCAAAATCGGCGGCTTTCAGCCCTTTGCCTTTGCTTTTTACCCATTATCACTTGGCTTGTTTGTATGGGTGTTTCTGCGCTCGACTGTCAAGCGGCTGCTCAAACGCCCGGTGCAATGGAAAAACCGAAGCATACCATGGGGGTGACGATTCAATGCAGCTAATATACTTACCTGCCCCGTGGACCCTTGCCCTGTGCTTTATCGGTTGGTTTGTTTTCCAATCCGGGGCAGCTTGGCTCTGCTTTCATATGCCCGATCCATGGTTCAAAGCGGATCGGTTTCCGTTCCGCGCTACCCGATGGGAAGCGGACGGTCGGTTATTCGCCTTCCTGCACGTGCAACGCTGGAAACGCTGGTTGCCGGATGGCGCGGCAGTGGTCAGCGGCGGATATCGCAAGAAGAACCTGACGGACTTCTCCGCGGAAAATTTGGAGCGGTTTGTGGTTGAGTCCTGCCGCGGCGAGTTGACGCACCTTTTGGCTATTTTTCCCTTCTGGGTTTTCGGGTTCATTGGCCCTCCCATCCTGCTTTGGATCATGCTTGCCTATGCGCTTGCAGTTAACGCTCCCTGTATCATCGCGCAGCGTTACAATCGCCCGCGTATCCAGCGCCTGCTCAAACTTTATCAATGCAGAGGCAGCGCCCGGTGACCGATCAATGACGAAACGGCATTCCTGCCGGGCTGTGGATCGCAACCCCCACGGGCTCCTGTTCATCCCTGCAAAGAGATGCTATCATTCGCATGAACAAAACACGCAACGCCCCCGAATGCTGTCCGGCTTATGGGGGCGTTGCGCGTTTATGAGATTAAGAACGGAATGAGGATCAACTGAAAGCCAACCCGCTCATATGTTCAGGCTACAGCATTCGTTGTCTGCGAGGTAAATCGTTCAATTCCCGGGGTTGAAAACAAGCCGGCGACTATCATCACCGTCAGTTCTCTATCCGCCGATCCTCTTACGCGCATCGCGGGTTTACCGGTTACTTTTCCCGAACCTCGAAGGCGATGTTATGCTCCTTGGCATACTGCTGTGCGAACGAGCCCTCGGGAGCCACCAGCGTAAGAGCGGTGTTCTCCGGCAGCGCAAGGTCGCCGATCGCCAATACGCTGGCCGGCAGCGTGAGCCGCGTCAGCGAGGTGCAGTCGCAAAGAAGATTGTCCGCAAGCGCCGTGATCCCCTCGGGAATCGTGATCTCCGTCAGTTGGTCACAGCCTTGAAACGCGCCAAGCCCGATACTGGTAACCGTGGACGGGATCTTCAGCGATGTGAGGCCCTCGCAGCCGAAGAACGCCGTATCGCCGATGGTTAGCAAGCCTTCGCTGAGCGTGACCGTTTCAACCGGGCTGAACAGGAACGCGTCGATGGCCAAGGTTGTAATGCCTTCAGGCACGGTTATTGTAAGCAGCGTGTCCTGTGGGAAGCAGTACGAGTCCACCGTGGTGACCGTCAATCCATCCAGCGTAACCGGCATGGTGACGTCTGTTGCTGTTCCCTGATAACGCTCAAGCGCAAGCGTTCCGTCAGCTTGTTTCAGGTAGAGCCAGTCGCCTGACGAAACGGTATCGAGTTGCGACAGCCGATCATCGTAATTCGATTCGGCGTCACCCTCATAATCGTCCGCAAGCGCCATCTGCAGGGGTACCAGCGCAATCATCAGCAACAGAAACAGCACACAAACCCGTTTGCACACCATGAAAAACACTCCTCTCTGTTTTAAAAGCACAATCCGCCTGAAAACCGTCCCATGTGGTCAAGGGGTGCACCGCCAACGCGGTTAAACGCATTCATCAGATGGGATTCGTCAACCAGTAGCTGTTCAAGCTGTGAATGATCTTCGTGCAAAACAGGTTGGGCTGGTAATGGCGCCCACGATGATGCTTAGCCAGTCATTGTTTGTGTTTCGGCGTCGTAAAGCGCTCCCAGCAGACGGAGGTTTGCCAGCGGCGAACGCATAAGGTTTGTTGATTGTATACTTCCGCTTTGTTAAGCTTTTCCCTGCTTATTCGGCCATAAATATATGCCGATAGGTCAAAGTGCCTAACCGATCACAATCGGATGGTAATATCTGAAAACCGGGAAAGGTACCCGACTATTTTTCAATGATATTTCCAAACGGCCGAGCCGTCAAAAACTGTTTCTGGGGTTAAGAAGCCGAGGCTTGTCTGGTCGTTTGATGATTTTAGCCCGGATGGAATTTGACGACGGCGGTTCATCATGATATGCTAACGCTCAGTCATTGCGTACCATCGCGGTTACAACGGTAACAGACAGGATGAATGCTATGGAAATAAAACGTATTCCCGAAAATAAAAAGCAGTTTTTGGATTTACTCTTGCTGGCTGATGAACAGGAATCCATGATAGACAAGTATCTGGAACGTGGAGACCTCTTTGCCCTGTATGATGAGGGCCTGAAAAGCGTGTGCGTCGTGACCCATGAAAGTGATCGCGTTTGCGAGCTAAAGAACATTGCAACATACGAACAGTGGCATGCCCATGGGTATGGCAGCAAACTGCTGCAACATGTATTTGCCTATTACAAAGGCAGGTACAAGACCATGACGGTGGGCACAGGCGACAGCCCATGGATTTTGCAGTTTTATGAGAAGAACGGGTTTCGGATTTCACATCGCCTCCAGAACTTTTTCACAGACAATTATGATCACCCCATGTTTGATAGTGGCGTTCAGTTGGTGGACATGGTCTATTTGAGCAGGTTTCTGTGACATCGGTCGATACGCGCGTTGTAGCGAGTCGCATATCCGCCGGGGAGCGGCACAGGTTGCTCCGTTTTGACAGACTTTTTAGAGGGTAAGCTTGATTCATCTCTATATCCTCAGGACGTTCTGTCATAACAGGATCGGCAACAAGCGGAATGACTGTTCCATAACGCCGTAGAAGCATCGAAACCCCGGTGAAATCAAAAAGCTGCAAGTTTCATTGGCCGATTGTGAAACAACCGTTCCCAAACAAGATGGCGGATATCTCAAAAGGATTTTCTCAATTCGAACGCGAAAAATTCCCATAGCATCCTGGTCGTACCCCTCTGTTTGGTATATGTAGCGATCCCATTGCCAACGGCACTGGTCATGGCGAAAAGAACAAAATAGCTCCCCTATCCGTAAACGCCTGCTACCGCCCGCAACCGAAGCCAAAATTCTCCCAATTGTCTGATTACAGGGTCGGAATCTCGGGTATATGCGGGGTAGCAGTTTTGTCGGGCAGGATCAGCGGCATACTGCGCAACAAGAGGATTGTATGGAAAAAGTGCCTATGGACAGAACCAAGAAAGGATCCAACAAGCTCCTCAGCGTGTTGTAATCGTGTTCCCTGAACCTTGAAGCTCATCAATACCTGCGTGTCATTTGGCGCTGGCGATTCAGTGTATCCCTTTCAGGAGGTTTGCTGTGAACAAGAAACATTTGTTATTACCGCTTTTTTCCGTCGTTTTTGTTGATATGCTTGGCTTTGGGATCATATTGCCCCTGCTGCCCTATATTGCCGCCAACTGGGGAGCCACACCCGTTATGATTGGCTTCATCAGCGCTGCCTACCCGTTCGGTCAGTTTATAGGAGCCCCTTTAGTCGGCCTCTTTTCGGATCGCTTTGGAAGAAAGCCATTGCTGCTGTTCAGTATTGCCGGAACCTTTTTGTCGCTTGTAATGCTTGGGTTTGCGCAAAGCATTGCCGTCATTATGATCAGCCGTTTTTTCGACGGGCTTACCGGTGGAAACATCACGGTTGCTCAGGCCTATATTTCTGATGTGACCGATGAGAAAGGCCGCGCCAGGGGCATGGGGATGATCGGCGCCGCGTTTGGCTTGGGTTTCATTCTCGGCCCTGCTTCCGGTGGGTATTTAAGCCAATGGGGCTATGCGGTGCCCGCGTTTGTCTCCGCAGGTTTATCGCTCATGAATTTGTTTATGATTTTCTTCCTGCTTCCCGAATCGCTCCCGAAAGAAAAACGGGTACGCCATTTATCTGAAGCCAAACGCAAGCATCCATTGAACGGGCTTGCCGCTGCGTTTGCCAGACCCATTGCCGGGCCGATCCTCAGCAGTATAATTGTTTATAGCCTGTCGATGGCCATGTTTGAATCCGTATTCTCATTATTCACCAAACAGCGGCTGGCGCTATCGGCGCAGGCTACGGGGTTTATACTGGCCTATGTTGGCGTTCTGGTGGCAGGCGTTCAGGGCGGCGGAATGGGGGCGCTCACCAAACGGTTCCCGGAGAACGTGCTTGTCCGCTTTGCCCTGATTACCTTAACCCTGTCCTATGTTGGATGGGCTCTTTCCCCAAACGTAGCGGTTTTGATGGTTGTGCTGGTTCCTTTGTCTTTATCCAGCGGTATTCTCAGCACGCTGCTCCGGTCCAGCTTATCAAAGGCTGTTCCAGCCAATGAAACTGGCGAGATCATGGGGATATCCGCCGCAATGGAAAGTATAACCCGGATCGTAGCGCCGGCATTGGGCGGTTGGTTAATCGGCAGCCTGTCATCGGTTGCGCCTGGTATCTTATCCGCAGCGTTGGTGGGGTGCTTGACCGTCTATCTGATATCGCTCCAAAAGAAGCATCGCCTGCCCAATCCTGTTGCAGAAGCAGACTTTTCCGAAATTGGAATCGATGTGTTCGGTCGCAGCTGTTTTTTAAGCGATCCCGGCTGTTCAAAGGCAACATCATCGGAAAGCGAGCGGATCCAGTCTGCGGATGAGAACAAGTGAACGCATCAAAAGCAACCAACTTGTTGGCGGCAGAAGCTATCGATGAGTTTTACGCAACGATTGCAGCCATACGATCCATCATGCGGAAGGAAGGGTGCCCATATGATCCAAAATCAATGGTATGCTGTGCTGAGTTCAAAACAAGTCAAGAAGAACAAAATGATCGGCGTAACGCGCTTGTCAGAAAAGCTCGTTTTCTGGCGAGATAACGGAGACATTGTGCATTGTATTTTCGACAAATGCTGCCACCGCGGAGCTTCGCTCTGCGCCGGGAAGCTTGTAAATCATCATATTGAGTGCCCGTTCCACGGGTTTGTTTACGACGGCAGCGGAAAAGTGATCCGTATTCCGGCTAACGGTCAAAACGCCAACGTCGCGGAGAATTACCGTGTCAATGCCTACCGGGCGCGGGACGCATACGGCCTCATTTGGGTGTGGTATGGCGACTATAACGCAGATTTGCCGGAAATCCCGTTTTTTGAAGAGCTTACGAATGGATTTACCTATGGCGAGATATCCGAAACCTGGAGCGTCCATTACACGCGAGCCATTGAAAACCAGCTGGACGTTGTGCATCTTCCCTTTGTGCATAAAACGACCATCGGAAGGGGCAACAAGACGCTCGTCAACGGTCCCGTTGCCAAATGGAAAGAGAATCGCATGACCTTCTATGTCAAGAATGAGGTGGATCGCGGTCAACGCCCTGAAAAGCCGGACGAAGTGGAGGATTTCGAAAAGCTGTTTCATCTGCAGTTGCAAATGCCAAACATCTGGCAGAACATCATCTCAGATCAGCTCCGCATCTTTGCGGCATTTGCGCCGGTTGACGAGGAAAACACGCATATCTATCTGCGCTTCTATCAGAAGTTTATGCGCGTTCCGCTCCTGACTCAACTTGTAAACGATATTGGAGCCATGATGAACCGGGTCATTCTGCATCAGGATCGCCGAGTGGTACAAACTCAGTTGCCCAGGAAAAGCGAGCTAAAAATGAAAGAAAACCTCGTGCAGGGCGATTTGCCCATTCTCGAGTTCCGTAAGCGCAGGGATCAATTGAGGGAAGATGCCAGGGCAACGCCGCACAAAACTGATGAAGTGGAATCAGATCACTTGGTTTCATAAAGCTTTTCAGCGCAGCGGCAGGGAACGTTGGCCGCTTCCTTTGAGCTTTAGACTCCCCTCTGGCTAGTAGAAACCTACGATCGATGATTGTCGCATTGCGACGCATGCCAAAAACGGATGAATAAGTCGCAGGGTTGCCGGCAGGTTTGGAGCAGCCGTCATCCAATCATTGCCCTATAATGAGCCATTAGCATACTGCAGAGGGCTATTTCAGCAATGCCAATTTATGCAACGATCCAAACACAAGCAGATTTATACAGGCCCAAAACTCCGCCTTGCGGTATTCCAAAGCCAACATGGCGTAAGTGCCAAGGAAGGGAATCGCTTTTTATCAGCATAAGGCTCTGCGGTACACTTCTCAAAAGCTGAAAATTTGGATTCGATACAGCCGCTGGCATGGATGCGCAGGCGCAATTTTGGGGTAGGATATGCGGAATAACCCTATTCATTATGTAACCATCGGGATGTTCGTTCAGGCGGATAGATCCTCTTAATCATGGTTGCAAGAAATACATACTGATCCTTTGAAAAATAGTCCGCATATTTCTGGTACAAAACACGTAGGGCTGAAAGGCTTTCATTTTTCAAGGCATATTCGTTGATTTTATCAAAATTAGCGGAGAAAGGGATCATACGTTCAAACAAGATACCGATCAGCTCATCAATCATCTGATCCACATGAACCAGTGTCAACTTACGGACTTGATAATTCGCTAAAATCACATTCATATTCCCGGCGGTGGCGCGATACAAGCTACACAAAACAACTTCAGAAAGCTGATTGCGAAGTTCGGAAAAGGTGGCTTCCCTTGGATCGTAATCCGCCAGAAGCCTCACCACTTCGGTTAAGAGCGATGTAGATTCCAACAGAAAGGGACCAATCCACGGCAGCATAACTTCCCGAACGGTTTCAACATCTGATTTTGTATACAAGATAACGCGGTCACCCTTTCCGTGTAGCATATAATGAGGGCGCCTCGGGATGAACGTAGCTTACCCATCAGGCTGGCGATCGGTCATTACCGTATCGCCAGCCTGCCCGATAAGTCAATTTAACTCCGTTCTGGAAATCAGCTTAGCCCGCACCATAATTCGCCGTCCATGGCTGACGCCCTGATACTCTTGACAGGAAAGCAAGGTAAGCGCGGGGTATATGGTTTGTCCAGTCACAGACCAATCGTCTGAATCAATGGTTTTTACGCTGACAACGCTATACTTAAAACTGCCTTGCGTATCGGTGTGCAGGGTGATTGTATTGCCAGCCTCAAGTTCGTTGATTCGGTGAAAAAAATCCTTTGATCCGGTTCGATGCGCGCTGATACACACATTGCCGATTTTATCCAACCCTGGCGCTTTGGGGAACATTGCTGCGCCTCTGCGCATGCACCAATACATATCATCAAATGATTTGGATTGAAGCACGGCGATTTTCAAATGGATTGCCGGGATTTCCATCAGGTAGGACGTTCTTCCATTTATTTTTCCAATCGCGCCCTCGATTGGGTCCAGGTCAGACAAACCCTCTGTTTCGTCGGGGCTTTGACCCGTCAGGTCCTCGCCAAGCTCGCCAAGATCGCCCAGCAAACCGGGACTGCGCTGGGCTGAATCCAATTCCTCAGCCGAATAATCGTAGGAATCCGCTACTTCCATTTGCGAATAGGAGACTGACTGATACGCTAATGTATCGGGAACCTCCAGGGCTTCGGATATCGCATTGGTTGTTGCCGATGCTGTCTGGTAATAGATCGCTTTCAGGATCAATGGCGTTGCACATAGGATCAGCCCGATCATGACAAAGGAAAACCCCAAGATTTTAAGCCGGTGTTTACGCCGAGCCTTCTTCAGCCGATTGCTCATCATCGTTTCTCCTCATTGGACACGCTCATATCCGGATCGCTTCCACAAGGGAAGCGATCCGGAACCAGCGTATAACTGGTTATCAGCCTCTGCGTAATCTGCTTTTTCGACGGTTCAATACCATGAGGATGATGCCCGACAGAGCAATCAGCGCTCCGGCAAGGATAAACGGCGTATCGTCCTCGCCGGTAACAGGCAAGCTTTTGTCCTTTTCCTGATTTTGGACGCTGATGCTTCCCTGTTTGCTGTTCTGGCTAAGCGTTACAGCCCCGCTGATGGTTACGGTATAACTCACGGCGTTCAGTTCCTCCACCTGATACTTGCCGTAGAGCAACCCTTTCAGGACAAGCGGATTTGCGTTTGTAATTTCCATCAGTGTCCCGCTGGGGTAACTGGGGCCTGTCACTTTAACCACAAAGGTTCTGGCTGTCGTTACCGTTGCGCCATCGTAGCTGAGCAGAATCTTCGTAATCGTTAACTGACCATCCAGCAAAACCGGGACGGTGGCGGACGCTGTGATCGACTGGGTGAGGGGTACGCCGTTTTCTTTCGTGATCGACGCGATGTTTAGCACGCGATCCCCATTGACAGCGCTGGATGCCGTAGTGAGCACCAACGCGAGGGTTACGCTTTTGCCTGCCGGGATGTCGCCGATCTGCCAGGTGTTAGTCGCTGTACGATAGACGCCGCTGGCTGTTTTCGCGCTTTTGAAGGTGGCGTTGGTGGGTAACGTTTCCGTGACGACAACGCCTTTCGCAATGCCTGTGCCGCTGTTGGCAACGCGAATCGTGTAGGTAATGTCGGAACCCGGCTGCGTGCTGGTCTGCGCGGCTGTCTTTGTAATCGTTAACAGAGGATTGCGTACCGGCGTGTCTCTGGAAGCCGAAGGTTTCGGCGACAGCAACGAGCCGTCCGCTTCCGTGATCGAAACCAGGTTATGCACGATATCCCCATTTTTCGCGCTGGTTGCAACCGTTACAACCAATTGCATGGTAACGCTTTGCCCGACGGCAATATCTCCAACCGCCCATTCGTGCGTGGTTGTGTTATAAACTCCGGCGGTCGGGGTTGCGGATTTGAACGTGACATTGCTTGGAAGGGTTTCCGCAACTTTCACCGAGCGGGCAATGCTTGTGCCCTCGTTTGTTACGGTTACCGTATACGTAAGATCCTCGCCAGCCCGCACTTGTGTCTGCGCGGTCGTTTTGGTGATGTCCAGCATGGATACTGTAACTGGCGTTACCACGTCATCTGTTGGCGGCGTTGTCAAGGTC
>Ga0116171_10005552_pt1 | contig 11057 bp, 9 predicted proteins | sample AD_JPNHW2_MetaG_FD_89798 | JGI IMG/M metagenome (GOLD analysis project Ga0116171, IMG submission 89798) | Active sludge microbial communities of municipal wastewater-treating anaerobic digesters from Japan - AD_JPNHW2_MetaG | ecosystem: Engineered > Bioreactor > Anaerobic > Digestate | place...
GAAACAATCGCCGGAACCGAGGAGATTAAATTATGAAAGAGATCGTAGCCGTAATCCGCATGAATAAAATCAATCAGACGAAAAGGGCATTAATTGCAGCCGGCATTTCCTCAATGCACGCCCGCGATTGCATGGGACGAGGCAAGGGACTCGTAGATATAAATCTGCTCAAGGGAGCGGAACAGGGATACGAGGAAGCCATATCCCAGTTGGGAAATTCCCAGCGTCTCATTCCGAAAAGAATGGTTTCCGTCGTTGTCCCGGATAATCTGGCGGATAAGACCGTAACAGTCATCATCGCTGCCAACCAGACAGGGAAGTCCGGTGACGGCAAGATATTTGTCCTGCCATTACTTGACGCCGTTCGCATCAGAACGGGAGAGGCGGGAGATGACGCCCTGGATGAGGTATAAAAAGGGAGATAAATATGTCTGACAAAAACAATACGGCAATCTATGAAACATCTTTGGCCGGCGAAGTAAAGGAACTCATCCTCAAAAAATATCCGGCAAAAGTAGCCCGTAAAAGGGCAAGGCAAATAGTAGTCAATAATCCTGTTGATGATCAGGTACCGGAAATACTGTCCAATACACGGACTATCCCGGGAATACTAACCATGCGGGGTTGTGCCTACGCCGGCTGCAAGGGCGTTGTCCTGGGCCCGACCCGCGATATTCTGCAAATTACACATGGGCCTATCGGGTGCGGATTTTACAGCTGGCTGACTCGTCGCAATCAAACCAGGCCGACAACGGCTGCGGGCGCCAATTTTATGCCTTATGCCATGTCCACGGATATGCAGGAAGAAGAGATTATTTTCGGCGGGGAGAAAAAACTTAAAAAAGCCATTGAAGAAGCAATAAGTCTGTTTCATCCCAAGGCCATCGGCATATTTTCCACCTGTCCCGTCGGTCTGATCGGCGATGATGTGCACGCCGTAGCCAGGGAAATGGAAGAGAAACATCCGGAGGTGAATATCTTCGGCTTCAGCTGCGAAGGCTACAAGGGAGTAAGCCAGTCTGCCGGTCACCATATCGCCAACAACAAGGTTTTTTCCAAAGTCGTCGGACAGATTGAGACGCAAAAAGAAGGAGAATACCGGTTCAATATTCTCGGTGAATACAACATCGGGGGAGACGCCTTTGAAATTGAGCGCATTATTGAACGCTGCGGCATGACCCTTCATTCCACCTTCAGCGGCAATTCCGAATACGAAGAATTTGCCAGCGCCCACACCGTGGATCTGAATGTCGTCATGTGTCACCGCTCCATCAACTACATGGCGGAGATGATGGAGAAACGCTACGGCATTCCCTGGTTCAAGATCAGTTTCATCGGTGCGGAGGCAACGGCAAAGTCACTGCGCAAAATTGCCGCTTATTTCGGCGCTCCCGAGTTGTTGGAAAGAGTTGAAAAAGTGATCGCCGAGGAGATGTACCATGTGGAAGCCGTCCGTCAGGAAGTAAAGGAGCGCTGCGAGGGTAAAGTCGCCATGCTCTTTGTCGCCGGATCAAGAGCGCACCACTATCAGGAACTATTTGCGGAAATCGGTATGAAGACCGTTTCCGCCGGTTATGAGTTTGCCCACCGCGACGATTATGAAGGACGAAAAGTCATTCCTGACATCATTGTCGACGCCGATACGCGCAACATTGAAGAACTGACCGTCGAGGCCGATCCAATCCGCTATCGCCCCCGTAAAACCGAGGAGCAATTACGGCAGTTGGAAAATCAGGAAGGAATCGGCTTTAACGATTACGCGGGCATGATGCCGGAGATGAAAAAGGGTGATCTGATCATCGATGATCTCAACCATCATGAAGCGGAGATTTTGATCGAAAAATATAAACCGGATATATTCTGCGCCGGCATCAAGGAAAAGTATGTCATCCAAAAAGGCGGCATACCGCTCAAGCAGCTGCACAGTTATGACTACAGCGGCCCTTATGCCGGATTTCGCGGCGCCGTCAACTTTTACCGGGAGATTGATCGAATGGTCAATTCCAAAGTGTTTCGATTCATCAAAGCTCCCTGGCAAAAAAAACCGGAACTGACGGGAAGCTACGCCTGGAACAAGTAAAAAAAGGTAAAGGAGAAATATCATGCTGTTAAGACATACACCTGAGACATTAGCGGATAGATCAGCGCTGACGGTCAACCCGGCCAAGACTTGTCAGCCCGTGGGGGCCATGTATGCAGCTTTGGGCATTCACAACTGTCTTCCGCACAGCCACGGCTCTCAGGGTTGCTGCGCCTACCATCGGAGCGCTCTGACCAGACATTATAAAGATCCGATCATGGCCACGACGAGTTCCTTTACGGAAGGAGCTTCCGTCTTCGGAGGCCAGGCCAATCTGATCGAGGCAATTAACAATATCTTCGCCATCTATGACCCCGATATCATAGCCGTCCATACGACCTGTCTGTCCGAGGTCATTGGTGACGACCTTGGACAGATTATCAACAAGGCGCTTGCTGAGGGAAAGATTCCACGGGGTAAACGGGTCATTCACACCAATACTCCAAGCTTTAAAGGATCGCATGTAACGGGCTTTGCCAATATGACCCAGAGCATGGTGCAATATCTTTCCGAACACGTAGGAAAGCAAACAGGACAGATAAATATTATTCCGGGATTTGTCGAGCCGTCGGACATGGCCGAGATCAAAAGGATCGCATCCCTGATGGGAATCAAAAGTATCATTTTTCCTGACACATCTGAGGTCGTCAACGGCCCGCTGGACGGACGTTTCCATATGTACCCCAAGGGTGGTGCAACCGTTGGTCAGATCAACAGAACCGGGAACAGTGTATTTACCATCTCTCTGGGTTCCACGGCATCGCTGGCGGCAGCGAAACTTTTGGATACAAAATGCGGTGTTCCCTTCGAAAACCTGGACCTGCCCATCGGGATTTCAGCAATGGATGCCTTTGTGGACTGCCTCAGAAAAACAGCCGGCGTCGGCGTTCCCGAGAGCATGATGATCGAACGGGGGCAAGTGGTTGATGTTCTGACGGACAATCATCAATATTTTTATGGGAAAAAAGCGGCCCTGGTGGGAGATCCCGATCAATTGGTTTCTCTGGTTCAGTTTCTCATCGATATGGATATGAAGATCCTTTATGTCGTAACCGGAACCCCGGCAGGTGATAAATTTGAGGAACGCATCCATTCCTTGACGGGAGCCGATACCATTGTGAAATGTGGTCCGGGGGCGGATATGTTTTATTTCCATCAGCTGATTAAAAGCGGCAAACCCGATCTTATATTTGGAAATACCTACGCAAAATACATCGCCCGCGACGAAGATATCCCCCTCATCAGAATCGGATTCCCGATTTATGATCGGGTCGGCCATCAGTATTTTCCGGTAGTGGGATATCGGGGGGCATTGCGTCTGATGGAAAAGATTATCAGTGCTCTGCTGGACCGGCAGGACCGCGATGCGCCGGAAGAAAGTTTTGAACTTATTATGTAGCAAAAACAGAGCCGCCCTCCTTTGCAAAGGGGAGACCGGGGTGCTTTTATACCGGGAGACTACATTCCCCCAATCCCCTTGCGTTAATAGATTGTGCCGGAACAAGGGGTTGCAACCCCTTGTTCTACAAGGAGCAGAAAGCGATGATAAACAATGATTGAAATTCTCGAAGCCAGAAAAGATCAGATTTTTGAAAAAGGAACAGAAAATTCCTTTGACATGAGCTGCGACAAAGTCAGCGTCGCCGGTTCCGTGAGCCAGCGAGCCTGCGTCTTCTGCGGGTCACGCGTCGTCCTCTATCCTGTTGCCGACGCCCTGCATCTGATCCATGGTCCTGTGGGATGCGCCGCTTATACCTGGGACATCCGGGGCTCTCTTTCCTCCGGGCCGGAACTCCACCGGCTGAGCTTCTCCACGGATTTGCGGGAAGAAGAAGTCGTTTACGGCGGCGAAAGGAAACTATACGCTGCACTTTCGGAACTCATCGGGGCTTATCACCCGAAAGCCGCCTTTGTCTATACCACCTGCATCATCGGCCTGATCGGCGACGATATCCAGGCTGTTTGCCGGAAAGTTGCAGCTGAACAGGGAATCGACGTAATCCCTGTCCACTCGGAAGGTTTCCGGGGAACAAAAAAAGACGGTTACAAGGCCGCATGCGAGGCTTTGTCCCGGCTGATCGGCACAAACGACAAAGCGGCTGCCGCTCCGCACAGCATCAACATTCTCGGGGACTTCAACCTGGCCGGCGAAACCTGGATCATCAAGGAATACTACAAAGAGATGGGCGTCGAAGTGCTTTCCTGCATGACGGGCGACGGGCGGGTGGAGGAGATCCGCCGGGCTCATAAGGCGGCAATGAATGTTGTCCAATGTTCCGGCTCCATGACCACTCTCGCCTTGATGATGGAGAAGGATTACGGCATTCCCTTCGAGCGGGTCTCCTATTTCGGCATTGAGGATACGGCCGATGCGCTTTACAAAGTCGCCCGTCACTTCAAAGACCAGGCCATAATGAAGAATACGGAAGAACTGGTGCGCCGGGAAGTAAATCGCATTTATCCGGAGATTGAAAAGTATCGAGGGGATCTGGAAGGGAAAAAGGCCGCCATTTACGTGGGCGGATCATTCAAGGCCTTTTCGCTGGTGAAGGCTCTGCGTCATCTTGAAATTACAACGGCCATTGTCGGTTCCCAGACGGGGAATCGGGAGGATTACGAATATCTGGAAGAGATCTGCGACACGGGAACCATTATTGTCGATGACACCAATCCCCTGGAGCTTTCCCGCTTTATGTCGGAAAAGAAGGTAGATATTTTAATCGGCGGCGTGAAAGAGCGGCCGATTGCTTACAAAATGGGGATTGCCTTTTGTGATCATAACCACGAACGCAAGGAGGCACTGGCCGGCTTTGAAGGAATGATCAACTTTTGCCGGGAAGTTCATGGATCCATCATGAGCCCTGTATGGCAATTTTCCCCGGCGCGGCGCCGGCGAACAGGAAAGGAGGAAAACGGACATGAAAACAGATTCCGGACAGCCGTCGACAATTAAAAAGCAAGTGCCTGCCTTTATATCAACAAGAAATGCCTGCAAGCTTTGCGCGCCGCTCGGAGCAAGTCTCGTTTTCCGCGGCATTGAAGGCTGTGTGCCCCTTATTCACGGTTCACAGGGATGTGCAACTTATATACGCCGCTATGTAATCAGCCATTTCAGGGAACCGATGGATATTGCGTCCTCGAATTTCAGCGAAACAACGGCCATCTTCGGCGGTGCCGACAATTTGCGGATCGCTCTGGATAACCTGACCCGTCAGTATCGGCCTGCGGCCATTGGTATTGCTTCCACCTGCCTGTCGGAAACCATCGGTGATGATGTGAAGAGTTGCCTCGAACAGTATAAGGAAACAAAGAAAGGCATGGAGATCCCTGCCCTCATCCATGCCTCAACCCCCAGTTACCGGGGAACCCATATGGAGGGTTACTCCGAAGCTGTCCGGGCAACAGTCATCAGTCTTGCCGGCGGCGGACCCCGGTGCAAGAGGTTGAATATTATCCCCGGTTTTTTATCGGCGGCGGATTTGCGGCATCTCAAAGAGATCCTGGATGATTTTCAGTTCTCCTATACCATGCTCCCCGATTATTCGGAAACCCTGGACGGCGAATCCTGGTCCGCTTACCAAAAACTTTCACCCGGCGGTACTCCGGTTTCGTCCATTCGGTCCATGGGACAATCTGCCGCGACTATCCAATTAGGCAGAGATCTTACATCTCCAGGTACAGCCGCTTCATATCTCGAAGATGCCTTCGGTGTAAAAACAGTGACACTGGGAATTCCCATCGGCATTGGCAAAACCGACCTGTTCTTTAGCGCCCTGCAAGAAATCGCGGGCGTCTCCATGCCCCAGAAGCATGAAAAAGAAAGAGGACGGCTGATAGATGCCTATATCGATGGTCACAAGTACGTCGCAGGCCGTCGCGCCGTGGTCTTCGGAGAGGTGGACTTCGTAACGTCGATGGCTTCATTTCTGGATGAAATCGGCATTGTCCCGGCCCTTTGTGCCACAGGGGCATCGGCAAAGAAATTCAAAGAAACGGTCTCGTCGGGGCTGTCCGCCCGTCAAAAAGATATCATCATCCGGGAAGATTCAGACTTTGAAGGCATGCTGGAGATCAGCCGGAGCATCGGCGTGGATATCATCATCGGTAACAGCAAAGGCTATTATCTGGCCAAGAACCTGAATATACCTTTGGTCCGCGCCGGTTTCCCTATTCATGACCGACTCGGCGGCCAGCGTATCCTCCATGTCGGATACGAGGGAACACAACAGCTCTTCGATCGGATAGTCAATGCCTTAATTGAACACCGGCAAGACAAATCGCCTGTGAGTTACAGTTACATGTAAGCGGGCTGCGTTTTGTCCCCCTTTTGTAAAGGGGGATTAAGGGGGATTTTTTCAGCGACTTATATGAAATAAAATCTCCCCTACCCCCTCTTTAACAAAGAGGGGAATTATTCATTCCGATACCTGAAATACGTTCGTTTAGTAAGGTCACTTGCGAGGAGTAAAATATGGATACAAACAATCATCCCTGCTTTAGCGCAGAGGCCCGCCGGCGGGCGGGAAGGATTCATCTGCCTGTAGCGCCTGCATGCAATATGCAATGCAACTATTGTAATCGTGACTTTGAATGCGTGAATGAATCCCGGCCGGGCGTGTCGAGCGCCATCCTGCTGCCCCGCCAGGCGGCGGATTATCTTGATTGCGTCCTGGAAAGAATCAAAAATATAGCCGTGGTGGGTATCGCCGGAACCGGTGATCCCTTTGCCAATTCCAGGGAGACGTTGGAAACACTTTATCTGGTCAGGAAAAGGCACCCGGAATTAATGCTCTGCGTGGCAACAAACGGTCTGGCCGTGGCAGACTATGCTGATGATCTGGCGGGACTCGATGTCAGCCATGTCACCGTGACGGTTAATGCCGTTGATCCTGAAATCGGCAAGAAGATCTATGCCTGGGGCAGGTTGAGAAGAAAAGTCTATCGGGGCACGGAAGCTGCTCGTGTCATTATTGAAAATCAACAGGAGGCGATAAGAAGGCTCAAAGCAAACAACATAACCGTCAAGATAAATACGGTAGTCATTCCCGGCATTAATGATCATCATGTCCTGGATATTGCAAGGCAGATGGCGGCCATGAAAGCGGATATCCTTAACGCCATTCCCATGTATCATGTGGCCGGCACTCCGTTTGCGGATATCGTTCCCCCGGCCCCCGAAAAGATGGACGACCTGCGCAGGAAGGCCGGAGCATACCTTCCCCAAATGGCCCATTGCAGCCGGTGCCGCGCCGATGCGGCGGGTATGATCGGGGAAAAGTCCAATGATGAGCTCAGAAATTTACTGCGGGAAGCCTCCTTGCCGAAGCCAAGTAAGGCCAGACCCTATGTGGCTGTTGCCAGTATGGAGGGGATCTTTGTCAATCAGCACCTGGGTGAATCAGCAGGTCTATGGATATTCGGGATGGTCAGAGAGAAGGCGTCTCTTGTCGAACTACGAGTTACACCGCCTGCCGGTGGTGGAGCCGGGCGTTGGGAAACAATGGCCCGTCTGCTGCATGACTGCAACACAATTCTTGTGAGTGGTATCGGCCCCGTTCCCCTGTCCATTCTGGAACAAAGCGGTATTCACGTTGTCGTGATGGAAGGCCTGGCCAGGGAAGGCGTCGAGGCAACTCTTTCAGGAAAAGCCATACCGAAAATACTGCTGCGTACTGCCGGTCACTGCGGTATCGGTCAACAGTGCAGCGGAAGCGGCATGGGGTGCGGATAACCCCCCTGTTGTCATTCCGTGCAAGCGGAGCGCGACACGGAATCCAGTATTAGTATTATTAGTAGATTCTGGATACCGGCCTGCGCCGGTATGACGATTATTGGACTTATAACGGTTTTAGTAACAATGGAAAAAGACAAATTGAAGGAGAGGAAATAAAATGAAAAAACCTAAATATCATATCTTCGTATGCGGAAGTTTCCGGGCTATGGGTGATTCCCAGGGTGTTTGCAGTAAAAAGGATTCCTTGCAACTACTTCAATATATGGAAAGGGAACTTGCCGATAGAGGTTTAACGGATGTTATCGTCTCGAGCACCGGGTGTCTCAAGATCTGCGAGCAGGGACCGGCCATGGTGATCTACCCGGAAAACTGGTGGTACGGCAAGTTCGAGAACGAATCGGCCATCGACGAAATCATTGACGCACTGGAGGAAGGAAGGCCCGCTGAAAACTATCTGATCAGCTAGTATTCCTTAGGAACTTCAAAATGAAACTCATTTTCAGGAAAGCGAAAGAAAAAGATATTGACGATCTGTCCCGTCTTCTGGAGGCGCTCTTTTCCATTGAAACGGATTTTAGCGCAGATCTGGAAAAGCAGAAAACCGGACTGGCATTATTTTTCAGCAGCCACGAAGAGAAAGCAATATTTGTTGCAGAGAATGAAGGCGTCCTTGTCGGTATGGTGACAAGCCAACTGGTTATTTCCACGGCGGCCGGCGGATATTCCATCCTCGTTGAGGATTTGTATGTCCAGGATCGTTTCCGACACAAGGGTATTGGAACTTCTCTCGTGCAAATGGTGCAAAAATGGGGAAAAGGGAAAGGCGCTTTGAGAATCCAGCTATTGGCGGATAAAAGGAATAAGGCTGCTCACAGGATATTGGGTTTTCAGGCCAGTCGTATGTACGGGCTGTACATGCCGCTTGGTGGGTTAACAGATGAAAGACGCGGGCAAGAATAACATTTACATCATTGATTCAACACTCAGGGATGGTGAGCAAGCACCGGGTGTTTCCTTCCGCCGTCGGGATAAACTGAGGCTGGCCGAGATGCTGGCCGACGCCGGTGTGGATGAGCTGGAAGCCGGTATTCCTGCCATGGGTGAGGAGGAAAGAAGCTGCATCAGGGAAATTATAGATCTTCATTTGCCTTGCCGGATTTCCTGCTGGTGCCGGGCGAAATGGGAGGACATAGAGTTTGCTGCCGGACTGAAAACCGAGGGCGTTCATATCAGCTTTCCAGTTTCATCTATTTTATTGAAGGCAATCGGAAAAGACGAGACTTGGGTTTTAAAAAAGCTGGAGGAACTGGTTCCTGCCGCCGGCAGTCTTTTCCCGTCGGTTTCAGTAGGCGCTCTGGATGCTACCCGGGCGGATGGTTCTTTTTTAAGGAAGTTTACAAAACATGCTTTTTCGTGCGGAGCCTATCGGTTGAGAATTGCCGATACGGTCGGGATTGCCTCGCCCGTCCAGGTAATGGACATGTTCCGAATGCTGGTGGCGGATTCAAAAACCATGATGTTCGAATTCCACGGTCATAACGATTTGGGTATGGCCACAGCAAATGCGATATGTGCCGTCATCATGGGGACGGGGGCTTTAAGTGTCACGGTCAACGGACTGGGAGAACGCGCAGGCAATACCTCCCTTGAAGAAATCGCTCTCGCCCTGCCCGTCTCCACAGGTAAATGCTGCCATGTACACCCTGATAAACTCCGGCCTCTCTGCAGCTTTGTTGCTCGGATATCCGGCAGAGAAATTCCTGTTGATAAACCGGTCACAGGAAGTCGTATATTCCAACATGAATCGGGAATTCACTGCCACGCGCTGATCAAGGATGATTTGTCATATCAACCATATCCTCCCGCAATGGTCGGCCGGAAGACCGAATTCATTATAGGGAAACATTCCGGTTCAACAATTATTCGTCATGTTTTTCAACATCTGAGATAAAAACCATCCTGGAACAAAAAATCGTTATTCATTTGCATTGACCGCCAACAAGCCGTATAATCAATCAAAAAATAATCAGGAACAGGTAATGTGATGGATTATTTAAATCTGTTGTTTAACATCGGCCAACTGGACTGGGTCTTTAAAGGCAGCTCCAGTATAGAAAACCTGCTTGGCAATATTGTCGGCATGGTAGCCAGACATATGCAGGCGGATGTCTGTTCCATTTATATTTACGATGACGCTAAGGGCAAACTGGTCCTGCGGGCCAATACCGGTTTCCAGCCGCAGCTCATAGGGAAAATAAGGCTCAAACCGGGCGAAGGAATAGTGGGAACGGTTTTTGAGCAAAACGAACCGGTCTGTATCTCCGACGGTTTTACTCATCCCCAATTCCGCTACTTTAAGGGTACCGGGGAAGAACGGTATAAATCATTTCTCGCCGTGCCCATCGTCAGCGCCGAAAAACCTGTCGGCGTCCTCACGCTGCAACGCCAGGAAAACAACCGTTTTGAGAACAGTGATATTAAAGCGCTGCAGATCATTGCCTCACAGCTTGCCGCCGTATTTGAAAACATCAAGATGATAATGTCTCTGCAGCGTACAGCGCCGGGAGAGTTGACCCGCGGGAAAAAAGAGCAGCTTGACCGGGTGTTCCTGAAAGGCAAAGCGGCGTCACGGGGCTACGCCTATGCCAAAGCGGTGCTGGCGGTTGGGGCGGAACGATTCCACGAGCTGGCGGGACAGACATTCGAAGAAAAGTATGATTTAAGCGCTTTACAAAAAGCGCTCAAGAAGACGGAAAACGAACTTACCGCCTTGCAAAAAGCGGTAGAGGATAAATTAAGTGACGCCGCCTCCATGATATTCAATGCTCATCTGCTCATCTTGAAAGATAAGAGTTTTATTGCAGCTATGAGTGCACCTGTGCAAAAAGGAAAAAATGCTCCCGAGGCTGTAATCGCCACCGGGCAGAAATATATTAATCTGTTTTCCGCCAGCCCCAACCCTTACATAAGGGAAAAGGTTCATGATATTGAGGATCTGGTAACCAGGATCATTAAAAACCTCGCCGGCAGGGAAGCCAAATTGCCGCCCGTGCGCCGCAGGATAGCGGTTGCCGCCGACCTGTATCCCTCCGACCTGCTGAAACTTTCTTCGGAAGGGGTGAAGGGCATCGTGCTTTTAAGCGGAGGAGTCACCTCACATGTTTCCATTCTTGCCCGCTCTCTGCAGATACCAATGGTTATTGTCAATGATCCCGTTGCCGGCAACATTTCCGACGGCGACCA
>Ga0116171_10005554_pt1 | contig 11057 bp, 7 predicted proteins | sample AD_JPNHW2_MetaG_FD_89798 | JGI IMG/M metagenome (GOLD analysis project Ga0116171, IMG submission 89798) | Active sludge microbial communities of municipal wastewater-treating anaerobic digesters from Japan - AD_JPNHW2_MetaG | ecosystem: Engineered > Bioreactor > Anaerobic > Digestate | place...
CTTCAGCACCGAGATGCTCCTGTGTAATCGACGGCATGTCAGCCGGCACAGTCGATTCCGGCTGAACGGCCGCAATACGATTTAAAAATTCATCGGCTAACGCACGGTAATCCCTTGCGCCGTTGCATTGCGCGTCGTATTCAAAAATGCTCTGGCCGAAAGACGGACACTCCGCAAGTTTGATGTTGCGCCGTATGGCGGTGTGATACACGCATGCGTCAGCCCAGGGCTTGCCGGAAGTCCTGGTCGACTTGAAAAATTTCATAACGTCCGTAACCACGTCGCGAGCCAGCCGCGTGACCTGTTCGAACATGCAGAAAACCACGCCCGCAACACGCAGTTTCGGATTTATCCGCTGATTCACAAGTTCTATCGTTCGCAACAGTTTGCTCAAACCCTGCAGGGCGAGGAACTGCGGCTGAAGCGGGATTATCACATCATCTGTAGCAGCCAGCGCGTTCAGCGTCAATAATCCAAGCGACGGCGGACAGTCTATCATCATGAAATCCACGTGCGACTTCATGGCGTCTATCGCATTTCGAAGAATCATGTTGCGATTGGGACGGCTAACCAGTTCCGCCGTAGCCGCCGCCAGGTCGGTCGTGGCAGGCACGACCCAGAGATTGTCGCGAACTTTCACCATTGCCTCGTCCATGGTCGCCTGTTCGCAGAGCACGTCATAAATCGTGGCGGTGTCGTCGGCAGGTTCAAAACCGAAATGCAGCGTAAGGTGACTTTGCGGGTCGAGGTCTATGACCGCAACCTTCCGGCCCGCAGCAGCCATCGCCGCCGCCAGGTTCGCAACCGTGGTGGTCTTGCCGACCCCACCTTTCTGATTTATGATGGATATTACTTTCACAGAGGGTATTATAAAAATTATTGCGAATTATGCCACTGATTAAGCAGCTTTTTTGCATTGTCACACAGCGGCGATTCAGGGTAATTTTTCAGCAGCTTTTCAAGCAGCTCCGCCGCCCGTTGCGGCTGAGAGTTTTTTTGGGCATATTCAGCACCAGCCAACAGAAGTTGCGGTGCATACTGACTTTGCGGGTTGACGTTCACAAGCCTAGCCGCACAGTTCACCGCCCTGACGTACCGCCCCTGCTCACCGAACATTCGCACTCGCAGGAGCGTAAGATACCCTGTCAGCCTGTCAGTGGGAATCGCATCTTCCCACTTCTCAAGCACGTCAGCCAGCAGTTCGTATTCGCCGCGATGCAGATAATCCTCAGCCTGCCTCGCGAAATTTCCTCTCGCCGTAACCGGATTTTTCTTAACCAGGTCACCCGACAGCCCAGCGCGCATATAATACTTATTAGCCTGCGAATAATCGCCGGCAGCCATACATGCATCGCCGGCGGCAATGATTTCCCGACGGCTCATTTTCTGCGGCACGTCATCGTCCTGCCGGCCGAACCGGTAACATCGAACTGCGGCGTCAACATCGTCAAGCTCGTACAGATAGATATCGCCGGCCCGAACGTACAGGGCAACAGCCGCATCGCCATGCTTTCTGCCGGCAGCTAATTTTTCCAATGCCTGAGCCGCACGGCCTGCCTGCCCGGCCAGAATAAGCATATCGCAATAAGTCCCCAACACGCTTTCAAGCTCGCGGGCAGTAATGTTCGGGCGATTTACGAACATTTCGCAAAGTCGCATCATGCCGTCCCAATTCCCGGCCATTTTAAAAAGCTCGACAGCCGTCATCAAATCCGTCGCGGAAACCGCCGATAAATCATAATCGCCGACTATCTTTCCATAACCGGCAGGCTCTTCAGCCACATCTCGCATGACCATCGGCCAATCGCGAGAAACGTAATATCGCTGCGTAATGACATCAAAACCCTTTTTGGCGGTCACAGCGTACACGCCGTCATGCAGGTAAACGTGCGAAACTTTTCGGCCTGCGCCGGTCTGGCCGTCGCCGAAGTCCCACTGCCAGCCTTCGCCGTCCGCATCGCTTCCGACGACCTCAAAAACGCGCCGCTGAATATGGCGATTGTCAACAACCGCCTCGCCTCTTTCGTTAACGCGGATATCCAGAGTGCCTGGCAAACCGTATCGCTCAGGCAGGCCGGCGGTTGCTGAATATATGCGAGTGAAAAACTGTGCCGGCATGACTTCAAATCCCGATTCGCCAGGCTGACGCCAGTAAACCGCCATCGTCGGATAGCCCCGCGGCGTAACCTGCAAGACGTCCATCCTGTGCAAGCCGGCAGTCAAGCTGACGTTGCGACGTATCGTCGGCTGTCGAACCGGGCCATGCCAGGCTGGCGTCTCAAGAAGCAGTTTGGAATCAATGGACAAAAACGACGCGTTATTGCTCGAAATGATGAACAGGTAACTGCCGCTTTGCGGTGCGACAAACCAGCCGGTATAAACATTTATCAGGCTATAATTGCCCGTAAAAGGATTTATGGCGGAAAATATCCGCGGCACAAACCCGCAGCCGACGAAATTTTTGGGATTTTTCTTCGATTTCTCCAAAGTTATCGTCGCCTGCGGATAGGCGTCGGCATTGCCGCCCACATATCGCCAGCTTTCCAACATCAGCCCGCGTTTTATATCCAAAGAACTTTCCGCCACAGCCGACTGGTTGCCGTAATAGACATAATAATCCTTTACGCCCGAAACAGGAGCGAATGCCACCCGAATCAAATCGCCCGGCCCGCAGCAAAGCACTTTATGTCGAACCTGCACATTGTCAGCCGTACATACGCGGACGTCTCCGCCGTCGTCGCGAGTTTTACCGCCGGTATGGAATTCAACAACGCCGACGTCGTCGCCAGGTAGTTGCGAGGCCGTAAATTCTTCGTCAAGGGAAACATTCACGCGCAACGGCCACGCAGTCTCCCACCAGGCCTGGCCGGCAAAGCAAATTCCCGAATAAAAAATCATCAGCCCTATTGTCAAAACATTTTTTCGCATGGATGCATTTTATCGGCCCGACAGCCGTGAAGAAACTGTATTTTTGACTGCTTTGAAGTTATCATTACGCACATGCTTGAAACTGGCGTAAAAACATCGAAATACGACGGCGTGATATTCGACATGGACGGCACGCTGGTGGAGTCCAGCCTGGACTTCGACGTACTGCGGCGAGAGCTTGAAATGTCGCCCGGCCGCGGCATACTTGAACAGATAAACGAAATGCCGCCCAGCCGACAATCTACTGCGCATTCCAAATTGTTGGAGTTCGAACTTGCCGGCGCCAGAAATGCTATCCTCAATGACGGCGCCGAAGAGATTTTAAACGAACTGCTCAGCCGACGGATACCCATAGCCCTGCTTACGCGAAACACGCGACAGTCGTTTGAAATCGTCTCGAAAAAATTTCCGATTATGAAAAATTTTGATATCGTCATGTGCAGGGAAGACGGCGTCATCAAGCCTGAGCCGGACGGCATTATACTGGCCTGCCGAAAGATGGGCATCGTCCCGCAAAAAACCCTCTGCGTCGGCGATTTTGAATTCGACATGCTCGCCGCCCGTGCTGCCGGCGCAATAGGCGTACTGCTGACCACACATCCGAACTGGAAAAATTATGCTGACAAGGCAGATTATATTATTAACGACTTGCCTGCACTGCTGAATATTTTTGATTCCAGGGATTGACGGCCATTTGTTAAATTTTCTGAATTTTTTATCTGAAGACAAAAAAATGAATCTGCCACTGGCAAACATATTGCATAACAAGATGCGGAGTCTCTTTTGCGTAACGGGCATAGGTTTGGGCGTATGCATGATTATAACGCTCGCCGGCCTGTCCCGCGGCAGCCTGTACGAAATAGCCGACCGCATGAACTGCGTTGACGCGGACGTAATCATCGTCCCGCCCGGCCTTGCCGACAAAACACCCACACTCAGCGGAATCGCCATCAGCGAAAAAGTCTCCGATATTCTTATGCAGAAATATCCCGACGTCATAGCCCGCTGTGCGGCAGTCTGCATCGGCTCGCTCAAGCTCGGCGGCCAGGACCAGCGCGTCATGGGCATAGACCCGCGCGACTGGGACATGATAACGAATCGAGCAGAACTCAGCGGCGGCAGGCTGTTCGACCCGGACAACCGTTTTTCGGCGTGGCTGACGGAACAACTGTTAAAACCGGCAGAAGACGATGACGATAACGGCGAGCTGCTGAATCTTTCGGACAGGCTGGCATCGCACGGCGGGCTGGAGATTGTGATAGACTCCCGCCTGGCAGCCGCCGGCAGATACAGGCTCGGCCAGATGGTTCACGCCGGCAATCACGACTGGAAAATCGTCGGCATAGTGCCAGCCGGCGTGCCGACGCGCGTACTTACGCCTATCCGCACCGCGCAATACCTCTTCGGCTTCGGCGACATTAAAAAATGCACGATGATATTCGTGAAGTTCAAACCCGGTATCGACGCTGCGCCTCTCGCGGCACAGATAAGCAAGCAGATGAAACTCGACGTCCTGCCGATGTCGCAGTACCGCACAATGCTTATGGACAGATTCGGCGTAATGTTCAGCTACATCGACGCCGTCAATGCCGTCGCACTGATAATCGCGTTCCTGATAGTTACCGTCACCCTTTACATGATGGTACTTCAGCAGACCCGCGAAATCGCGATAATGAAAAGCTGCGGCGCAGGCGGAACGTTCATATTGCGGCAGGTCATGGGCGAGGCGCTACTGCTGACGCTGGCGGGCATGGCAGTCGGAGTCGGTATGAGTTTTCCGGCGGCTCTGGCGATATCGCATTTCAGGCCGCTGCTTACAGTGATAATAACGCCGGGCTGGATTTTGACGGCATCTGCGGCGGCGCTCGTCGGCGCCGTCGTCAGTGCGCTGTATCCGGCATGGCGGGCATCGAAAGTGGACATGTTGGAAGCACTCACATATGAATGACCCTGAAAAACACATTCTCAGCGCCGTGGGCCTTAATAAGAGTTTCGGGCGGGGCGAGGCTGCAAATCATGTTTTGCGCGGCATAGATATCGGCGTAAATGCAGGCGAATTCGTTGCAGTCATGGGGCCGAGCGGCTGCGGCAAGAGTACGCTGCTGCACATTCTGGGTCTGATGACATCGGCAGACAGCGGCGAGATTTTTTACAACGGCCAAGCCGTCACGCACAGCGAATCATCTAGACGGAAACTGCGGCGAAACCACATAGGCTTCATCTTCCAGCGATTCAATCTTATCGGCACGCTAAGCGCAGCCGACAATATCCGCATTTCCCTCCGCATTCGCGGCCTGAAAGACGACGGCAGAAGCGACGAACTTCTGAAACTCATGCACGTATCGCATGTCGCGCGACGTCGGCCGGGCCAGATGTCCATCGGCGAACAGCAGCGCGTCGCCGCGGCCCGCGCGCTTGCACACAAGCCGGCTATCCTCTTTGCCGACGAACCGACCGGCAACCTCGACAGCGAAAACGGCCTGGCGCTGCTGGAACTTTTCAAAAAGGTCAACACGGAACTCGGCCAGACAATAGTGATGATAACCCATTCCAACCAGGCAGCCCAATGGGCACACAGAATAATACGCATGAAAGACGGAAAAATAGATGGATGACGTAACTGCAAAATCGGAATATTCCCACATCCGCGTGCGATGGTGGTTTGCCGCATTTGCAGTCGCCTTCGCAATAGGCGTTTGCTGGCTGGCGTGGCTGATAAAAACGCAGCAGTTGCAATTCAGTACATGGGGCGAATTCAAAAGCGCCGTTATTACGGCATCGCCACTGCTAAAGCTGCTGGTGCTGGGCCTGTATCTGTCCATCTGCTGCACGTTTCTGCCGCTGAACACGAGCTGGATAATATCCGCGGCTGCCATGCAGGGAACTGCCGTCGCCGGCAACATGTGGCAGACGGTTCTGCTGGTCAGCCTCGTCGGAGCAGCCGCTTCAACGGTGGCAAACCTCAACGATTATCATCTTTTCACGGTCATGATGCGATATCATCACATCGCGAAAATCCGTCACACAAGGACTTACGCCGTCGCCGTAAAATGGTTCGAACGCTCGCCATTCGCACTGCTGCTGCTTTTCAACGTCCTGCCGATACCCGTAGACGTAGTTCGTCCGCTAGCAGCAGCACATAAATACCGGCGTACAAAATTCGCAGCCGCCAATTTTATAGGCCGATTCGCTAGATACGCAGTAATCGCGGTTATAACCTACATGCTCGGCAGACAGGGCTGGATAGCGACTCTCGCCTTACTGGCGGCGGCAGTGATACTCGCTCTGCCGAAACTCGCAGGAAAAATCCTGGCCGGACGCAAACACAATTTACCGGAGTCAACAGATGAAAAAATATCAGCTTGAGTGTATGGTTCTTGCCGCCGTCGTATCTGCCGTCGCATCTTGTCCTGCACAGCAGTGTCAACCGACTTGTTCACCGCAAGAGGCCGTATCGCCGCAAACCAAAGCCATCCTGAACCGGCTGCAAGCCGCCGGCGACAGATACACCACACTCACTGCCGACGTTAACTATGTCGTCGAAATGCGTATGACCGGCGAAACTGAAACACGCGACGGATGGGTGGCGTTTCAGAAAAACACTGAAACGACTCCGGATATGTTCCGTATTCATTTTGACACGCTGAAACTCGACCAGGGCAAAAAAACGGCATCGAAGCTCGATTATATTTTTGACGGCCAATGGCTGACCGTGGCCAAGCACAACATCAAGTCAATGACGCGATTCCAGGTAGCAAAGCCAGGCGAAAAAATCGAGGCTCTGCGAATCGGCAAGGGCCCTTTCCCCATACCATTCGGCCAAAAAACTGACGACATGATAAAATGCCTCCAGATAACCACCCGCGACGCAGAACCGGACGATCCGGCAAATACCGATTACCTCAAACTCATCCCTCGAAAAAATTATGAAGACCAGCTAAATTTCAAAAAAATGGAAATATGGATTGACCGCGAAACCAATCTGCCGGTAAAAGTAGTCGTGCGCGACAGGAACAAAAACGTCACCACTGCCGAATTTTCCAACATAAAGACACAGTCAGCAATCGACCCGTCGCTATTTCAGATGGAAAAGCCGGCAGGCTGGGATTTGACGATTGAACGTATTAAACAAAACTGAACCGTGGGGAGACCGATGAGCGAAAAATTTTACATAATCGACGGCCACTCGCAGATATTTCGGGCATATTACGCACCATTCCGCGACCTGACCAGTCCAGCCGGCGAACCCACGCGGGCGACATACGTATTCACAAACATGCTCCTGAAATTCATCGCCGACAAAAAACCCGACTATCTCGCCATGGCCATCGACGGCCCGCATGAAAAACTAAACCGCACAAAAATCTTTAAGGATTACAAGGCCACCCGCAAACCTACGCCAGAAGATTTCAAGCCGCAGGAAAAACGCATATTGCAAATCGTCAAAATACTCGGCATCCCGATTCTGGACGCCGAAGGCTATGAAGCCGACGACATCCTCGCCACGCTGGCCGACAGGTACGCATCCGAAAATGTCGACGTAATCCTCGTCAGCCGCGACAAAGACCTCGACCAGCTCATCAACGACCACGTCATGCTTTACGACCCGATGAAAGATGAAACTCTCGACGCCGCCTCAATCGAGCAGAGCAAAGGTTACCCCCCGTCATTAGCCGTCGAGATTCAGACGCTTATGGGCGATAATATCGACAATATTCCTGGCGTGCCTGGCGTAGGCCCAAAAACAGCGGTCAAACTCGTCAGGCAGTACGGCTCAGCCGATGCGGTGCTTGCGGCGGCTGATGAGCAGACGCCAAAACTCAGGGACAGCCTCAAAACTCTCGGCAGTGACCGGCTGGCGACTTCCCGCAAACTCGTGACCCTCGATAAACATGTGCCGATGAAAACCGACCTGCCGGAATTCCGCTTCAGCCAGCCGGACATGCAAAATGCGTCAAAAATTTTCATGGAGCTGGGCTTTACAAAACTCGTCGAAAAATACGCGGCTGAAAAACCGGCACCAAAATCGGCGGCAAAAAATGACCCGTTTATCGGCGGACTTTTTGCGTCGCTGGAACAGTCAGCCGCAAGTTCACCGGTTGCGGCTGCGACAACTGATATTAAAAAATCACAGCCTGCAATGCCGGATGGATTTACCACCGCAGCCAATTTTGATTACCAGTTAATCGACACGCAGGACGGTCTCGACAGGCTGGCCGCATCGCTGCGCGACGTAAAGCGGTTAGCCGTCGATACCGAAACGACCGGCATAAAAGCGATGAACTGTTCGCTGGTTGGCATATCGCTGGCATGGAAGGCTGGACACGGAGTTTATATTCCAGTCATGGGCCCGTTGGGCGCGACGGTACTTGACATCGGGAAAATACGCGACGCAATCGGGCCTGCGATGGCTGACGCGACGGTGGAAAAAATCGGCCACAATCTGAAATACGATTTGATAGTGCTGGAAAACAACGGCTTTACGTTTGCCGGAAAAATGTTCGACACAATGATAGCCGCCCACGTGATTGACTCGCAACACGCAAGCCTGAAAATGGATTACCTGTCGCTTGAGTACCTGCATCACCGTTGCATACCGATAACCGACCTCATCGGCAGCGGCCGCAACCAGACCACCATGAACACCGTTCCCACAGATACCGTCGCCGTATATGCTGCGGAAGATGCCGATGTAACACTGCGGCTGGCTGACGCGATGGAAAAAATTCTGGACGAAATGGCCCTGCGGAATCTTTTTGAAAATCTGGAAATGCCGCTCATGCCCATCCTGACAGAAATGGAACGTAACGGCATAACTGTTGACCCGGCCAGGCTCAAGGCGATGCAGTCCGAGTTTTCCATGAAAGCCGACGTACTCAGGGACAGGATTATCCGACTCGCAGGCGTCAATTTCAATCTCGAATCCCCAAAACAGCTGGCTGAGATTCTTTTTGTAAAGATGGGATATCCCGCAATCAAAAAAACACGCACCGGCATGAGTACCGACTCGGAAGTCCTGGAACAACTCGCGTCGGAACACGACTGCGAAATCGCCGCACTGCTGCTGGAGTATCGCAAACTCACGAAACTTATAAGCACATACCTCGTCTCACTGGTCGACTGTATCAATCCGCGTACCGGCAGAGTGCATACGTCGTTCCACCAGGCATCCGTCATCACCGGCCGATTATCCAGCAGTGACCCTAATTTGCAAAACATTCCGGTACACGACGAAGGCCGGCAGATTCGTTCGGCATTCATCGCCAAGCACGGCTGCAAACTGATTAGCGCAGATTATTCGCAGGTCGAACTGCGAATGTTGGCGCATTTTTGCGGCGACGAAACACTCTGCCGCGCATTCGCAGATGACCTGGATATTCACCGCATAGTGGCGTCGGAAGTTTTCGGCGTGGATGTGGATGACGTCACGCCAGCCATGCGAAGCCGCGCCAAAACCGTGAATTTCGGCATAATATACGGCCAGACGGGCTTCGGCCTGGCAAGAACGCTCGGCATCGGCAGAACCGAAGCGTCGGAATTCATACGCAAATATAAACAGCGTTTCCCGAAAATTGAAGTGTTTATGGCTGAATGCGTCGAACAGGCAAGAAACAAGGGCTATGTTGAAACCATATCCGGCCGCCGACGCCGGATACCTGACATCGATTCCCGCAACCAGCAGAAACGTAATCTGGCAGAAAGAACCGCCATAAACACCGTCGTGCAGGGCTCAGCCGCAGACCTGATAAAGCAGGCCATGATAAACCTCGACCGTACACTTGAAAAACAGAACAGCCCGGCGAAAATGCTGTTACAGATTCACGATGAACTCATTTTTGAAACACCGGCTGAATCGGCGGAATCCACTGCAAAAGTAATCGCCCATGAAATGTCGACAGCCATCAAACTCAACGTGCCACTGAAAGTGGACTGCAACATCGGCGACAACTGGCTGGAAGCCAAGTAGAATCCACCTGCTGAAAGCATAAACGTCGAGAATAAAACTGCTATTGCATGAACACACAAATCCGATGTTTTATCTGTCGACTCTTGCTGTTCCGCTTTGCATGATTCTTTCGACTTCTTTAAGGCTTGCCGTAGTTGTATCGCCGGGGGTCGTCATTGCCAGCAATCCATGTGCGGCGCCGTAATTGACGGCTTGCTGTGGGGTTTTGCCTTCCATAAGGCCATAAATCAATCCGGAAGCAAAACTGTCGCCACCGCCGACACGGTCGTAAATTTCAGCATCAGGCCGGAATGTCGCCTCAAAAAACTGGCCATCGCCATACACTATAGCACCCCAGTCATTTATTGACGCCGTCTTCGCATTGCGAAGCGTGGTGGCGACTATTGAAAAATTAGGAAACATCCCGACGGCTTTTGCTATCATCTTTTTGAAGTTGGCCGGGTCAAGTTTTGAACAATCCTTATCCAGGCCTTCAACTTCGAATCCAAGCGCGGCGGAAAAATCCTCTTCATTGCCTATCATCACGTCAATATACGGTGCGATTGCACGGTTGACCTGCCGTGCCTTTTCCTGTCCGCCGATAGATTTCCAAAGAGACGGCCGATAATTCAGGTCGTAAGACACAATCGTGCCATACTTTTTCGCCGTCGTGACAGCCTCGATTATGACATCCGGCGTCGTCTGGGAAAGCGCCGCATAAATGCCGCCGGTATGAAACCACCTCGCCCCGTCACAGCCGAAAATTTTCTCCCAGTCAATGTCGCCCTTTTTAAGTTGCGAGGCGGCACTGTTGGCCCGGTCGGAACAGCCGGTCGCCGCTCTAACGCCAAAACCTCTCTCCGTGAAATTCAGGCCGACGCGGACGTCGCGGCCTATGCCGTCATACGGAAACCATTTTACGTATTCCATATCGACGCCGCCCTGGTAAATCAGGTCTTCGAGCAGCCGGCCAACGGCATTGTCGGCGATGGCTGTAACTACTGCGGCATCTTTGCGGAAACAGCGTTTAAGGCCTCTGGCGACGTTGTATTCTCCGCCGCCCTCCCATACCTTGAACTGGCGAGTCGTGTGAATGCGATTATCGCCGGGATCCAGCCTTATCATGACTTCGCCGAGAGAAACTATATCGTATTTGCAATCCTTTTTGGGTTTAACCGCCAAG
>Ga0116171_10005555_pt1 | contig 11055 bp, 8 predicted proteins | sample AD_JPNHW2_MetaG_FD_89798 | JGI IMG/M metagenome (GOLD analysis project Ga0116171, IMG submission 89798) | Active sludge microbial communities of municipal wastewater-treating anaerobic digesters from Japan - AD_JPNHW2_MetaG | ecosystem: Engineered > Bioreactor > Anaerobic > Digestate | place...
CATCCTTCCCAAAGGAAGCCTCTATGGTAGACCTAACATCTGGCCTATTCATAGCATTCATGATGCCTTCAAAAGAGTCTAACAAAGGGCTCTTAAAGCGCTTGTATATTTCTTTTCCAGCATGAGCAGTAACGCTAAAGAAGCCATGTCCTTTAGAGCCCTCTACCTTCTTAGTGATCATGCTCGCTATACGGTTCACCTTAGCGGCTTGCCAAGCAGGGGCATCTCCAAACATCTTGTTCCCATGCTCTATACCAGCAGGACTCTTAAGGAGCGCTTGAATAGCATTAGCGCTCATCTTCGCCCCCACAGGAACGCGAACCTCAATATCATCCATGGAGGCTCTTATCCCAGACACGTCTGGAGGAGCATACGGATCGGGCTCCGGTAGCATAGGGGTATAATTCATTTGCTGAAGAGAACGATACATGCCTGAAGACAAAACAGGCTGAATATCAGAAAGAGCAAAACCCTTACCCTGCATATCTCCCACCTTGGAAGATGGAGATAAGCGATTCTTGGCATACACGCCCCTCATAGCATGCAGTATAGGGCTATTACCAGGAAGCGCTCTTCCAAGCATTCCTACCTCATCTCTAGAAGAAAGGATGCCTTTAGTTAACGTCTCTAAGTTGGCCGTCTTCATGTTAAAGAATGGCGCGATAGCTCCAAATTCATAAGGCTCAGTAACCTGCTCTCGATAATACTTGTTGGCTTTCTGAAGAGCCATAGAAGCTGCTTTTCCTTCTGGCCCATGCTTTAAAAGGGTAGAATGAATAGTATCCATTAGCTCATTACGAATACGCCTAGAAGCACCGTCTATGCCTTGAGCTATAAGCTTCTCATAAGAAATATTGTCCGATAGACGTTTGGTTTCAGCAAGCATACGCCCAAAGGTAGCTTTATCCGGATCAAAATGAAGCAGCTTTCTCATGCGCGCTATACCGCTATCCAAAGGAGTTTGCTTAATAACGGTATCAAACTCCTCAGAAAACTTAGAGAGCATCTCATCAAAAGTCTCTATATCCTCATAGTCTAGGATAATGTTAGACATGTCCTTTTCAGCAGCTCTATACATTTCATTGGCTTTAGCCTTACGAACATTTCGCTCCTCAATAAGAGCCCTCCTCGTATTCTCAGCAAATGTAGAAGGCCGACGCTCAAAGTCTCGATAAACAGAGCGAGCATTCACAGGAAGCTGCTGCACAATCGTTTTGTCTAAAATCTCTTCATTCTGTATAGGCACGTCTCTATTAGCAACAGTAACACGCTTAAGCTCTTCCTTATAAGCCCTCTCAGACTCCCTTAATGCCTCTGCCTGCATCTGATCGGTCTTACGCTGAAGCTTAGATTGAACCTCTCGTTCAAAGCGTTCGTTTACTTCAGGTTCAACAGGAACTCTAGGAGCTATCTCTTCTAGAGTAGCCGCATAAACACTATCCTCATTAATGGGAGTGTTAGTGGAAACGGATTGAGCTATCTGTTGCATGAGATTCTCATGAGCACTAGATGCCTCTGGCATTAAACCAGCAGCAAAGGCAGCTTCCATCTGGCTGCTAGTAGCCTCCAAAGCATTAGGAATCTGGCGTCCCATAGTAACAGCTAATTCCTGCTGCGCTTTGTGTATAGCGTCTAAAGACTTCCTAATCTCACTTGCAGGAGCATTCTGCTTCAGGAGATCAGAATGTTTAGCGCTAAGATCCATAATCAACGCATTCTGATTCTCCGCTTTGCTAGAGAGCTCCTCTAAAGGAGAGATATCTCCAATAGTATTTAAGTATATAACTAGATTCTCTGGAGCATTCTGGTTACTCTCTTTCAATTGAGATCCCGTTTGCTTCATAGAGATAGATAGAAACCCTATCTTGCTCATGGTGGCATTAAACTCAGAAGGGGTAGGCATCACAGTCCCTTCGGACAAAGCGATTGCTCTGCCTGTGTTCTTCACTTCTAAAGCCAAGGAAGAAGCTGTCTGTTTAACATTCTGAAGGTGTGTAATATCTATGAAATCTTCCCATTCAGCTTCTTCCCATTTAGCAGTAGCAGCACGAGCATTAGCAGCCCGAGTAGCTGCAATCTTTGTCCCAACGCTCTTAAGCACCTTAGGGACGAACCGACTACCTGCTACACCTCCAGCCATCCCACCAACAAACGAGCCAATCTTTTCAGCATCTTCAGCCACAGCCATCTGAGTAAACTCGTCACCACCAGCAGCGCTTGCGATCGTTTTTCCCACAACCTCAGCAATACCCCCAACCGCTTTAGAGCCTAAATAAGAAGCTATACCAACAGCAGCTAAATCCGCTAAAACGAAAGGGATAGCCACAGCCCCTATGGTAGCAATCAAAGGAGCTGCAGATGCTGCTATAAATGCAGCTCCAGCCACACCCACAGCAAGCTTTATCCCGCCAAGGGTCTCCTCAGTATCTTTAACTCCAGCCTCAAACGCTTCTATATTTCTCGCAAGCTCTTCAGAAGGAGCAGCAGAGTCCACTTCCCTAAAGAAGGAAGCTCTCTCTTTCGCGCCAACACCAGGCAAAGCAGCCCACTTCCCTCGATTATAATATTCATTACTCTTAGAAATCTCCTCAGCAGGAGGAGGGGCCAATACATAGTCCATGAAGTCTGCTGGATTAACCTTTCCATCTCTTAAAAGCCAAGAAGGAGCATCCCCACGGTAGAAAGAATCAAAACGACTTCTCTCTTCAGGAGAGAAAGAGCGACCCAGCGCCCTCTCTACAGCACCTGCAGAAGCTTCTGTCATCTCGCCTTTAGTCAAATACCAGCTGCTAGTATCAAGCTTAGGGATAGTCTTTTGCTGAGCTACGGTAGGCCTATTAACCCCTTCCATCTTCTGAGCAGCTCCAAAGACAACCGGATAAGCGTTCTCTATAGCCTCTGCAGCAGCAGGATGAAGCACATTTGGCTTTAAGATCGTATCTCCAAGAATAGGTGAGTTCGCTAAGTCAGCAATCTTGCTCGCATAGGTAAAGGCTCCCTCTACCTGCTGCTTCTTGGCGAAGTTCTTTTCCTCTTGCTTTATGCGCTCATCTAAGGCAACAGCAGCTCGCTTAGCGGTCTTTTCATCTACCGCAGGGCTGAGTGCTATTTGTTGCTTGAGTTGGCTCAGCCTGTCGATTTCTTCTTGGCTTTTAGCTGATCCTTGCGAAGGACGAGGCTGTCTTTGAGTACCTGTTGCAGCTCCCTCTGGCGCTTCATTAGAAGATTGGGTTAACCCGCTTAAACCCTCTAAGATCATTCCCTGCCGCTGCTGCTGTGCCGCTAACTCCTTCTGTTTATCTCGCTCTTGAAGATCCTTTAAAAGTTGAGACTTAACAGCTGGCTCAATATGTCTTGCTTCTAATAACGCAGAACGAGCCTTAGCACTATCCTCACCCGATATCAACTTGTTTAACTTACTCTCTGTATCGCGTTCAGTAACTCTAGAGAGTAAGCCCCATGGATTTTCGCTCATTAGAAGAACCCTTTGATAAACTTAAATGCTTTGTTTGCCTTACTTCCTAAAGCTGAACCGATTCCCATTCCAGCAGGACCGCCAAACAATCCTCCTAGAGCCCCTCCTCCTACAGTTCCCAAAAGTTTCAATAGAGAATCTGTATTAGAATCCCCCTCAGTCTCTAGGTTCCTTAAAAGAGCTTCAAAGGCTGATGGCTGTTGTTCTCCATAACGATAAGGCTGCTGTTGCATGAAAGATTGATAAGCATTCAGAAGCGATTTGTTGGCATCATAAGCGCGCTCAGATTGCTGAGCTTCTAACATGGAGGCTAGACTAGCCCCTCCTTGAGCAACAGCGCCAGAGAGCCCGCTAGCCCCCAACAAACCAGCATGTGCTGTTCCTTGCAAAAGCTGAGGCATTAAGTTTTGCTTGTAATCTTGAATAAGTTGGTTATTCCTAGCCTCATTCCCCTGTCCAGAAGCTATGTTAGATAGACTGCCAATAGCTTTTTGAGACTCTCCCCCCAAAAGCTCTTGGAGTTTTAACAAATCACGCCCCTGCTTCTTCTCCATAGTAGGAACACGATCTTGTTGTAAGGAAAAAAAGTCTTTAACTAAGCCCATTCTATACCCCTGATTTCAGTCTACCTTTAACGCAAGATCTTAAAATGCTGCCCACATTATCGCAGATAATCTTGCTCTCCACAGACTTGCTACACATTTTTAGAAACTCTTTTTGAATCCTAACACAATGCCTAGCCAAAGCACCGCTTTTATAATCATCCCAGCACTTTTGCAAAAAAGGATCCGTAATAGGCATACCTTCATGAGGAATATCCCAAAACAGCTCACAACTTCCATCTAATCCTACCTTATAAAGAATGGTATTATCTCGAGGCTCAGGAGGTAAAGGACAGTAGGAAATATCAAGAGTAAAGGCTTCTTCTGGCTTTTTAGGGGGCATTAACAAAACTAAAGCATAAAAATGAGAGGGGCGAATAGTTTTAGGAATAGTTAGCCCAATCGAGTTAGGGGTGTTATAGAACCAATCATTAAAAGTATGTCTAGCTTTGTCAAAATCTATTTTTAAAGCTTCTTGTACAGCATTGATTCTTTTAGCAAAAAATTCCTCTCCCTGCTCTCTAGACATCTCTATAAAAGCATCACTCATATGTCCTCCAAAATCTTTTTTATATTATACTAACAATAAAATAAATAACGAAACTCATAATCCAAACGAGAGGACAATATGGATGATGAAAATATAGTAAAAGAAGATGTGGTTGAAATTCAAAATGAACCAACCGTAGACCCATCATTAGAAACTCAAAACAAATTATTGGAAACGCTCCAACGCGTTGCCAAGCAAAACGAAGAATTGCAGGCTAGAAACGAACAATTAACACGAACTCTTCTAGAGGAAAAAGCCAAGAAGAATACTCAGTATTATGATGAGCCTGCACAAGATGAAGACCGTCCTCTAACGAAGGCGGAAATCGCCAAGCTGATGGAAGAAAAAGAGCAGAAATTGGAGGAAAAACAGTTTCTAACGTGGTTGAAGCGTAATAATGTGGACCTAAATAGGCTAAAAGATGAAGACTCTCAATCCTTTAGAGTCATCGACAGGCTCTATCAAAACAGAGACTTCGAATTGGCTACAGAGACTATTGAGCGCTACTTGGATGAAAAAAAAGCCAAGGGAAAACCTAGTCCCACTATCCAAAAGGATCCACCAAGACCACCACAAACTGGAACATCCACAAAGACTGCCTCAAACATCCCATCACAACAACAAAAGCCAGAAGAAATTCCAGAGAAAATGCGTAATGCAATGTTTTCTCCAGATAAATCTGGACCAAAAGACTTTATCGCTGGAGCTTTAACCCCAGAATTATTAGCTAAGTCTGCTTCAGACTTCGTTAATTATTGGAAAACCAAAAGGTAAAAACTAATGTCTGCTATTGCATACTCAACAGGAGTCGGGCCCCAAACACCTCCTCTTGCTCCGTCTATCTCTCCAAGGATGTTGCTCACACCCCAATCAGAATTCAAGAGCGGCATCCTGGCTCTGTATGAGCCTATGCCAGAAAACTCTGGTACCACTAGACAGTTCGTTGGAATTGATCCGTTGCCCAACCTAACTCAGATCAATACTTATGAAACCATTGGTGTATCTCCTATTTCTCCTACATACAACACCGTTAGCGTAACCCCTACGATGTATAACCAAGCGGTTATTATATCCGTAACAGCTCGTATATCCTCCCAGATCCCTTGGCTAGCAGCTATTGTTAACCAAATGATCATCGCAGGATACCGAACAGAAGATATCATCACTTACAACGCTTTGTTGCAAGCAACAACCGTGTACAATGCTTCTAACGGTAGCAATGGATGCTTCCCTACAGAAATGACAGGAACAGATGCTGCCCAAATTACCGCTATCTTGCACAACAATATGGCGCCACAAAGCTTGTCTGAAATAAGCGCTAGTGATTGGTACAACACAAGCGGTTTCAGGGGCGGATATGTAATGCTAACATCTGTGCTAGCAGAAACAACATTCACCACTAATACAGATGAATTCTCCACCGTGCAACAAGCTCCTTCCGATGAAGCGTTGCGTTATGGACAGCTTGGTACCTATAAGAGCGGCGGACTTGGAGTGTTTACCTCTAAGAACTACCCTGTCACAGGAGAAGTAGTGTCCAACTCCTCCGGAAGCGGACAATTCCAGCTCATGAGCGGATGCGTGGTGTCTTTGGCTTCTTATGCACGCGTTATTTTCCCCTCTCACGATAAGAAGATCGCAGAAGTAGGATCTCCATTCTTGGGCATCAACAACCTCCAAGAGGGCGTATCCATCCTCTACTGGGGCGCTGCTGGTATCCTACAGAGAAACTGGTGCATGAAGGTAGAATTTACCTGCACACCTCTTTCCACAACTGCTGCATAAGGAAAAAAAATAATGACTGTACAACCCGTAAGATTTTGGTCAGGTACAAGCTCTGGATCTCCCATATTGCTCCCTGTACCTATATCTCCAGTAACTCAATATGGTCGCGTTATCCTGGAGAACTTAACCGCATTGGCAACACTAGGATCCAGCGCTGTATCCTTCAGGTGGGAGTTCTACACAGGAATGGCTAACGGATCTGCCTATGCAGATAAATACCTAGGTGGCTCTACAAATCCATCTACAGTGACAAAAGCATTCGCAGCTGCTCCTACAGGATTCTCGTTTATTAATAACAACGCTCCATCCGTAGTGGCTACAGCTTCTGCTACAGCGTTCAACCCAGGCGCAAGCACAACCATTGCCATTAGCTCAGCCACAGGCGTGCCTACCTCTGGTGTAGTGCGTATCAATTGGGCTACAGGGATGTCTCAGATTAATGGAATGTATTTCTATTACACACTGAGCGGGACAACCGTAACATTGCCTTACTTGAACACCGTCGGATATAGCGCTGGAACAACCGGTAGCTTGTCCTTCATCAGTAACTATGGCACTCAGTTTAGTACCATAGCGCAAGGCATTACTGATATTATCACCGGAACTACCACTACCGTTCAGTTTGGAACTCAGCATCCATACCAGGTAGGGGAATACATCCAGCTTAATATCCCTGCTCTATACGGAGCTCAGTTAGGACAATACCTAAACTGGCAAACAGGTGTGCCTAACGCTACACGCGTTAACAACGCCGGTTACCAAATTCTATCAACAGATGCAAGCACCGTAACCCTAGCGGTAAATACCGTAGGACAAGGAAGCTTCGCTTTCCCCACAAACGATGAAGTACAAGCTCTAACAGGAAAAGTTCAAAACACTTTCCCTCAAGCTATTTATGCTGGTTTTAACCCTAGTGTTATCTTAGCTCAGAATGCTTCTCAGTTTACTAGTGGTGGAACCATCCTAGAACTTGGATCCGCTATCGTAGGAAGCTCTGGAGATCTGCTCAATCTATATATTGAGTCTGACACTCTATTAGCTACCTACTAAATACTCTCTCCCCCAAAAGGGGGAGAAATCATAACGAGGACTTATGAATAAAAAACTTTCCGATGTAGAAATAAAGAAACAAATAGAATTTCTAGAAGAAGATAACCGAAAGAAAGAAGTTGCTGCTCAAGTAATGCGAGAAGCTATAGAAGTAGCTCAATCTCCAGAATTCCTTCAAGACGAAACAGTAAGCTCTTTTATGAAAGAGTTCGAAAAAGATATCGCTAATAAAAATAAAAATGTTTACCTAAACGCTAATCAACCAACTATAAGAACATTCAAGGAAAACAGGCTAAATAACTTCGAATCTCACATTAAACATATATTCGAAATAGCTGAAAAGAGCGATAACTTCCCTATAAACCAGAAGCTCGCTACGATGACTCCAGAGCTGATCATCCCTAAAACCATAGGTGTACCTCAAGGAAGAATCAAAAATATCCATCCACAAAACCTTCCCCTAGTTAAATTCCTCCTGTCCGCTAAAGATGTATACAGAGACGTCCGTTATGGAGCAAGTTCCGTGATAGATTTCTCCCATCCAGCATTCATAGAGTGCATTTGTGTCCATTATGAAAGCGAAGAAGCATACGTAAAACAAGACTGCTCTCCTTTCTTCACATTCACAGGGAATCTCCTTCCTACCTTAGGGGTAGAAGAATGGGTAATACCCACTAAGCGTCCTATAATCATCCCCTTCTACTTCCTCTTGGCTTTCATTAATGTAGGAAATGCTCCTAGTGTAGGTGTATTAAGAAAACTACGCGTACGCGATAAAACCATGGATGAAGCTAAGCAAACCATACAAAAAATAGCAGGAACACAACTAGAAGGGGTTACTCAGTGTGTGGAAGAGTGGGAAGAACCTATTTATCTAACCATGTTTAAGCGTATGAGTTCTATAAAACCTATACTCAACATGTTAAAATCCTATTAAAGCCAAGGAAGAATCCATGACTACGTCTGTGACGACTATAGGTGTTGGCACGCTAACCATAAAAACGCTCATCTCCTCCATAAGACAATGGATAGGAGTAGCTAGCTCTCAGTCTATATCAGACGAACAAATAATCAACGATATCAACTACATATGGCAATACAAAATCCCCTTCAAGCAAAGCATGGCAGATTTTGTAGACACATTTTCCTTCATGACCTCTCAAGGATTTGACTCCTACACAATGCCATCCAATATCGCTATATCCAAACAGAGCACCTATATATCCATCGATAACATCCCAGTAAAACTTCTATACAATCCTAACGCCTTCCGTCAGCTCTTTGGTATCCGTAACAACCAACAGATATTCAACCAGGTATCGGGAACAAGCTTTTCCTACAGCGCTGGAGGCTACATAGCAAGAGGAAATATAGACCCCCTAGGGAACGTTACCCCTATGGTAATCATATCAACCATAGACTCAACAAACACTCCAGTAAACCTCTTTGATTGTGGAACCGGATTGCTTTATCTCCAAACGGGAGGAAGCATGGGCGTTCTAGTAGCAGGCGCATTAGGCACTCCCGTAGGAACAGTTGACTACTCCACAGGAGAAATAGCCTTTACAATCCCAAATGGAGTAGAGAACGCTAATATATACGCAAACATAGATACCACGTCCTGGGCAAGGCCGACAATGGCCCTCTATTACAACAACATGATCAAGCTAAGGCCTGTGCCTAACCAACCTTATCTAGTGCTCATACAGGTCAACTATGTGGGTGGATCATTCTTGGCAACCACAGATGTTCTCCCCTATCCACAATGGGCTGAATACCTAATCATCGCTACCTCTAGACGAATAGCCGAACGCTTCCTAGACTCTATGAGAGCACCAGTATTAGAAGCCCATGAAGAGGAAATACTGAGCGGGATGCAGGATCTAGATTACAAAAATAGCGGCATCATGTTCCCTCCAACACAGTGGAATAGACCTAGCATGAATATGCCTACAGGAGTGTTCGTTAACCCCTTTGGGTTCTCTCCCTCTGATCCAGTAAGTTAAAAGCCAAGAAAGAATTAAGGAAGATTATGAGTACTACTGTTACCTTTACCGGAGCCTCCCTAGGAGATTACGAGCCCAATACACCCATAGGGACGCCTGCAACAGATAGACCCATACTTAACCAAAACAGCTTAACGCTATCAAATAGCATGAGCATAGGGCATAACCTCACCACAGGAGCTCACCTAGCCATCATACTGTCCGCAATAACCGCAAGCACTACCACCCTATGGCAGATATTCTCCGATGCTACCAATAACAACCTACCTACCATCATGTCCCCAACAGGGCTGAAGCAAACACTCGTGAATACAAGCCAGTGGGCTGCCCAATACGGGTCTTCCATCACAGGATCCTACACAAATGGCGTATGCTCCATAACATGGACCGCTTCAGCACCCATGGGTTCGAACATTACTAATGTGTACATGAACATCAGCTACAGCGCTTCCATGGCCCCTACTTACGTAAGAATAAGCCTATGGTCCTCCCAAGGAAGCTACAGCGCTCGCGCCATCAGCGCTTCTGGATACAGCCAACTAGCCGCTACCCCTCAACCTCCCTACATCCCCGTATACACAGACACACCAGCTCCCTCTACCCCATCAGCCTCTACCATTGGCGCTTACGCTAAGGGAGTCCTCATCTTGCCCCTCGGAAACAATACGTCCTCAAGCGTTTCCATTGGGGCTTTTTTCTCTTACCAGAGCTAAAGTGTAAACAAGTTATTTAGGTTAATGATATAAAAAAAGCCACGCCTACCAATAGTGGGAAAGCGTGGCTTTGTATTACATCCAATATGGAGTAATCATGACAAATTCTATTCTAGTAGTCAACCCATCAAGCACAGAAATAAAGTCCTCTATCAGAAAAAGAGGATTCTCCGAGTTTAAAGTACCAACACTCTTTGGCGATCCAACTTGTAAAGTGGAGTCTATCGTTAAGGATGGTCTCATCATGCACAGGGCAACTACACTTTTGGATAGGTGTCATAAGGATCCCGCTAGTTCAATGAGAAATTTTCTTAGATCAAAGGAAAATATTCTAGCATTTGTGATGGAAACGGAGAAAATTTTATCAGACCATCCCCATCTTGCTAAAAATTTACTGAGTGAATTTCACTCAGTAAATTATGAGTTTTTTAGAAAAATTGGTGAAGAAGTGCAGCCTCTTATCACGGCAAGAGACTACCAAAATAATGGAATTCTTGGAGTCTTCATTAAAAGTGATAAAGGTGGAACCTACCTTTCCTCCTACATGATGACTCGACTTATACGATATGCCTTTCCTAAAAAAGGAATAGAAGCTGAGCTAAATTATATTTATGCAGAGCAACAAGTCCAAGCTCGCATAAGCCTAGTGGATGGCCACCACTACATGTGCTCATGTTTCAAAGAGGTGTTAGGAAATGACAATAGAGCTCTTGGCAAGGCGATAGAAATAGCGCATAAGCTGATTGTTAAATGGGTAACAGGATTATCTCCTAGTGAATGGGAAGAGAAGAATAAGCTGCTCGCTTCTGAGGGAAACTTTAGGGATTATGCTGTAATGAAGCAAAGAGAGATTGTTGATAAATGCCAGCGTGAA
>Ga0116171_10005556_pt1 | contig 11054 bp, 13 predicted proteins | sample AD_JPNHW2_MetaG_FD_89798 | JGI IMG/M metagenome (GOLD analysis project Ga0116171, IMG submission 89798) | Active sludge microbial communities of municipal wastewater-treating anaerobic digesters from Japan - AD_JPNHW2_MetaG | ecosystem: Engineered > Bioreactor > Anaerobic > Digestate | place...
AACTAGATCCGGGTGTAAGCTCCAGACTTGAACGTCTTTTTCTACAATTTCGTCCATGCGCTCCCCGTGTACCAGTAAACACCCGCGCCGCCGCCGGGGTTCCAATTTGTTCCGTTTGCTATCCTGATGTCGCCTGCACGTGGTTTTGCCGGAGCCGTTGTCGATATTGACAAATGCCCTGCAGCAAGTGCTTGAATCACTTTTTGTAATTTAAGTAATTCATCCTCAAGGAAACGGCGCATTTGCGCAGGGTCATCGGGTACGATCCCCGGTATGTAAAAAATATCACTGACATTAGGAGTACGCATTACCAATTACCTTTGTCAATTAAATCAATATCATAGCTATCTAGCCGCCAATTATACGCTGAACCGGAACGAAATTTCAATGAGATATATCTCCCCGCAACAAGGCAATTATTCGATACTGTTTCGCCTATGGTATGGGTCATTGTTGTATATTGAGGGGTTTCATAAGGGTCGTTTTGACTCCCTACCTCTATGATTACCGTATCGCCGGTATTGCCCATAATCCGGGGTCTTATTTCACGGATTAATTTGATTTTCTCAGGTGCACCGAACGATAAGCCTTGTCTTTCCAGGAAGGAAACAGGTGGCACACCGGCAAAACTCGAAGCGGCGTCTAACAAATACAGTTTCGTGTCTGACGACCCCATCAATACCCTAGACGAATTAGGCACTTGATCAGGGCCGTTCCATGTGGTCAAATCACTCGACCAGGGGTCGCCGTCAGAGGACCATGTACCGGTCAGGCTATTATCTGCCTGCCCGTAGTTAGCGTGATGTATGTTCGGTAGCGTACGTTTGCTGACTGTTTTATCTTTGTAATTGTAAACTACTGCTGTATCGGGGGCTGTACCGCCAATACTGGTAAAGCAAATAAATGCCTCGTTAAAGAACGGATTCTTAAATACAAAACACCGATGTGCTTGATCCACATCGATATTCTGAAATAACCAGCGCCTTGTTATTTTATCCAGTATCGAGTACGCCTGATTGCCGTCATGGATTACAATGTCGTTCGTAGTCAGAACGATGTGATAGCCGTCAATCTCAACAATGCAATTGCGATTCATCGCCCCAGACATGCCCATCACTTTCTGCACGCGCATAACCTGCGCACCGCCGGCGAAATCAAGCCGCCAAACTGAATGCTCTTTATAAATCATCAGCGAGTCACGAAGTGCGAGGCCATCAATGATCTGGTCATAACCTTCCGCCAAGTCAAATTCCCCGGCGTCGACTGTGGGGTCAGTGTGATCCCACGATGACGGCACTGAACCTGGTACCGCCGGATGACTCCACTTTACCATGTAGGGGTAGTTCGTGGTCGTTTTCGTAATATTAAGCGCAACCAGAAATGACCTGAACGAACGAATCGATTTACAGTACGTATTCGCCGGCCAATTGCTGAGCGCCGCAAAATTATTTGCGGTATTCAAATCCCACTGCTGAGGGGGATCAACCGCGTTTCCGGGGTTTAAAATGGGAATACCGCCAATAACCGTTGATGTCCAGGAATTGGCTGTGGCCGTGTAATTTACGTCATTGCCCGCTGTTCGCCTGGTTAAATTAGTGTGTACCGGACTACCTGCTGTGATAGTTACGGCATAAATTTTAGTCAAAGAAGCATAGAGCCAGTACCGAGCACCACTGATAATAACAGGGAGCACGTGATACGGCTCTACGGACGGCGTGCCGTAGACTTCACCGTGACCGAGAAACTGGCTGGCATAGCCGTCTAGGAACCTGATGTTGCTGGCGTCTGTCCAGGCATTTATCGGTAGTTCGTGTTTCGATAAGTCTTGGACCACGCCGTGCTGACCGACGTTATTTACCCGTATGATCGGCATTATTTACCCTTTTCGAGAGCCTTTACACGTTTGTCAAGATCTTTTATCAGATCCTCCAGGGTTTTAGGTTTTGGAGCTTTTTGCCGCTCTTCAGCCGCTGCCCAGTCGGCCCGTATTTCTGCCTCTTCCTCGGGAGTCATGGGGATATTTCCTTCTTCTGTCGTTTTATACAGAGTCATTACGATCGCCTCACGCCGAAAAGTTTGAATGTACCACTGATCATATTACCAGCGGACATATAGAACCTAACGCCTTTTACCGCTCCCGTTGTCGTACAGGTTCCTGCATAGCTAGAATTAGTCGTTCCGTTGGAATGCCCGCCATTAAAAGTAACTAATGTCGCTTTATCGGTCACGAACGGTCTAACCAGTGTTGTCTGAAGGTAAGCTTCATGGCCTGACGAGTTACTCAGACCATTCAATGCTGTTATGCTTGCCTGCCCGGTGTCAAGCGACCCGGTGTATACACGCTGCGTATACACCGTTCCTGTCAGATACGCCCCGCCTTTCTTGAATCGAATCATCAATTCCGTAGCATTTGATGCTGGCACTACGTTGTACGCCTCTATAACATATAAATCGTAGATGTTATTGAAATCGTGTTCAATATCTACCGTAGCCGAGTTAGACGCGGTGACTGTCATTAACAGCCGCGCATATGGTGTTCCTAACACAGTGTCTTCGTCTAGAATATCAACGACACGTTGTACTCCGGGGTTCAGTCGGGTTAAATTAAAAGCTAAGGTTTTAGTTTGATCGGCTTGATCGGCAAAAATCGGGTCTGTGATAGTCTTTGCTTTGAGTATCTGAGTATTGAGAGTCCCGACAATATCACCGTCAGCGCCAAGATCAATGACAGAAGTATCAATAGTATCAGACCATCCAGCATCTGTTCCGTCCGTAGTGAGAATTTTTCCCGCATTTCCTGTTTGCCCCGGTAAAGACGCCGATGTCGCCGTCGCATTGACATAATCCAGTGTTGCCAGCTGCGCGCCCGATGTGCCGGTTGCCGCTGTCGGCGCGGTAGGAATGCCTGTAAGTGCAGGGCTGTCCAGGTCAGCTTTATCGGTGTCCAGTGTATTCAACTGAGTTTGAATACTGCTTGTAACCCCGTCCACATAATTTAGTTCCGTATGCGTAGGAGTAACAGCTCCGGTAACATTGGGGAACGTGGTTTTAACCGCGTGTTTGATGCCGCGTAAATGATCGTCACCCTGGCTCTTAGGATCGCCCGAAGTCGGATTAGTATCAACTAAGTCACTGATGTATGTAGGATTTTCCAGGCCCATGTCACATGTCCCCTGCTAAAATATTTGTTCTTCGGCTTCCGACTATCGCTGAATCCATCGTCAAGGTGGCCGCTGCTATATTCTCGAATTCTGCTTTCGCCGCCTCTTCCAGAGATTGCTGAAACAGCAATTCATATTTTTGCGCCGCTGTATCGTCATCAGACAGTATTGCCGCTTCGCGCAACGCACCGTACAAATAGCACCCTGGATAATTAGATAGGACGTGATTCGTTGACGTATTAGCTATGTCGAAACCTTTCTTGTACCGAAATACATACCGATATGCTCCGGCTAACGGGTAATTGAACACTATGTTCGCGCCGTCTATAGTGAAGTAATCCGGTTGACCTTGCGAATTGTATATAACGGGTATCCGAACAGGATCGATGTAGTATATCTCAAGCCTATTACCGTATTCCGTCATCCATAGCGCTTTGTGGGAAATAAACCCGCTGGGAAGCGGTATGGTATTTGTTCCCACGATTCCATTCAACGTTGACTGTACTTCACCGAACCGCGCCGATAAACGGGCATTTATGCGTTTTTCTGCAAACGCAATATGGTCGGGTATTGAACCGTCGTCTCGGTGGTGGTATTTAGCTACCGCCGCTTGCAGTTCGGTGTAGTTCGTAATTGCCATTATTTACGTTTACGCGCGTGCAGAGTTTTCACTACCCTAGGCTCAGGGTCTTGCATGCCGATAGGCCCTTCGTCGTTGTCGTGTGTGGTGTCTTCGACCTCGAATGATGTAACTCCATCACCCAGTAAATCATCCAGGGGTTCATTTATTTCATTGTTCTTCTTAACCATTCGACCGCCTTCGGCCAATAGCTGCTCCACTTCATCCATGTCGGACGTGAACACAAATCCGCGTTTCTCTACATATATCTTAGGCATTTTAATATCCTCTTAAAGAGGCCCCCGAAGGGGCCTAAGTTATTACGATGTAGCGAACGGATCGACAAGTGTGCCGGAGCCCACGAAGACCCCTTCAACGCTCCACTGGGTCGCACTGATAGCTGTGAACTTGAGGGAACCGCCGACTAGACCGCCGGTAGTTGTACCGTTCATGCTCAATGCCACGTGGGTAGTGCCGTTACCCTGGAACACGTCCCCCGAATCAGCGACAGTCAGGGAACCCCCCATAACTGAACCGATCAAGAACACGGTTCCAGCGTTAGTGATCACTTTAGCTGCACCACTGGTAATGGCTACGGTCACGCTAAACTCGAACTCCATCCCGAGGACGGGAGCCGGTAAGGTATAGACCACGCCTGCTGCACGGTCGAACAGACACAACGCGCCTGATTCACGTGCTTGCAGCGTGCGGGTTGCGCCTACGCCGCTAATAACTTCGCGGTGTTGTCCGGGTACTACCAGGCCGTCAGGCCCGTTAAACCCGGCTAATGCTGGTACTGTAGAAATAGTCATTTCAGATATCCTTAAACGTTAGCCGCGCCGATCATACGAACTGCCCATTCAGGCCGCAATGCAGCGAACCCATAGAGCATATCAATACGCATTACCGCGCGGTTATTTGCAATGTCACTTGCCCGCCATACACGTAACGAGAATCCTTCACGGCTTTCAATTGCGCATTTGTCAGCATCGTCAACCATTGGCAGATTGGCTGTTACGAACTGGAACGCTTCTTTGTGGTACATGATAGGCTGTACATAGTTCGTAGATGCAGCACCCACGAAAGTGATATCAGCGTCATTCAATGGCGCGCCGGATGCATTTTGACGGGGGTTCGTCGTATCGTAGATGAGTGCGGGCGAGAAAGGGATGTTCGTCGTTGTAGCACCGGCTCCGACCACAAACTGTTTCAAATGCGCATAAGGTGCTTTTGTTTCAGGATGTACGTCATAAACACCTTCTATCGTGAAGATCATGCCCTCCGCAGGAGCGGCGGAGAAGCCGTCGACTGTCAGCGCAGAGATACCGCTTGTCAGCGTACCGTTGTTAATCTCACCGGCCACATCGCCGCTGTTTTGCAACGTCCAGGCGCGCTCGTTTTCGTGGAAATCAGCCATAGCTGTACGGGTCACAAAACCTTCACGATACTGCTTGCTGATATCAACTTGAGGGTTGAAATACGCTGGCACACCGGCAACTAGAGCGGCCATTGTGACAGAATCAATCTGTACGTGACGGTCATCTTTAGGCGCAGCTTTTTGATTCAGCTTAGCGCGTGCCAGATTGGGGGTGGTCAAGCTGTTGATGGCTGAACCGGGGGTGCCTGCGATTTTCGGCGTTGCTTTCGTGTAATAGGTCAGCGCTTCGTACTCAACTTGAGAAATCAGTTTGAGGATAGCAGGACGAATGTACCGTTTGGTGAAAGCTGCCACGTCTTTAGGACTATCGGTCTTCAGGGCCAGATCGACGTGGTTGAATTCCATGTCAACGCCTTTCAGGTTCGATATTGTGATTGTTTGAGTTTCTTCGACGATAGGGGAAATGCTCATCGCATTGCCGCTACGCAGCAAGAATTCATTCGGTTTACGAACACGCAATGTATCGCCTATTTTCGCACCGGTTTTGGCAAACGATTCGTCATACTGCCGATCCACCGTGTTGAGCAATTCGCATTGCTCATGTAATTCTGATAACGCTTCACGCGCTACCATATCAATAAACTTATATGTATTAGCCATTTAAGCCTCCAAGATTAGATTATCTGTAACTTTTACGCCATTTTGCGTATTCAGCCTGGCTCATATCCGCGGGGTTTTTGTGCGACTTCGCGCCCTTCGTTTTCAGAGTTGTGACCGGATTCGCTAGCGGAACCACTTTCGGCTTCGCAGCCGGTTTACTAATGACTTTGTTACCCTGGAATGCTAGATTAAAGAGTTTCCAGATTCTGGGATCGGCTTTGACGCCGTCCAGTTCTGCTTCGCTAAAACCAAACTTGCTCTTAGCGAATTCTCTTATCTCTGTCGCACGCTGAGGCGACCAGTCTTTAATATCGCGCTTCAGTTCAGATTCACTTGCCTCGATTAGCTTAGCAGTTTCCTGCTGCCGGTTGAGGGTGGCTTCTTGCTGTTTATGCGATAATTCTGCTACTAATTGCTGCCTTTGCATTTCCAGGGTTTGGCGTTGGCTCATGAGCTTTTGCCACAGCACCGGATCTTCGTCTGTCAATTTATTCCAATCGACTTTGTTATATTCCTCAAGCTGATTGTTCAACGCGTAAACTTTTCCCACGTCTTTTTGAAACTCTCGCTCGAATTGCACTTGCGCTTCATGTGCTTTGCGTTGATCTGCAAGCGACATTGTTTTCTGTGTGTAGTCTTTCTGCATTGCCTTTACGGCTTCCGCAACATCCTTAGGCACACGGTACGACTTCTGATTGAACTCTAAGTTCTCGTTACCGTCATCCTGTTCCTCTTCGTCATCGGCTCCGGACTCGTCGTCCGAGGTGTCTTCCGACTCTTCCTCGTTTTCGTACTCTCCGTTCTCGGATTCGTTCGTTTCCAATTCCTCGGAATCTACTTGACTGTCCTCAAATTCTTCACTCATTGTTGTACACCTTCAGGTTGTGCCATTGCTGGCGGAACTTGTTGCTGTGCGGCCTGTTGCTGTTGAGCCATGGCCTGCTGTTGCATAGCTTGTTCTTGTTGCGCATGTTGAGCCATTTGTATTTGCTGTTGCTGCTGCATAGCCATCTGCTGGCTGGCAGGGCCGTCCGGCGTTATGTCCGGTGTCTCTAGCAGTTGCTGCAAGGTCTGAATAACCAGGGCCTGTACTTGTTCAGGCATCATGCCGGTATGCACGGTTTTTAGTCTGTTAGTTTCTTTATCATAAGCATCGATTTTCAGCTTCTCGACTTCGATACGTTTGTCTTGCTTTACCTTTTCAACCTCTTGCTGCAACTGACCGATGATCTGCTGCGCTTGTTGCTGTGTTTGTTGTAATTGTTGCTGTAATTGCTGAATCTGTGGATTTTCACCGATGATCTGAGGCGGCAACATGGCTTTGAACCGCTCGGATATTTCTTGCGCTCCGGGCCAATCCAGGTTTTTAGCGATCAAGTCGCTGATTAGCCCGGCAGCCGCTGGATTCACCCTGGCAAACTCAATCATCTGGCTAGCGGCTTCTTGCCTTTTAGTCGTATATCCAGGGCCTACATCTACAACCACGTCATATTTGCCCGCTGTCAAATCGTATATGTTCGAGATGTCAGGGGTCTGACCTTGGGGTTGCTGTCCCAGCTTAACGTTACTGGCTTCGCGTCTGTCTTCACCTAGAATACGGATCACTCTTCCGGGTTGGTACACGTGCGGGATCAAGTCAATAATTATTCGACCGATATGACGTAATGACCTGGAAAGATTATCGATAAAATGGAATGTGCCCGTATCGGATTCAAGTTTACGGGCATTAATTGCGCGGCCTGAAACGGCGTTGTCTTCTTCCCCGATTGCTGCGCCGAACATGCCCATTGTGGCTTTGATATCATCAGCGGCATTCATTGCTTCTTGCAATATGCCCGCTGGTACACCAGCAAACGGTTGACGCTGAGGCGGCACGGTGCCTTTTTTATATCTCAGGAATGCGTGGTTTTTTACATTAGCCGTGAGCCACTTCTCCGTGTCTACTTCGAAAGCGCCTTCTTCGCCGATAAACGGCGTTTTGGGAGATAATCCCACGACTTCAGTCGCTGTTGTCCGCCAATAGTTGAAATTGCGCTGTGCGTCCTTGGATTCTCGAATGAGGGATTTAAACACACGTTTATTTTCAACCGTAACTTCTTCACCGTATACCGGGATAATAGGAATATATTTACCCGCCCATTCGTTTTCCTCAAGCACTTCCTTACCGGATACGATGTATTGAGTAACTTTGTGGGATTTTGTAACACGAGATTCAACCTTCTGAATTCCGAGCAACTGGTACATCTCTAGGTTGGCTTCGTAAACGTCATGCTCTACGACATCGCCATCTGACAACAAGCAAATTTCTTTCTCTACCGGTTCACGTTCCCAGTATTCAGCAATCCATACGCCGTCATCATTAAACCAGTCGTATTCGTCTTCTTCATCAATCTGGAAGTCGACCTGATCGGCGTCTGGGAAACGCTCTTTGAATTCGTGTAAAGGTAGTCGATCAGTGATAAAGCAGCAATTCCAATCGGAACCGTCAGCGCTCATCGCGTGTGGATCACCTACTATGGAAAACTGATTGTTAACCCGCTCGATCAATATATCGCGGTCGAAAGTATCATCGGCTGCAAAGTCTACATTAACACGGATAAAACCAAATCCACCGGACACAGAGTGTTGAATCGCCGTGTCGTAAGCGACATCCGCTCCACTGGCAACTTCAATGTTACGAATCAAACCACTAAGCACTTCAGCCGTTTTTACGTCTGCATTGTCGTCCACTGGGAGACAACGAATAGACGGCTTGTTCTGACGTGAGTCGTTTACTACTTGACGAATATTTGCAGGCAGTTTATTGATCGTTAGACATGGGCGGCCTTCATTGAGACGGTCTTGTCGATCTTTCTCGTTCCACTGCTCGCCGAGCATGGAGAATTTTACATCATCTAGGGCTGCCTCGTAGTTGTCGCGAGAGACGTCAACGGCGAGCATGTACTTTTCACGCACTTTTTGCATGAAATCCTTGTCGTCATCGCTCTCGCTTTTTTCTTCGTAATCCAAAACTAGCGTCTCCAAGACGTTAGGTTAGCGTGTGACAAAGTCACACGGGTGGTAGATTCGCTTTATACCCGCTTGTTATTGCAATGTCAACCCATCCATCCTCCAATGATAATTGTCTCATCGCGTCTGCTTTTCGGCTTGCCCATTATTTCTTCTACGGCCACGCACAATAATCCGAAGGCATCGGCCCCATGACTTGCCCAATCGTGCTCGGGGCCGAGCCCTATATTTCTGTCGGCGTCTTTACGTTCGTGATAGGAACCGAGCGCCTCGATTCCCGGCATCGTCTTCTCTTCATCGAAGAAACACGAACCGAACCAACGTCGACCGGCCTCGACGCGAAGCGACGCCGCTCCGCGTCCTTGGTTAGGAACGACTTCAACGTGGTAACCTGCAGATTCGAAGGCGGATTGGTAAGATACTGCGAAGACTTTATCTTGTGTTGCTCCATCGTGCGGAAGCCATATCTGGGATTTACTTGGTTCGTATCCATTAGCCCTCATCCAATTGAGATGTGATTCCAGGGGTTGACCTACTACTTCATAATAGTTCAGTACGCGTATTTCTTTACCGATAACCTGTGCTACCCAAAACACAAAAGCGTCCGCCTTAGCCCCTGTGCCACCGATATCTGCGAACAAGTGGTATTTCATCAATGGATCTGGTGGTACCCGCCCAATGCGTCCGTCTTTACGCGCTTCTGCAATATTTCTCGCGTAATACGCACCGACGCTTACCGTTGCATAACCGCCTTCCCAGATGTGCTGATATTGATCCGGATTAATACGCAAATCGTCAAGTCGCTCTTGCTCGAGTACATCTGGGAAAAAAGGATTGTCTGACCAGTTAGCGCGCACAACAACGGCATTGCTCGGTGCTTCAGGGCCTCGGAACATGAAGTCAACAGGGTCAGTCTTTCTGCGCGGATTCCAAGTAAACCATATTTCTGAATCTTCGGCACGAATCGTAGGACGTAGAAGCTGGAGCGAACGAGCGGACAGAGTTTGTGCCTCTTCTACCCACGCGCGATGAAACCCTTCTAGGGATTTGATAGATTCGGCGGTATGGTCTTGCATACCCTGGAATGTGATAACGCCATCGCCAGGGGTCTGAATCACTTCATTGAAGACTCTAAAGCCCTGACGAAGGCCAAGGCGATATTCTTTGAGTTTGTCCTCAATCAGTCTTTTTGAAGATTCTTTAAGCGTCTTTTGAACTTCACGGATGCAAACGGCGCGTAGTCCTTTGATGTTGAGACAATCTTCGACAAGAGCCGCTGCCCTGTTGTGGCTTTTACCACTCCCCCTGCCACCGTACACTGCTTTGTATCGTGCTGGTCGCTCGAGTGGTAAAAAAACTCGCGGTAATTGGACATTTATTTCCATTCCCTACTTGTTAAAATCGTCAAGGTACGCTACACACAACACGTACAGTAATATAAAATCTAGCATCATTAACATTATACTAAATCCGTATCTATAATTTGCTTAACTAGCCTAATGTCAACCGGACCACCGTTCGCACCGCTTAGTTCAGTTTTGGTTACGTAAAATCCCAGAACCTTGCCTATGTTCTCTTCAGCCTTGATAGCCGCTGACATCTGTCCGAGTTTCTCAGACGCATCGCGCAGTCGTTCTAATCGATAAATATGATCTTCCAGGGAGATTTGTTTCTTCACAATCACTGGATTGCGCAAGTCTTGAATTCGCTGTGCCACATCAGGATTCTTGGCCAATGTGGTAGCCGCTGTGGTCGATTTGTCAGCGCCGTAAGCCGCTGAGTATGCGCTTACAAGGCTCATACCGGCGGCTACGTTCTGCGCGAACTTTTCTTGTTTTGGAGTGAGTGCCATACTAGCGCGAATATACACGCTATCAGAATTGATTGCAAATAAAAAACCCGGCTTTCGCCGGGTCAAGGGAGGGATTATTCATTTTTTTACCATCTGTTCTACTTCTACCCGGAATCTACGCATTGCTTCTAGTGCTTTCTGACCGCATACCCGGTTTTTTACTTGTATCTTATAACCTGTTGTTTTTGTTTCCCAGGCTCTAAATACTACCATTTTACCGTGTATCCCTTCGATTCTTTCGTGTATTAATCTAGTGTACATTTTATTCTCCTCAATTAATTTAACAACGTGAGAAGATTGTCTCATGACTAAATATTACTTGTCAACACTTCTTTAATAATTTCTGTAATTATATCGGTATGTCGGCACCGGCAC
>Ga0116171_10005557_pt1 | contig 11053 bp, 9 predicted proteins | sample AD_JPNHW2_MetaG_FD_89798 | JGI IMG/M metagenome (GOLD analysis project Ga0116171, IMG submission 89798) | Active sludge microbial communities of municipal wastewater-treating anaerobic digesters from Japan - AD_JPNHW2_MetaG | ecosystem: Engineered > Bioreactor > Anaerobic > Digestate | place...
ATCTTCCGGCCGGCATAAGCGCTCTTTGAATCTGCAATGACCACTAAGAGCAGGAATAATACTGTTATAATCGGGTAAAGACTCAGCCTGTTTTTCATAAAGCCTGCATGAGTCAGCAATTTCCAATTTTAAGGATAAGGTGAATGACGCTGACTGATATTTTGTTATATTTATAAATGTTTCTGGAATAAAAACCGGTTACCTGATCATTTTAATGATTCACTCTATTGTATTGTCAACGAATATTTCAGGTAATTCTAATTGCAGATCCCGGCCGGTTAAGGGATGAAAAGATGTTGTAATTTGCGGTTAATTCTAAAAAATGTTTAATATGGAAAAAACAGAATTTATAACTGATAAAGAAATCTATGAAAAAGTTATACTTGAAAAAATTCCCGCTGCAAAGAAATTTTTATGGATAGCCACATCTGACATTAAGGATCTTCATGTCAGGAAAGGAAAGTCAATGGTCCCATTTCTTGAAACTTTATCAGATCTGGTAGATAAAAACGTTCTTATCAGGCTTATTCACGCAAAAGAGCCGGGACCGAATTTCCGTAAAGATTTCGACCGCTATCCTGGTCTTATAGGCGGATTAGAACGAATCCTTTGCCCCCGTGTTCATTTTAAATCAGTTATAATCGATGGAACTTTCATTTATACCGGAAGCGCAAATCTTACCGGAGCAGGTATGGGCGCAAAAAGTTCAGCGAATAGAAATTTTGAAGCAGGAATTATTTCTGAAGACAGGGAATTCGTGAAGCAGGTCATGAAACAGTTTGATACTATCTGGATGGGATCACAATGTAAAAAATGCAAGCGTAAGGAATTTTGTGCTGACTATGAAATCTTTAAATAAACTCATAAAAGATTTACACTCCTGATTTCCCGGACCACTCATGATCTGGTATAAAGCTTACTATAACAGGGGCATGCTGCTGATTTTTTGTTAAAATATTATTTTCTTTTATTATAGCCCTCTCCCGCTGCGGGCTGTCCATTAATATTCTCATTACATCCATGAGCTGATACATGTAAGCCGGAATCTGGCAGCGTTTACGAAGTATTTTGCGTGATATATAAATCTTGACATTATACAGTCATTGATTTTAATAATTTCCGGAATTATGGTTACAGTAATAGTCTAATATAACTCCCGAGAGAGTTTACTTAATAATAATTCCCGGAAAATGAAAAATAATAGAGAGGCTAGTATGAAATTTGCAAAACTACTTACTATTGTACTGATAGCAGTATTTGCTGTGAGTATCCAGTCAGAAGCAGGTTTTAAGAAGGATCTGAAGAAAGCTGTGACGAAAGACGACAAGAATGACAAAAAGGACAAAAAGGACAAAAAAACGGCCAAAGAAGTTAAGTACGATTATGTAATTAATGATAACAGTGATATGGAAAGTGATTTAATAAAATTATTACCGGCCAAGAGCGTATATAATCACAGGATCACTGAAGGTGTGTTCGGTCCGGCTGACGGATCTAAAGGTTCAATAATCATTGTTCCGTACATTACAGGAAATAACGGGAAGGTACAGCTGATGCTGCTTATCCCGGCTGAACCGGGTAAGTATAATAAAATGATGCTCGGCGAAATCAGGTTCGGCGCAAAAGCGGCACAGGAAGTTCAGTCAGTTTTTTTTGATCAGTCCGACAAGGATAAAGAACGGGAGCTGTTTGTTTTGTGTTCATATGAGAATGGTGATCAGAGTGTTTTTGAAACTGCTGTATATGACTGGAATAAAAATAAATTTGAACGTGTAACAGCCCTGGAATCAAAAATAAAAGATTTATATCCTGCTATAAATGTCAGAAGAACGTTAAGGGCTTTGGAAACTAAACCTGAAGCGAAGAAAGCAAAAAAATAGATTTTATATATCTCCCGGCCATACCCTGAGGGGTACCGGTTTGCGGAACATCTGATTTTAACCGTTAGCTGAGTAAGTTAACGGTTAAAATTATTACTATATGCGGAGAATGTACAGCAGTGATCCCGGATTTAAGCCTGTGTGTTCACTTCGACAGGCTCAATGACCGGAGAGGTTTAGTGACCGGACGGGGTCATTCTAATGACTTTAAACAGAGTTTTATAAATAGGTCCGGATGTACTCCCGGAGATTATTACTCAGGGAATCAAAAGCAACACTACTCTCTATAGGCTACACTTCGAAGATTGGCACTTGAAATATTTATTGCTGTCCATGACAGGCCATCGACTGAGTATACCACTGTCCCCGCATCACCTGCAGCGACATACATTCCCATCCCGTATGTGACGGAATTAAGACCATTGGCGGTACCTGTGTTAACGTTCGTCCATGTGGTTCCGGTTAGCGACCACGCTGAATCACCGGATGAACCAACAACTATATATTTTCCGTTTCCATATGTTACAGCAAGAATCTGGCCGGGGAATGTCCCTCCATTTGCATTGACCCATGTTCCGGTACCGGCATCTGCGGATTCCCGTATCATTCCGCCGGCGCCGACTGCAGTAAATTTACTGTTTGCATATACGACGCCCCAATAATTGCTGCCGATCTGATTAGACGCAGTCCATGTAGCTCCATTATCATCTGAATACCAGCCTGAATAATTATTCCCCAGTGAATAAAATCTTCCATTCCCGAATGCAATACCGTTCATCTGGTTACCCGAAACCTGAGCAAAACTATGATCATTCCATGCAGCCGGGTCTGTTGATGACCAGAAATGCTGTGTCATTGAAAACCATGATCCTGCTCCGACATAGGTGCCGTTACCATAGGCGATGCAGTAAACCGGTGCTGCGCCGGAAATAGTTATAGTGTTCCAGTTTATGCCGTCAGTTGATATAACAACTGTTCCCGACAGTCCGACCGCTACAAATTCTTTATCTCCGACGGTTATTCCGTAAAGGGTATTTGCTGTCGGGCTAAGTGCCTCTATCCAGACCTGCCCGTTATAAGAATAATATATCTTCCCTGAATCACCTACAGCTACAAAATGCGGTCCATTGTATTCTGTTGAACTGCTGGCGAATTCATACATATCATTCCTTTCGCAGGAAACAAAGAATAGAAGTATTAGTATACAGAATACAGCTATGGTTCTTTTCATTATTTAATCCATACAGAATCTAAATTAAAACATTTTACAGTCTTTTGTCTTTAATAGCAAATAAAACATTTAGTGATAATATTTCAACTTTTTTAAGATGGTTTGTATTTTTATTATCGGAAAATAAACCAAAGTCCGGTGCACTATTTTAATTACGATGTAAGGTTTGTTTTTTTTTAAAAAATATTCGTATATCTTCAAATGGTTTTAGAAGACTTTCTCTATTGTATTAACTCCGGCTTTTGTGCTGCCGATTAAAAGATGGCATAATAGAGCCCTGATTGATTCCAGATTATGATTAATCATTATGCATACAATGATCTGCCCCCGAAAAGGGTACCAGTGATATAGGAGAAAACTCCTTCTGCATACATAAGAATACTACAGGAGATAGTTATAAAGAAGAAGCGATTTACCGGAGAACAGATTCATTTATACTAAAGAACCGGAAGCATGATCCGGGATACGGAAATTCAAAAGAAAGAATGAAAATCAGTAATTGAAGAAAGGAGTATAACTTAAGAGAGACTCCGCATTTGTTCAGGAGATCTATCCCCTTATGTGCTGGTGAAAATAATGTGGTTCATGTAAAGTCCAGGTTTATTATGTTACCTTTAATAATATTTTTTAAGCCCGTAGAATTGCACATATACCGTTTGATGTTAAATGCAGTTTCCCTTAAAGAAAGAAGTGAGCCGTGGTGCCGGTAAAAATACCTGCGGGCCTGCTGCAGCAGGCCCGTGGTGTTCTGAATCAGATCCATTTATGTTTTTTGGCTTCAAAAGTCATCTGGTCTCTGAAATCGGGGTGTGATATTCTTATAAGCTCCTTTGCCCTGTATGATACAGGCATGTTGTTAAGGCATGTAGATCCGTATTCGGTTACAATCCACTGTACGTCGTTCCTCGAAGTCGTCACGATAGTCCCTTCAGGGAGCATCGGCATAATGCGCGAATGCATGACCCCGTCTTTGTCGACCCGTGTGGAAGGCAGTGCAAGTATGCTTTTGCCGTTTTTTGAACGCTGGGCTCCATGAACATAGTTAACCTGTCCGCCTGTGGCGCTGAACTGCGTTGTACCAATGGATTCGGAAGCTATCTGGCCTGTGAGGTCCACCATCAGCGCGTTGTTTACGGATACCATGTTGTCGTTCTGTGAGATGAAATTCGGATCGTTGACTTTTTCAATTTCGTAACCGAAAAACATTTCATTGTGGTCCATAAACTCCCAGAGCTCTTTTGTACCTACACAGAATGTAAAAGGGATTTTTCCTTTCATAATATTTTTCTGGCTGCAGTCAACTGCACCGCATTTGATAAGCTCCATCAGAGAATTTGAAACTACCTCGGTATGGGCTCCAAGATGTTTTTTATCCTTGAGAAAATGTCCTATGCAGTTTGCAAGTCCGCCAAGTCCGAGCTGAATGCACGAACCGTCCGGGATCATATCGGCTATTATATGCGCAATAGATTCTTCAACAGGGGTTATCTGAATTTCCGGGATCTCAAACAGCGGGGCGGTATTTTCGACAATAGCGTCGACCTGTGAAACGTGAACTTTAAAAGCATCGCTGCAAAGCCATGGAGTATTTTTGTTGACTTCAACAAGGACAACATCCGCATTTTCGATTGTACGCTCCGGGCACAGGCCGCCGAAACAGGATCTGTTCATAAAACCGTTTTCGTCCGGCGGGGTGACTACTGCTACAACTACATTTATGTCCTTTGTATCCATCCATCTTCCGAGATTGTTAAGATGATTCGGAACAAAATCAACTGTTCCCATCGCCATACAGAACCGCTCAGCCGGCCCGATAAAGACTGTTTCGACCCTGAAGCTGTCCCGGTGATCAGGCTTCATATATTCATGAAAAGCAACAGCGAAACCCTGCAGACATTTAACCCCGTTAAGCTCCGGGCCGCGTTTGCCGAGAGCGTCTGCTATCGCAGGCGGAATCCCTGTTCCACCCTGCATGGCAATAACATCTCCGCTATTGATCATTTTCACAGCGTCCTGTGCGGTTGTCAGCTTGGACTTATACTCCTCCTGCCATGTTTTGAATGCCTGGCCGTGTTGTTTTTTTGCTAATTGTGTGTTCTGCATGTTCCCCTCACTCATAAAATTAACCAATAGTTTTTATACATTTAACATATTACCTGATATTTTTGATTTATTTACAAGTTGCTGAAGTGTAAAATGCATGTCGTCTAATGAGTAATTTCACAGTACAGGAAAATAACATGGTGTCGTAGTATAAATGACAAGATATATCTTTCTTTTCAGGAAAGCGGCATGTAGGCATAGCTGACACAAAATGCCGTTAAAATGTGTACGGGTTTATTTAAAATTAGTGATTGGCACTTCTACACTTCGGCACTTCGACAGGCTCAGTGACCGAAGACTCAGTGACAGAAGACTCAGTGAGCGCAGGTTCGGTTATCGCAGATTCAGTGGCCGGGATCTGTTGTGTCGAATAGTTTCAAATGGTTCAGTTCCAGGAGAAGTCCGGTCGTTGAGCCTGTCGAAACGAGGTATTTTTGAGATTCCCGCCCCCGCACCCCCGGAGGGGGCAAAGATGTCTGAACCGTTGATTAACCTGATTGTGCTGATTACGCTGATTGTTCACCTGCTTCAAAACCATAGCCCTTCACATAAATCAGCCGTAATCAACGGTCCAAACAGTGGTAAAATTTTAATAGAAAAGTAATATCCTGCTTGAATATAAGCTTTTTAAAATATAAATTGTAACAGGTCTGATTCTGCGGCTGACATGCGGCGCAGTTTCCCGGATTAAATTTAATTTTGAAAAGGTCTGCACTATGGCTTTAATAAAAAGAATGAGTATAGGGATTATAATCTCCATGATCGGACTCGCATTTGCAGCGGTCGCTTATTATAAAGAAATTAAGCCTGTTAATCTGAAAATTCAGGGGTCAGTACTGACATCAGGAATTATTACTTCGGATGAAACCACTGAGGGTTATATAACCGGGGAAAATCCGGTTGTCGAATATACTGTATATCCTGATAATGAAATCTTTAAAGAGAACGTTTCCCAAAGCGGGAGAATCACGCGTTTTAAGTCAGGTGAACATGTCTCCGTTTATTACAGCATTAAAGATCCTTCCGACGTAATGCTTGCAGATCCGGGTGTTATGTACTATAATGCTTTGGGGATTGGGCTTTTCGGGGGTGTGATTCTTTTTATTTTCGGTATTCCGCTGATGATATTAGGGATACTTAACAGGGATTCATTTTTTGATATATCAGGACAGCTGAAGAACGGGATATCTCCCGCTGCAGGAAAATCCGTTAAAATCAACGCAGTGATAATTGTGCTTTTGTGGATTATGAAAATTTTCTTTGACATACCTGCCTGCATACATCAGAGCCCATATCTGATTATATCGTTTATTATAATGTTTATTGTGAATATCGGGTCTTTTCTGATTGTTCTGCGTATTAGTGACAAATAGTTTTGTACACAGAGACGATGCGTTAAATTGATCCCTTCGGCGGGTACGCCGACCCCATTGGTGGGGAAAGGGGGTTAAGATTGCGTATAATACATTGTGTGTCTTTTTAAAAAATTCCCCCCTTTCTTTATCAACGGGGTTAGGGGTGATTATCCCGCCATCGAAATCACCGCAACCGACTGCGATACTGTAAGAGCGCTGTCATACTCTGCGTCTGTTACTACAGCATAGACGAGGTCCGGGAGTCGTTAAGCCGTATTGTAAAAGAAAAATCGGGAATTGAACTTCATAAGCCTACACGGAACGCCCATATAATTCTATCTATTATAATGAACGCAACCGCGTTCATTATAATGTTAAAGATCCTTCTGATAACAGAAAGAATCTCTTTTATTACAGCAACTCCGGTCACAGCAAAAAAAAGATAAAGGTATTTGATCCGGCTGTTAACAGTGATATAGAAATCTATTTCAGGAATACTGATACAGAAAAAATATGATTAAACATTTTCTACTCCAGCCGCTCCATTGATCAGCATATCTCCACACTTTCTGAAAAGAAATAGAAAAAAACCAATAAATACCTTGAAAAATATGGCAGTATTTTGTGATTGTTTATCCATGATTGATCCAGAAGAAAAAAACATTTCCACGCGCAAGCAGAAGGCAGGCGTGACGCGGAACCGTATCTATACTACGGCTTTTGACCTTATCAGGCAGTACGGTTTTGATAACGTCACAGTGGATGAAATCTGCCGCCAGTCAGGTGTCAGAAAAGGGGCGTTTTACCATCATTTCAAGTCCAAGGACGATATTGTCATCGAAGCGTACAATATAATAGACGAGGATTTTCTGAAAGAGGCCGTACATCTCCCCGATGGTACGGGCTGCTTTGAGAGGATTCTTTTTACAGTGCGTTTCCAGGCGCATCGGGCTGCCTCGGAAGGCGTGGTTTTAGTTCGCCAGATTTACAAAAGCCAGATCGATACAGGCACATCTTTTTTCATGTCCCCGGAAAGGCCGTTTTACCGGACTATCTGCGGTGCCATTGCTCAAGGGCAGTCCGCAGGCGAATTCAGGAATGAGATGACCCCGGATGAGCAGACCAGGCTGGTGTTGAGCATCTCCCGCGGCATTATTTACGACTGGTGCATGGAGGATGGCGGATTTGATATCGAAACTTTCATGGACCGTTCTTTTGAAATTTTCCTTAACGGGCTTAAAAATAAATAAATTCTTACAAAAGCTGATTCAATAGCTTCCTTCTATGCCGGTACCGGATGTTTTCTTCTCAATTTTCATTAAATAACAATGATTTATCATGCCTGAATTAATATTCCTCCATAATAACGTAAAATTGAATTTATTATTGACATTACCGGAATTTAGCAGACTATAGTCTGCGACTACGGTCTGTCATTAAATCTATCAACTGGAGGCTCATATGGATTTTGGAAGAAAGCCGGGAAATAAAAGCTATTCAGACGATTCTACAAGCACTCTAAGGATGAATATCCTGAAAAATCCCGAAAAACCCGCGGTAATCTGCGAGGATGTCATGCTTACCTGGAGGCAGGTATGGGAGAGGAGCAACAGGCTTGCAAATGCCTTTATCCGTCTCGGGTTGAAGAAAGAGGACAGGGTACTGGTTTTTCTTCCCAACTGCCTGGAATACATGGAGACTTACATCGCTGGAAACAAGATCGGGCTTATCAGCACTGCCGGGAATTTCAGGCTCACCGGGCAGGAGGTCGCCTATCAGCTTAATGATTCCGGTGCAAAAGCGATCATTCTGAAAACAAAAGAACAGTACGATAACATAGTAGCAGTGAAAGATAAAGTTCCCGCCCTTGAACATATAATCATGATAGATGACGGTGCGCCTGCGGGAGTCCATTCATATTACTCCCTGCTGGATTCTGCAAGCCCCAATGATCCCGATGCGTCAGTAAAGCCGGAGGATGTACATATGCTCATGTATACCAGCGGGACCACTGGAAACCCGAAAGCAGCCGCGCGGTCTCTTAAGAGCGATTATCATATGTCAAACGCGGTATGCCATGAACTGGGCCTGTGTGAGGACGACATTTACCTGGCAATTGCACCGCTGTATGCTGCGGCATCTATAGGATATGCCTACTCTGCGATGCTTTCCGGGGGGACGATTGCAATAGTTCCGTCATTTATCCCTGATAAGGTTTTTTACTATATTGAAAAATACCGCGCCACATGGCTTTTCATGGTGCCGATTATGTACGACTGGACATTTATGACGCCGGAGGATGTGCGTTCTAAATACGACACATCTTCGCTTCGCCACGTAGTTTCATGCGGAGCGCCGCTGCACAACACTACTGCCGCGAAAATGATAGACTGTTTCAAGTCAGCTGAAATATCCAACTGGCTTGGAGCTTCCGAGTTCGGTTTCATTACCCGCTGCAGCTATCGCGACGGGCTGAAAGGGGACGGTTGCATAGGCAAAGCCTTGTTCGACCTTGAACTGAAGATTTTCGATGAGAAAGGGGCACCTGTGAAAGATGGTGAACCGGGGATTCTCTACGGAAGGGGGTTCAGCATGTGGGAGGGATATCTCAACAAGCCCGAGGCCACGCAGGAGGCGTATCTTGACCATGAATGGGGTACTGTTGGAGATATCGCACGGCTCGGGGATGATGGTAATTATTATATAGTTGATCGTAAAAACGATATGATAATCTCGGGAGGCATAAACATCTATCCTGTCGAAGTGGAAAATGTTCTCAAAAGGCATGAAGCCATAGCTGATCTTGCGGTAATCGGCGTGCCTGATGAGAAATGGGGCGAAGCCGTGAAGGCCGTGGTTGTACTGAAAAAGGGAATTACTGTCACTGAAAACGAGCTGATTGAATTCTGCAGAAAGGAACTGGCCGGATTCAAGGTGCCGAAATCTGTCGATTTTGCCGAACAGATTCCGCGCTCTTTCATCGGAAAGCCCTTGAAAAAGGATTTGCGTAAAAAGTACTGGGAAGGAAGGAATTCGGTTATCTGATAGTATTAAATTTGTTTAAATGAAAGACTTGTTTTTAACATGGATATAACCAAAGGAGGGATATGAATATTTTGTATTAATATCCCTCCTTAATATTTAAGCGCTTAAAAATTGAATCCTGTAAATCCCTGCATCCTGAAAATCCTGATTCAGACAAAAGATAGTTCCAGGCAGAAAAAATTTAACATACTTACTTAATGAAACGTTTTCTAATTAATTAAACCAAAAGAAAAGCCGGTACGACGCCGGCTGTCTGCACTGCAGCTGAACAGGACGTTCATCAGCAGTGTTACTGAAAGTTTGGAGCCACAACAAAGACAAGGTCCTCCGCCGTTGAGGAGACGCGGGCGACAGGACACGATGTCCTTAGTGTGGAATGCTGACAGGATGTCAAATAAACGTTCCACTGATCGCGAAGGGGTGGGTGGTTCCACCCCTTGCAAAAGTTAAGTAAAAAAATAGATTCACGCACCTGTACTGAGCCTGTCGAAGTCTTCGCGGGAATCATATAAAATAGCGGTTTTTGGAATACCCGAAAGTAAATATTTTGTGGCATAAGACTGGAAAAAGGTTAAAGGAGATATCTTAGACAGTGAACCCCTTTATCACAATCTTTTTCTTTTTTATAATTTCCATGGATTTTGTAATGGCATTTTCAATTTCCTTTTCCGGTACATTGAAAATGCTTAAAGACAGTTTTAATATAGTTATAATACTTTTATTATAAGATATGTCTCCTTTATGATAATTATCCGTTATAAATCCGTACATTGCCCCCTCTACGATTGTAGTTTTTAGATAAAAATCCTCATCGGTTGAATCAGGGTTATATATCTGGAAGAGCGATTTATTTCTTATGGCTGCTCTTTTTACAAGCGCATTAAATATTGTCCAGAGACTGTAAGCTTCATAATAAAGTTCCGCAATCTGTTTATGTTTTTTAACGGTATAAAAATCTATAGCGATTATACACGCATATATTAAGGCAGGGCTTTTATCCTTTGAAGTCAGCCTGTCAACTATTTCAGCAAGTTCATCAAGAACGCTTAGAACTATATATTTAAAGATCTCTTCCTTATTCTTGAAATAATGATAAAGGGTGCCGTTTAGAATTCCCGCTTGAGTAATAATCTGCCTGGTTGTTGTATTCTTATATCCGTGAATGATGAATAAATCTTTTGAGATATTTAGTATCTTTTCCTTAACGTTTTCCACGGCAAATCCTTTAATGTTTTGTAACGATTTATATTTAATCTATATTTTTAAAAACCATAAGTGTAAAGCAAAAAAACACTTAAACAGTTCAGTATGTAATTAATTTGAGCATGCTCAGTTTTTTTATTGACAACCTGCCTTTTTTGAGCACGCTCAATACAGATTATATAGTAATTGTCTTTATTGTGATCTATATAATAACTTTATGAAAATGTTTAAGGAGA
>Ga0116171_10005558_pt1 | contig 11053 bp, 10 predicted proteins | sample AD_JPNHW2_MetaG_FD_89798 | JGI IMG/M metagenome (GOLD analysis project Ga0116171, IMG submission 89798) | Active sludge microbial communities of municipal wastewater-treating anaerobic digesters from Japan - AD_JPNHW2_MetaG | ecosystem: Engineered > Bioreactor > Anaerobic > Digestate | place...
ATAACGGGCATCCAGGGATTGCGAAAGCGACAGCCCGAAGCGGAAAAGCTCTGCGTCCATCAACTCCGTGTGCGTGGTGAACGGCAGGGCATGCCAGGCGATGTCTCCTGCCAGGATACCGGCTTCCATGTCAGCCCGTTCTGCGGGGGAGGCTTGTTCCAGGAACTCGTAGATGAGCCAGGAGCCTGTTGTCCAGACGAAGCGATCTTCACAGCCGGAATCACGCATTTCGCGCGCCACCCGCAGCGCAGTCGGGATATATTTCTTGAAATAATTATGAGTGACCGCCGCGGCGAAGTCCGTGAATCCGACATCGAGGTGGGTCTTAAAGATCAGGTGGATTTTCCGCTGCATACTTCCTCTTCTATTTTGCTCCCTTGATACGCGGCAGGAGCAGGACCGAAAGCAGGAATAGACCGCCATACAGGGCGAAGATGACCGGGTAGCCCAGGCCGGGTTGAATGGCATTGAAGTAATCCGCCATCGGGCCGCCAATGCTGGAGCCGATGATACCCGCCCCTGCCCCGGCCAGGTTGGAAATGCCCAGGTAACGCCCAGCATCCTTCTCCGGCACCAGGTCCGTGCCCAACGCCCAGTTGCTCGCCATAAAGGTGCCTGTGCCCAGGCCGAGGAAGGCTCCCGACACCATCACCATGGGAATGGTGCGCGAGAAGACCAGCAATATCGTTCCAAACACAGCCAACAGTCCGGCGGCAACCAGCAACTTTTTACGGCCGATCTTGTCCGAAAGATACCCTCCAAGGATGGAGGTGATGAGCAGAAAGATGAAGATGACCGCCGTTAGATAGGTGGTCACCGTAGCCGGGTTGGGCACCTTCAGCACATCTTTGACGAAGAACATGGCAAAGTTACGCACCGAACCGATGGCTGCCAGGAAGAGCAGCCGTGTGACCACCCACCAGATGAACGACATCTGGCTGCTGGACTCTTTACCAATGCCGACGCGCGCGCCGAAATAGACGCCGATGAAAATGGACCCCGCCATGCCGAGCAGCCCCACCAGTCCCACCACCAGCACGCGCAGCCACAGGCTGGTGGTGCCCGCGGGCAGCCAGGTGCCGCTGCCTTTGACTAACAGGAGGTCCAGTTGGGTGACGCCCACGAAAATGACGGTCAGCAGCAGCATGCGCCAGATCGGGTGATCCTGCTGCCTGGGGGGCTTCTCAACCAGCGATTCCTCTTTGGTGAAGATCACGGTGATGAGCATGGTAACGAGGTAGGTGGCCATCAGGATGATGAGTACAATCCAGAATTTTTCCTTATCCAGCAGCGGAGAAATCAGCAGCACCAGGGCGGCCGGCAGCATTTCCATCACCGACTTGATACCGGAGGCCCTGCCGCGCTGGTGTTCCTGGACCACATCCGGGATGAGACCCTGCTGACCGGCCTGGCTGATGTTGGAGGAAAATTGCAGCAGGATGATGCCGAGCAGCAGCACTGCCAGGGAGGCGGTGATACCGAAACTGGACTGGAAAAAGGTGTTCAGGGGAGAGGTTTTGAAAAAGAGCGAGGAACCCACCACGGCCAGGAAGAGAATGTTCAGCAGGGCGCCCCAGAAAATGAACGGACGCCGGCGGCCGAACTTTGAGGTACTGCGGTCGCTCAACATGCCCATCACGGGTTGGACGAACATGGCCACCGCCAGCCCGGTGACGTATACCAGGGCGGTGTAGGTGTTCTTTTTCTCCGGCGGCATGAAGGCCAGCACCAGTGCCGGCAGCAACAGCGGGCTGATGACGTTGGAAGCCATGCTCAACCCTAACTGGTAGGAATTCAGGCTCAGCAGGTCGTACCAGTGCATTTGTTTTTTCAAGGCATGCCTCCGCTTGCGGGGATTATTTCTAGAAAAAAAAATAAAGATTTGAAAAGTACAAAAAGAATCACCCTGGCTTTATGGTAGTCAGGGTGAAATGAAATGTCAAGCAGGTTTTAGGGATTCTACAGCCGGATTTACTTAAGCACCAGGATGACCACCAGTACCAATTCCGTTACCAGGCTAATGATGTTGGATTGAACAACTGATTTATCCACCACCATGGAGATGGCGCGCAAGGAGGCGATCACCGCATAGACGATGCCGAGGGTGAGGAATACTTCGCGCGTGGGCATGAGCAGAGCGGCCAGGCCCAGGGCGAGGAAAGTGCCGCCCATCACCGCGCGGATCTCGGTAGTGGCTCGCGGACTGGTGGCCTCAATGCCTGTGAAGCCTTTGATGGCGCGCGGACGGATGAGCGAATACAGCCCGGTGAACAGGGTAATAATAACAGCCAAATACTGGATGATGGTTATCAGGGTCATCATGCACCTTCATAACGTAGAGTTTTCATTATTATAGTAGAAATCACCCCGCCTTGTGACCGGTGTATAGGGATATTAAAAGGCGGTTCTTATACAACTCTTATCAAAAACACTTGACAATTGGGATAAATAAGAGTATTATTATCATAATTACACAATACATTACAGGATAAATCTGATGAGTCAACTTTACGAATTACCCGCACTGAAGTTTTCTTTTGACGCACTTGAACCTGCGATCGATGCACGCACCATGGAAATTCACCATGACAAGCATCACGCCACTTATGTAGCCAACCTTAATAAGGCATTCGAAGCCGCTTCGGAATTCTATGGCAAGCCGATCGAAGCCGTCTTACGCGACATCACCTCCATCCCCGAAGGCATCCGCACCGCTGTGCGCAACAACGGCGGTGGGCATGCGAACCACAGTTTATTCTGGGAAGTTTTGACCCCGGGTGGAAAGAGATCACCCGATGGCGCACTGCTGGTAGACCTGGAAAAGACCTTTGGCGGATTGAACGCCTTTATGGAGAAATTCTCCGCTGCAGCCGCTACCCGTTTTGGCTCCGGATGGGCGTGGCTGGTGGTAGATGGTGAAAAGAAACTGCAGGTCTATTCCACTGCCAACCAGGATAGCCCGTTGATGGAAGGGCATACTCCTATCCTCGGACTGGACGTGTGGGAACACGCCTACTACCTGAATTACCAGAATCGCAGGCCGGATTACATCAAGGCTTTCTGGTCAATGGTCAACTGGAGCTTCGTGGAAATGGAATACCAAAAAACACGGTAACACTTGAGTCCTGGCGGGAGAATCCCTCCAAACGCGTTGCAGATACCCCGGTTTGTCTCACGAGGGGGAAGCGGACAACCAAAGCAACCATCTGCAGCCAGGAGGAATCACCCGTAAGGGCAACTCAACTGCTCGATCCCCCGCATGCGCGGGGGATTTTTTTTGTAATATTAATGGAGTAAAATAACTCATCTGCAGACAACTGTTCCTGCGAGTGTTTTAAGATTCCTGTTTCACGGACCAGGCCATGTTAATAGACTATCTCCCCATTTTTATCCTTGTTGCATTAGCCCTGGTGGTGGGCATTATTGTGCTCATACTGGGGCATTTTGTTGGCCCGCACCGCCCTACCAGCCGGAAAGCAGAGCCATACGAGTCGGGCATGATCCCTTATGGACCCGGGACGCGCAAGATGCCCGTACGCTACTACCTGGTGGCCATGTTGTTTATCCTGTTTGACGTTGAGGTGATCTTCTTCCTGCCCTGGGCCGTGGCATTTAAACAACTGGGTATCTACGCCCTGGTGGAAATGTTTCTATTTGTGGTGATATTAATGGTGGGCTTCGTTTATATATGGAAGAAGGGAGCACTGGAATGGGAATAGACTCAAAGAGCGGCACCCCCGGGGTGGTCACCACCAACCTGGAAAAACTGGCCAACTGGTCGCGCACCAATTCTCTCTGGCCGATGGGTTTTGGACTGGCCTGCTGCGCCATTGAAATGATGGCAGCCCAGGCATCCAACTACGACATGAGCCGGTTTGGCATGGAACTGATGCGCTCCAGCCCGCGCCAGTCTGACCTGATGATCGTGGCCGGGCGCGTCTCCCAGAAGATGGCTCCCGTCTTGCGCAACCTGTACGACCAGATGCCGGATCCCAAGTGGGTCATCGCCATGGGTGATTGCGCTGCCTGCGGCGGTGTCTTCAACAACTATGCGGTCGTCCAGGGGGTGGATGAGATCGTACCGGTGGATGTGTACATCTCAGGCTGCCCGCCGCGCCCTGAAGGCTTGATCAACGGCGTGTTGCTCTTGTATGAAAAGATCCGCAAAGAAAAATTCGCACAGTGGAAGTAGAGGCGGATATGAATGATCTCTTAAAACCGGCAGTTGAAAAACTGCAAAAAAAATATAAGGCCCAGGTCAACGAGTTCAAGGATGAGGTGACCGTATTCATCCCGGCCGAAAAGAACACCGAAGCCGCTACGCTCCTGCGGGACGAGTTCAGTTTCGACATGCTGCCTGTGGTCACCGCGGTGGATTATTGCCCGCAGAGCCCGCGTTTCCACATGGTTTACATTTTCTATTCCACCAAAGATAAAGTCTATCTCACCATGCGCGCGTCGTTGGATGGGGATACCCCTTCGATCAAAACGATGGAGGGCGTATATCCCAGTGCCAACTGGCGAGAACGCGAGGTGTGGGACCTGTTCGGCATTACCTTTGAAGGTCATTCCGATCCCAGGCGCTTGCTCATGCCGCCCAACTGGCAGGGTCACCCCCTGCGCAAGGATTACCCCCTGGGCTACGAAGAAGTCCAGTACAGTTTCAATTTCGATGAAATTGACCTGCGAAAACCGAAGGGGGAGAGGTAATCATGCGCGAGATACAGGAATTCACCCTGGAAGAATTGAAACACAAGTTCAGCCCGCGGGCACTGACCGGAGATACGGTCGTGCTCAACATGGGCCCGCAGCACCCCAGCACGCATGGCGTGCTGCGCCTGATCGTTGAGCTGGACGGTGAGATCGTGGTCAATTGCGTGCCGGATGTGGGCTACCTGCATACCGGCATTGAAAAGAACGTGGAAAATAAGACCTACCAGAAGGCCGAAGTGATGACCGACCGCATGGATTACATGTACACCATTGGCAACAACCTGGTGTACTGCCTGGCGGTCGAAAAACTGGCGGAACTGAAGGTCCCGCCGCGTGCGGATGGCATCCGAGTCATCCTGGCGGAACTCTCGCGCATTCAGTCGCACCTTCTGTGGCTGGGGACGCACGCCATGGATATCGGCGCCATGTCGGTCTTCCTGTACTGCATGCGCGAACGCGAGATGATCCTGAACATCTTCGAGCTGATTTCGGGTCAGCGCATGATGACCACCTACATCCGCCCTGGCGGGTTGTGGCGGGATGTACCGGCTTCCTTTGAGGAAGCGGTGCGCGATTTCATCAAGGTACTGCCCGGGCGCATTGCCCAATACGAAGCCCTGTTGAACAAGAACCGCCTGTGGCAGGACCGCACCCAGGGCAAGGGCGTGATCGATACAAAAACCTGCCTGGCCTGGAATGTGACCGGTCCGGTGCTGCGCGCAACGGGCATGGCGCACGATTACCGCAAAGCCAATCCCTATTCCGGGTTCGAACAATATGACTTTGATGTGCCCACCCAAACCGGCGGAGACGTCTGGTCGCGCTACCTGGTGAAGGTGGAAGAAATGCGCCAATCACTGCGCATCGTGGAACAAGCGCTGGATAAGTTGCCCTACGGACCGGTGCGCGACAGTAACGCAAAGTATATTCCCCCGCGCCGCTCCGAAATTGGCGTGAGCATGGAAGCACTGATCCATCACTTTAAACTGTGGACGGAAGGCTTCACTCCACCAAAAGGATCGGTGTATACCGCCATCGAAAGCCCGCGCGGTGAGCAGGGCGTGTTCCTGGAATCAGACGGGACCGCCAAACCCTACCGCGTGCACTTCCGCACCCCGACCCTGCCCCTCCTCCAGGCGCTTCCACTGGTGGCGAAGGGAGCATTTGTGGCAGACCTGGTAGCTATCGTGGGCAGTTTTGATGTTGTCATGGGAGATAACGACCGGTGAACGAGCTCATAAAGAAACACTCTCATAAAGTAAACGAAATCCTGGCCAAGTATCCGCCGGATCAGAAGCAGGCAGCGGTGATGCCCCTGCTGCACCTGGTTCAGCAGGATGCCGGCTTCATCTCCCGCGAATCCATGCAGGCTGTGGCTGAGATCACCGGGGTAAGCACCACGGAAGTGGCTTCAGTAGTGGGTTTTTACACCCTTTTCCACGCAGCTCCCGAAGGCAGGATCCGCCTGCAGGTATGCACGGATGTAGCCTGCGACCTGCGTGGGGCAAAAGAATACCTGGAGAAATTGTGTGCTGCCCTGGGCATTCAACCGGGCGAGACCACACCGGACGGATTGGTAACCATCGAAGAAGTCAAGTGCCTAGCGGCTTGCGACCGGGCGCCCATGTTCCAGGCGCAAATGGGCGATGAGCTCAGTTATCACGAGAACCAGAACGTGGATAAAACGCTTGACTGGCTTTCGTCAATGACAGCCTCCTTGCGCAAACCTGAGAGCAAGCCAACGACGGCTGAGGAAGGAGGGAAACATGAGTGAGATCTTCCTGCTGCGCAACCGCCTGATCCCCGGCTTGAACCAGTTCAAGGTTTACCTTGAAAACGACGGTTTTGCTACCTGGAAAAAAGCCGTGACCAGCCTGAAACCGGAGGACATGGTCAATGAGGTTAAAGCCTCCGGCTTACGCGGACGCGGTGGCGCAGGTTTTCCAACCGGCTTGAAGTGGTCCTTCCTGCCCAATACCATCTGGCCGCATTACGTGGTGGCCAACGCGGATGAATCTGAACCGGGTACTTTTAAAGACCGCGAGTTGCTTGAGTTCAATCCCTACCAGTTCCTGGAAGGATTGATGCTGGCTTCCTATGCTGTGCGTGCCCAGGCTGCCTATATCTACTTCCGCGGTGAGTTCTGGCAGATCGCGCAAAAATTCGACGAACGCATTGCAGAGTTGACCGCTGCCGGATTGTTGGGTGACCACCTGTTCGGAACGGATTACTCGCTGCGTGTGTACACCCACCTTGGCGCCGGGGCTTATATCTGCGGCGAGGAAACTGCGCTGCTGGAATCACTGGAAGGAAAAATGGGACAGCCGCGCCTGCGCCCGCCTTTCCCTGCTGTGTACGGCCTGTTCGGCATGCCCACGGTGATCAACAACGTGGAAACGCTCACCAACCTGCCCATCATTTTCGGCAAGGGCGTGCCTTACTTCCGCAGCCAGGGCACCGAGAAAAGCCCCGGAACCAAGATCTTCAGCCTCTCGGGCAGGGTGAACAAACCCGGTAATTATGAACTACCTTTGGGTACTACCTTCCGTGAACTGATCTACACCCACGGTGAAGGCATACTTAACGGCGCGAAGATCAAAGCCATCATGCCCGCCGGCGCATCTTCTGCGCTCATCCCTGCCACCGAGGCTGCCCTGGACACCCCCATGGATTACGAATCCGTTCCAACCCTGGGATGTGCCCTGGGTTCGGCTTCGGTCATGATCCTGGACGAGACCACAAACGCCAGCGACCTGGTAAATGACACCGTCCACTTCTTCGCCCATGAATCCTGCGGCAAGTGCACTCCCTGCCGTGAAGGTACCTTCTGGATGAGCCGCATTGTTGACCGTATTGCGTCGGGCAAGGGCAAGAAGGAAGATATCGACCTGCTTGAAAGCGTGGCTGGACAGATCCAGAACAAGTGCCTGTGCGCATTGGGTGAGTTTTCAATCGTGGCTGTACAGTCGGCGATTAAAAATTTCAGGGCTGACTTTGATGCCCGCGTGGAGAGTTAAGCGGATGGATAAATTAGTCACTCTAAAGATTGACGGTCGCAGCGTCACGGTTCCCGCGGGAACCATGATCGTGGATGCTGCCAAGGAACTGGGCATTGTGATCCCGGTCTTTTGCTACCATCCCAAGCTCAAACCCGCCGGGATGTGCCGTGTGTGCCTGGTGGACGTGGGACGACCACAGATGGACCGCGCCACCGGTGCGCCAGTTCTGAATGAGGACGGCACGCCAAAAATTGCATTCGGTCCCAAGCTGGAAACAGCCTGCACCACGCCCGTTTCCGAAGGGATGGTGGTGTGGGGCGCAACCGAAAAGGTGATGGAAGCGCGCAAAGACGTACTTGAAATGCTGCTCACTTCCCACCCGCTGGACTGCCCGGTGTGCGACAAGGGCGGCGAGTGCCCCCTGCAGAACCTGACCATGAAGTTTGGCCCAGGCGAAAGCCGCTTCAAGTTCGATGAGAAGAAACACCTGGCCAAGCGCGTACCCCTGGGTGAGCTTATTCTTTTAGACCGCGAGCGCTGCATCCAGTGTGGGCGCTGCGTGCGCTTCCAGGAGCAGTTGGCCGACGACCCGGTGATCGGGTTCTACAACCGCGGACGATCCATCCAGATCACCACCTTCTCGACCCCCGGCTTCGATTCGATCTTCTCCGGTAATACCACGGATATATGCCCGGTAGGCGCACTGACCACCAGCGATTTCCGCTTTGGGGCGCGCGCCTGGGAAATGAAGGAAAAACCCTCCATCTGCACCCAGTGTCCGGTGGGCTGCAATATCATGTATAACATACGGCGCGAAGCGAAGAGCAGCGGCCGCATGGTCATCAAGCGCGTCATGCCGCGCCAGAACGAGGAAGTGAACGAGATTTGGATCTGCGACAAAGGGCGCTTCACTTACCACTACGCCGAAAGCCCCGAACGGCTGACCTCTCCCCTCATCCGTCGTGATGGAGAGCTTGTTCAGGTTGGTTGGGAAGAAGCTGTGTCATACGCGGCAGATAAGGTGAAGGCGGCCGGCTCCAGCCTGGCAGTCATCGCCAGCGGGCGTTTGAGCAACGAAGACCTGTTTACCCTGAAGACCTTCTCCAACCGGATCAACGGTAAGGCTATCCTGCACACCACCATCAGCGGCGGGGATTGGGTATCACGCTGTGGCCTGACCCCGGGCTCCAACCTGGGTGAACTGGGTGGGAATGATACCATCCTGGTGTTCGCCTCCGACCTGCATGAGGAAGCCCCCCTGTGGTGGCTGCGTGTGAAAACAGCCGCGGAACGCGGAGCTTGCCTGATTGTGGTTAACCCGCGCAAGACGCGCCTGGACAAATACGCCTGCCATACCCTGCGCTATGTATATGGCGAGGAGGGCAAAGCGCTGCAAGAGATCACTTCCAGCAGCGGCGAGATCGCCAGCGCCGTGAAGGAAGCCGAGAACCTGGTCATTTTCTACGGAAGTGAAGGGTTGGGACTGGCGCAATCCGCTTACGTGGCCGAGAGCCTGGCTGGCGTGCTGCAATCCGGCGGGCGCGTGGGCAAGCCCAACAACGGTTTGGTGGCAGTCTGGCAAAAGGGCAACGACCAGGGAGCCTGGGAGCTGGGTTTCCGCACGGATGAGAAATTGCAGGAGACCATCAGCGCAGCCATGGGCGTGTATATCGCCGGGGCTGACCCGGCCAGCGAGGATCCGCAGCTAAAGATCGCGCTGCAGCGCGCCGGTTTCGTTATCGTCCAGGACCTGTTCCTGACCGAGACCGCTAAACTGGCGGATGTAGTCCTGCCCGCCCGGGCGGTGATGGAACGCGAAGGCACGGCTGTGAACGGCGAGCGCCGACTGCAGCACTACCTGCCGGCCATCCCTGCTCCGGTTGGTACCAGGGCTGACCATGAGATCACCTCTGCCATTGCCCAGGCTGCCGGGTTGGACCTGCTGGAAATCTCGGTGGAATCGATATTTGAACGCATGACCGCTGAGCCAGGTGTTTTCGAAGGTATTACCCTGATGCAGCTTGGCGAAGTAAAAGAACAACGACCTTCCATCGGCAGGAACTGGAAATACTATGGAGGCACCAGTTACGATAATCATCACGGTCTGGGGTTGGTGCTGCCTCTCAATACTGAAGTGCCCCTGTTGACGGCTAAAAAAGCCGTTCCAGTTACGGAAGTGATCGCCGGCAGGTTGCTGGCAGTGCCGGTCACGCGGCTGTATGACCGCGGAGGAACCGTGACCGCATCTGATATGCTCAAAGAACGCATTAGCAGCGGTGTGGTGAGTCTGCATCCAGAGGACGCCGGGAAGTTGGGCGCGAATACCGGAGACCGCGTGGTGTTGAAGTTCGCTGAACGCGAGTTGGAATGTGGACTTGAACTCAACCCGGACCAGCCGAGCGGGGTTGCCCTGGTGGTGCGCAGTATGGGCGCCATGCTGGCAGCGCCGGCAGAGGTGGCGGTGGTTGTGAAGACCGCGGCGAAAGACTCATAGGCGAGGAGATAACGATGACATTTGGATTAGTCCTTGAATGGGGCATCAAATCACTGGTTGTCATCCTGGCAATGACGGTCGGTTTTGCCTATGTGACCCTTTATGAGCGGCGCGCGCTGGCCAGGCTGCAAAACCGCATCGGTCCCAACCGGGCTGGTCCGCAGGGTCTGTTACAGCCAATCGCGGATGCATTCAAATTGATATTTAAAGAAGAACTGCTGCCCGCCAAAGCGGATAAACTCATCTTCATTATGGCTCCCGTTATCACGGTGATTCCCGCCCTGATCATCACCGGGGCCATCCCCTGGGGCCCGCCCATCACATTGTTCGGACGCGAGATCACCCTCTCGGTGGCGGACATCAACATCGGCGCGTTGTACATCCTGATGGTCACGTCCATTTCCGTTTACGGCATCACCCTGGCCGGCTGGTCTTCGAATAATAAATACGCCACCATGGGCAGCCTGCGCGCCACAGCGCAAATGATCAGTTATGAGCTGGCCATGGGGCTTTCCTTCATCGGACCCATCCTGCTGGCGAGCTCCATGAGCATGACCGACATTGTCAACGCGCAAAAGAATTTATGGTTCGTGGTTCTCCAGCCGCTGGGCGCGATCATCTACTTTATCTCCGCTATTGCGGAAATCAACCGATCCCCGTTCGACATGCCCGAGGCGGAACAGGAACTGGTGGCGGGTTACCATATCGAGTATTCCAGCATGAAGTTCGCACTCTTCTTCATGGCGGAATATATCAAGATGATCGCCATCAGCATGATCGGGGCTTCGCTCTTCCTGGGCGGGTTCTGGGGACCTTTCGTCGCCAAACTGCCCTGGCTGGGTCCCAT
>Ga0116171_10005560_pt1 | contig 11052 bp, 8 predicted proteins | sample AD_JPNHW2_MetaG_FD_89798 | JGI IMG/M metagenome (GOLD analysis project Ga0116171, IMG submission 89798) | Active sludge microbial communities of municipal wastewater-treating anaerobic digesters from Japan - AD_JPNHW2_MetaG | ecosystem: Engineered > Bioreactor > Anaerobic > Digestate | place...
CCTCGAAGACAATGAAGATGTCAGCGATTATTATACTAATTTAATCTAAAGCCAGACTATGGCTAATGTTAAAATTATTTTAGGGATTGACCCGGGTATTGCCGATACTGGTTATGGCATTATTAGAGCTGAAGGCAGTAAATTAGTATGTCTCGGATACGGCTCTATTAAAACTAGCCCCAATCTTGATTTAGTTACTCGTTTAGAAATTCTTCATCACGATCTTGATAAGATAATAAAAAAATATAAACCTGATTATGCCGCAATTGAGCAACTTTTTTTCAATAAAAATGTGCGAACAGCCTTGATTGTTGGCCAGGCTCGCGGGGTTGCGCTCTTAACTCTCAAACAAAATAAATTAGCTATTTTTGATTTTACCCCGTCTCAAGTTAAGTCGGCAGTTTCGTCGTACGGACAAGCCTCAAAACTTCAAGTGCAAAAGATGGTTAAACTTATCCTTAATTTAAAAGAATTGCCTCAACCCGATGATGCGGCCGATGCTTTGGCAATTGCTATTTGTGGTTTAAATTGTCAGCTATGTCAAAAAAATTAAAAATTGTTCAAATTGCTTCCGAAGTTGCGCCGTTTTCCAAAACCGGTGGTCTTGGTGATGTAGCGCGTAGTTTGCCTAAAGCTTTAACCAGGTTAGGACACGAAGTGATCTTAATTTCTCCTTTGTATGGCCGTTCAATCGATAAAAAAGAATATAAACTGGAGTTGGTTTTTGAAAATATCGAGATTCGCTTAAACTCTCAAGAAAAAGTTAAGGTAAATTATTGGCGCGGTCATTTAATGAAAGACTTGCCGATTTATTTTATAGAAAATAAGAAGTTTTTTTCCAAACATAAAAAAATATACGGCTCAACTAAAGAAAACGCTCGTTTTCTCGTCTTTAATGTGGCCGCTTTAAAACTATTATCTTTACTTAAATTTGAGGCCGACATTATCCATTGTCATGATTGGCAAACCGGTTTAATCCCGTATTATTTAAAAACTGATTTTCGTTATTCTAAAACTTTAAAGAAAGCCAAAACAGTTTTTACAATTCATAATCTTATTTTTCAGTTGGGCCATAATTGGTGGGAAATACCACCCGCTCGAAAAGATTACGGTCGCGGTAAAATTCCACATCTAAGCGATCCTCGTTTAGAAGATATTAATTTTGCTAAGCGTGCGCTTTTATCGGCTGATGTTATCAACACCGTCAGCGAAAAATACCGCGAAGAAATAATGACTAAAAAGTTTGGCCAAGATCTTCATCGAATTTTGAAAAACCGTGAGAATAGATTATTCGGTATTATTAATGGCATTGATTACCATACCTATAATCCGGAGCGCGATAAAGATTTGTATCGTCGCTATTCTTTGGATAAGTTAAGTGCTAAATCGGATAATAAAAAGTTTTTACAAAAGAAAATTGGCTTGCCGGTTGATACAGATATCCCGATTTTATGTACAACCTCGCGCGTTACTTTTCAAAAAGGCTTTAATTTGATTTTGAAAATAATTGACGCTCTTCTGAAACTGGATATTCAGTTGGTTTTTATGGGTGATGGCAATAAAGAATATATTCAGCCGATTAAAAAAATTCAGAAGAAACATAAAAATAAATTAATTTGGTTACCCTTCGATCAAAAAAAAGAGAATTTGCTTTATGCCGCCTCGGATTTATTCTTGCTTCCTTCAAATCACGAACCTTGCGGCATCAATCAGCTAATTGCGATGCGCTACGGTTGCATCCCTTTAGTTAGGGCGATTGGCGGCCTATATGATACGGTTGAAAATTTTAATCCCGCTACCGGCAAAGGAACTGGTTTTACTTTTAAGAGCCAGGACGAGATGCTTTTTTATACAACGATTATCCGCGCTCTAGAAAATTATAAACATAAAAAAGTTTGGGAGAGTTTAGTAAAACGAGCTATGAAACAGTCAACCAGCTGGGAAATCCCGGCTAGAAAATATGTTGAATTGTATAAGAAAGTAATCAAGGATTAATTTAAAATCATTTATGATTTGGATAAATTTTTTGCATTTTTATCAGCCGGCCAATACCGAGTTCTATAATATCCGCAAAGCGCTTGATAAAAGCTATTGGCGTCTTTTGCGTTTAGTTGAAGAACACCCCGATTTACGTTTTACTTTTAATATCAGCGCCTGTCTCTTAGAACGCTTGGAAGAGGGAAATGAAAAAGCGTTTTTGGAACATTTAAAATTTTTGGTTAAGAAGGGAAGAATTGAACTAACCGGCTCCGCTTATTATCATGGGTTCTTGCCTTTACTCCCGGAAAAAGAAGTTGTGCGCCAGATTAAAGAAAATGAAAAAAAACTGAAAAGTATTTTTGGAAAAAATTTTAAACCAACCGGATTTTTTTTACCGGAAATGGCCTACTCTATTAATGTTGCTAAAATTGTTAAACGGCTTGGTTATCAGTGGATTATTTTAGATGAAATGTCCGGCAACAAGCCGAAAGAAAAAGTTGATATTAATAATTTTTATATCGATGAAGCTAGCGGTCTAAAAGTGATTTTTAGAAATCGGGAAATTTCCAGTGCTTATCCGCCTGATAAAATACTTCCTCGAGTAAAAGAAAAAACAATTTTGTTTACGGCGACTGACGCTGAGTTATATGGCTTGCGCCATGAAGATCCGACTGGCGAGATGGAAAAAATTGTTAAACAAAAAGATTTGAAGACTTTGACTATTTCTTCTTATTTTAAAAAACTCGAGAGAAAGAAAGCGAAAAAAATAAAAATTTTGGCTTCTTCTTGGGAATCAAGCGAGGCGGAAATAAAGTCCGGAAAAGCTTATGCGCTTTGGGAGGATAAAAATAACAAGATTCAAGTTGGTCTCTGGAAATTAGCTAAACTAGCCCTTGATTTGGAAACAAAGTATAAAAAAGATAAAAATTATTATTGGTATCGCTGGCATTTAGCTAGAGGTTTAGCAAGCTGTACTTTTTGGTGGGCCAGTTCTCGCGATTTTTCCAAGTCGTATGGACCTTATGCTTGGAGTCCGGATGATATTGAAAGAGGTTTGGAGGATTTAGTTCGCAGTGTGCGTTCTCTTAATGATCCAAAAACAAAAAATAAAAAATTAGAAGCCGAAAAATATTATTTAAAGATAAAAAAATTAATTTGGGAGACACATTGGAAAAAACACTGGCAGAAAAAATATGAATAAAATTTTAAAGTTATTAGACGAAGAATTTGCGTTGAATTATTTGAGGGAAAAAGCTTTGCCGCTTTATTCGGCTTTTAAAGAAATTAAAAAAGTTGAGATTAAACCGTATAAAAAAATGGTTTGGGAAACAACTTATCATGTAGTGATCGGTTTTGATGTTTATTTTGTAAATCATGAAAATAAAATAAAAAAAATTTCGCTTGTTTGCTCGGCGCATAGCGATGAACCGAGAGAAAACGTTTATATTGCGCTTCAATATCTTTGGAGGAAAAAGTTTAATGGCCACGGAATAGATTTACCGCGTCCTTTATTTTTTTCTGAAGAATTTAATGGCACTTTTTACCGAGCGATTAATGGGGAAAATTTACTTTACTACATTAAAAATAAAGATTTTAAAACCGTTGAAAAAATTGTCATTGAAACCGCCGAACTTTTCGCTAGACTGCATTCTTTAGAGGCGGGAACCGAAGCAAACTTTAATCCGATTAATTCAAGAATTAGAACAGTTATCCCCGGGGTTGATATGATTTTCAAAGAAATGACGGCTCGTTATGGTGATAAATATTGTCCGTATTTAAAAACCGTTTATGATTATTTTATTACTCAGGAAAATAAATTTTTTGATTCCGGCGCGCCTTTAAAATTAATTCATGGCGACGCTCATCCGGAAAATATTATTAAAACATCAGAAAATAGAATCGGTCTGATTGATTTTACGGATTTATGTTTAAGTGATTTTGCTCGAGACTTGGGCGCCTTCATGCAGCAGATAGAATATAAAATAACTACCAAGGCGGGAAACGCAGAATTTGCCGAGAAAATGAAAAACTTATTTCTCCATACTTATTTAGTGGCCGCCGGTATAGAAATGGATAAAAATTTACAAGCTCGAATTGATCTTTATTATAACTTTACCGCGATTCGAACCTCGACTTATTTGTTTTTGAAATTTGGGCACAGCGAGGAAAGGGCGGAAGAACTGCTTACTCGGGTAAAAAATAATTTAAACCTATGATAAAAATTGCCCATCTCCATGTTTGGGATAAAAAAAACAAAGGCGATTATGCTATTGTTTTGGCGGTTCAAGAGCTGCTGAAAAAACAATTTCCTGAATGTAAAATAACTGATTTCCCAATTAATCTTTTAAAAGATGGAAAACTTAGCGACGCTAAAAAAATAAACCAAAACAATTTTGTTATTATTGGCGGTGGCGGGATTTTTTATTCTTATTTTCTTCCTTATAATCAAGAATTTATTAAAGCTATCAGTATCCCGATGGCCATTTTTGGAGCCGGGTATATTAAGGAAATCGATGCTCCCGAATTAAGTTTAGCGGCCGCAACCAGCGTTGCTTATTTAGCTAAGCAAGCTAAGTTTGTTGGCGTTCGCGATAACAACACAAAAAAGTTTTTAGTGAAATATGGAGTCAAGACTAATAAAATTGAAGTAGTCGGAGACCCGGCGGCCTTGTTATCGGAAACGAAACCAGCCAAATTAATTATTAATAATAAAAAAACATCTTTAAAAATTGGCTTGAATTTAAATTATTCCGGCTGGTTAGGGTTCGGGAAGTGGCATAATGATATTCTAAAGGCTTACCGTGAAGTAGCGGAATATTTTCAGAAAAATTATGATGCGCAAATTTATTATTTAAAACATCATCCGGGAGAAAACAAGATATATCCGGAGTTAAAAATAAAAAATCTTAAGTTGGTTGACTTGAAGCCGGTTGAACAGAAATATATTTACGGCGAACTCGATTTGATTGTCGGCATGATGCTGCACGTTGGTGTTATGGCGTTTGGTGCCGGCACCCCAGAAATTAGCGTTGCTTATGATTTAAGAAATCATAGTTTTGCCGAGTTTATCGGGCACAAGGAGTTAGTCGTTGATTTACCAACCTTAAAAAGTGGCGAGTTATTGAAAAGAGTTAAAATGTTATACGCCAAAAAAGAGAAATATCAAAAAGAATTTTTGAAAATAAAAGAAGAAATTAAGAATAAGCAAATAAAATTTTTAAGTAAGTTATCTTAAACATATGACAAGCGAAGCAGGCTCTTTGCCCCATTCAAAAATTACCGGTCTTTTTCCGGTCGTAGCCGCCTTAATCGGCAATGCCATTGTTTGTGTCGCAAAATTTATCGGATTTTTTATTACCGGATCGGGGTCGCTTTTTTCTGAAGCTATCCATAGTTTTGCCGACACCTCAAATCAGTTTCTACTAGTTATCGGTGTTCGCCGTTCCAGTATGGGGCCAGACGCAAAATATAATTATGGCCACGGCAAAGAACGTTATATTTGGGCTTTGATTTCCGCTTGTGGCATTTTCTTTATTGGTTGCGGTGTTACCGTCTACCACGGGATTACCGCTCTGATTCATCAGGAAGAAATTCACTATAGTTATTGGGCCTTAGTTATTTTGGCTATTTCTTTCGCTATTGAGTTCACAACTTTTTTAATTGCCGTTCGTGAAGTTCGCGGCCATATTATCAGAAAAAGTAAACATCATAATTTTAAGAAGGCTCTCGCTAATGCCGACCCCTCAACCTTAGCGGTTTTATATGAAGACGGTTTGGCGGTTATCGGGATTGTGCTTGCGCTTATTGGCTTAGGCTTATCATATTTTACGGGACAGATTTTCTGGGATGCGGCCGCTTCAATTTTAATCGGCTTGTTGCTCGGAGTAATGGCGATATTTTTAATCGCCAAAAACAGAAACTACTTGATTACCAAATCTATCCCTAAAGAGATTGAAGAAATTGTTATGGATATTTTTAATAGCGACCCGACAATTGAAAAGGTTTTAGACTTTAAGTCAGCTATTTTAGATGTTGATAAATATCTCATTAAATGTGATGTTGAATTTAACGCCTCGGCTTTAATGAAAGAAATGTCCCAGCATCATTTTTTTGAAAACGAATATGGCGATGCCAAAGAGAGCTATGAAAATTTTATGAAATTTTCCGTTGAATTTTTAGATAGAGTCCCTCGTTTGGTAGGGAAGAAGATTGATGACATCGAAAGAAAAATTCGCGCCGAAGTCCCTCAAGCGGTGTTTATTGATATTGAAATCAACTAAAAAGGCGATTTTTCTGTGGTTTATGTGTTTATTATGATATAATAATATATTATTAAAATTCGATTTTAAAATATGTCTCGAAAGAAAAAAAATAATAATCCCATGGATTATATAAATCTACCGCAGATAGAGCTTGATGATAGAGCGAAGCGCAGTATTCTTATTGTTGGTTTGATTGTTCTGGGCCTTGTTAGTTTACTGGGCTTGTTTAACCTGGCCGGACATTTTGGCGAGTTTATTTCTAAGTGGTTAACTTTAATTTTTGGTTATGGCAAATGGTTAGTGCCTTTAATTATACTTTATTGGGCTTTAATTTTGATTAAGAAAGCTAAAAAGCCTTTGAAGTTTACTGATTATTTAGGTTTAGGATTATTGTTTATTTCTTATCAGACCTTGTTTCACTTCTTCTATGATATCCAAAACTGGGAGAACCAAGTTCAGCTTGGCTTCGGCGGCGGCTACATCGGTTTTTGGTTGAGCCAGTTATTTAATTATATCTTTGGTTTCTGGGGCGGCGTTCTTGTTCTGTTCGCTCTTCTTTTAATTTCCTTAGTTTTAGTATTTAATACTTCACTTTCCAGAATTATCGGTGAGGAAAGTCCTTTTGCGAAAGTGATTATCCCATTTGGTTTATTCTTTAAAAATTTATTTTCTAGCAAAGAGCCGAAAGATAATGATGGGCGTAAATTTGTGGCTGAAGCAAAGGAAGAAATACTAAATGCCTGGAAGAAAAAAGATGTAAAAATTAGTGAAGCTATCGTCGAAGAAGATGAAGATGATAAAAGTAAAGATGAAGCTGAAGGATTAAATTTAGCTAAAGCTAAGGCGCAAGCGAATAAGCCAAAAGTCCAGGAAAAAATTACCTGGCCAAAGCGATCGGTTAAAATTGATTTACCCTTTGAATTATTGAATAATAAATTTTCTAAAGCGATTGGCGGTGATACGGAAGCTAATTCTTTAAAGATTCAGAAAACTTTAGAGAAATTCGGTATCGATGTGGAAATGGGTGAAACCAAGGTTGGCCCAACAGTTACTCAGTATGCTTTTCGTCCGGCAGAGGGTGTAAAATTATCTCGCATTACTACTTTAAGCAATGATATATCACTTTCTCTCGCCGCCTATCCAATTAGAATTGAAGCGCCTATTCCAGGGAAGTCCTTAGTCGGAATTGAGGTCCCGAATAAAGCTAAGGCGATTGTTGGCTTGCGGGAAATTTTAGAAGATCAGGCTTTTAAAGAAAGAAAGAATAATTTATTTGTTGTTCTCGGTAAAGATGTTTCCGGCACGGCTTGGCTTTATGATATTACCAAAATGCCTCACCTGCTTGTGGCCGGCGCAACTAATTCCGGTAAGTCGGTTTGCTTGAATGCAATTATTGTCAGTTTGTTATATCAAAATAATCCGGATGATTTGCGTTTTATTATGGTTGATCCAAAACGGGTTGAACTTCCGGCATACAACGGTATCCCTCATTTGTTAACCCCGGTTATTACTGATGTAAATAAAACTATTAATGCTTTGAAGTGGTGTTTGAACGAGATGGAAAGGCGTTATGAAGTTTTAAGCAAGGCCGGTAAAAGAAATATTCAATCGTACAATCAAATTGCAACCGAAAAAATGCCTTACATTGTTTTTATTATTGATGAATTGGCTGACTTTATGATGGGTAGCGGCAAAGAAATGGAGGCGGCGATTATTCGTTTGGCACAAATGTCTCGTGCTATCGGTATCCATTTAATTTTAGCTACTCAAAGACCTAGCGTTGATGTTATTACCGGTTTGATCAAAGCTAATATCCCAACTCGCATTGCCTTTTCCGTCGCCTCGCTTGTCGATTCAAAAACTATTTTAGATTCAAGCGGTGCCGAAAAGCTATTGGGCCAGGGCGATATGTTGTTTATGACGGCCGAATTTGCTAAGCCGAAAAGAATTCAGGGCGCTTATTTAAGCGATAGCGAAATTAATGACGTTGTAAATTATATTAAAGATAAATGCGGTCCGGCTGAATATTTAGAAGGTGTTACTGATAGGCAAAAAGTTGGTGGTACGGCCGGTGTTGGCCTTGACGGTACTCATGGTGATGAAGATGAATTATTTGAAGCGGCTAAAGAATTAATTGTTAAGGCCGGGAAAGCCTCAACTTCAATGCTTCAACGTCGTTTATCTATCGGTTATGGTCGAGCAGCTAAAATTTTAGATATGCTTGAAGATGCGGGAATTATTGGCCCGTCTAATGGCGCTAAACCGCGCGAGGTGATGATTAGCCAAGAACAATACGAATCAATGAGTACAGAAGTTATTAGCGGCATTCCGGTTCACGATAGAGCGACGGCGAAACGACCCGATAGTTATTTGGCTGGCGATGAAGGTAATGATGATACTTTGGTCTTTAAGAGCGATTCTAAAAAAGACAATGAAGAAGCTGAAGAGGAGGAAGAGGAATCGGAAGAGGAAACAGAGGGAGAGCCGGAAGCGGCCGAAGAGGAAATCCCCGAGGAAGTTTTAGAAGATGTTGAAGAGGAATTAACTATAAGCCCAGAAGAAGAGGGGGAAATTATTGAAGACGAGGATGAAATTTTAGAAGAAATCCATGAAGAACATAAAGAAAAGAAAGCTAAGCCCGCAGTCAGCAGTAAGGCCTTTGAAGAGGATGATGAGATGTTTTTTGCAAAATAATAAATAATATATTATTATTATATTAATGATATGTGTGTAACAACTTGGTTACTTTTACGTATTATTAAGTATCACTAGTCGAGAAGAGGTAAATTTTAAAAAAATTATCTTTTTCTAGCGACTTAAACACATTTAGAAAAAATTACAACAAAACTACCCCTCGGAATCGGGGTAGTTTTTGTTTATTGACAAAAATTAGAATATCTGCTATTATTTATAATTAAGAACTGTACCTTGAAAAAGGATTAGCGTGAGATAATTGTTTAGTCCGATAGTATATCTAGCGAATTTAACAATTATCTCAAATTACTAATTTTAAAAAAACAAAAACAAAAAATGAAAAAGGTTAGTCTCTTTTTAGTATTATTAGCAGGTTTAATTTGTAGTTCGTTTGCTTCGGCAGCGACTAAAACTCCTAAGGTTGATTTAAAACCTAGGAATGCTCATATCGAAACTTCTGTCGATCCGAATTCCGGGCATAACGTAAGCTTTCTCTACGTGTCAGTTCAGAACAGCGGCCCTAATGATTTTAATGGTGCTTTTACTATCACCGCATCTAATGGAAACAGCCCCAGAAAGCAAACATTTACCGGGGAGATAAACGCCGGAGGCGTCGCCGTTATCAGTATTGTTGGTAGTCAGACCTCAGATCCTTATTCAATATTCATCGATTCTGATGATAATGTTAAGGAAACAAATGAAGACAATAATTATTTGTTATTCAATCGCGATGAAGCGCAGATTGGAATAATGAGCGGCTGGTCCATTCTTGATGTCCAGGAAAGTAATGATACCTTGTACGTTCTTCCGGGAGAATACTTTTACTCCCAGTTCAACTTGAATGAATTCAATGGCGCTAAATCAATTATCGGTATTGATTATTCTATTTATAGTTATAATTTTGCCGATGACACTGATATTGATTTTGATATTCAACGTTTTTCAGAAAACAATTACAGTGATGGGTCGTATTCTTATAAAGGAATACCTTATTACCGTAATTATTATCATGATTCTCATCTTTCTAAAACAACGTTTACTTGGATGGCTAATAACACGACTTCGGCTTTAAATTATTGGTGGTTAGGCAGTTTTTCTGGTGAAAACAGTTCCCCAGTAGTTGGAGAGGTAAAAAGTATTTTTATGAATGTAAATGTTGCTTTATCGACATATGCAACTACTGCGATTAGCGCCACTTCAAGTAGATCTATTGGTTTGAGCCGAATGCTTAAGACTGTGGATAGAATCCGTTGCGATGTTAATGGTGATGGCATAGTCGATCAATCTGACTTGGATATCATGATGGAGGTTGTAAGTAATGGATTATATAATCCATGCCAGCCGACTCCTAATATCTACACAGAAAGCGGACTAAATTATGGCGCTGGAATCATATTATTTAACATGCCAGATTTTGTTTCTAATTGTCTCTTGAATATTTGGTTACATGACCAAAATGATCCTTTAGTCCAAGGTTTAGGAATCGGTAAGTTAATGTCTGATCGTTATAGCAATAAAAGCCAGATAGCGGTTAAAAAAGTAAAAAATACCTTTTCGGTTTCCGATACTGAACTCACAATCGATGCTCCCGAGGCAACGTTATATAACGTTACGGCCGTCGATAATAATGGAGGAATTTTCCAAAAAACTGGAAAAATTGGTGAAAAAATTAATATTACTGATCCAACTTTAACTTATAACGTTGAAACAGTTAAATTAGTTGGTTCATCAACAACCGCGATTAACGAAGTGTTATCTACTAATCTACCCGCCTCTGTTTATCATAATTTAGCCACTAGTGAATTAATGGTAAAAGGTTCTGGGACGGTTAATGTTTACAATTTAAGTGGACAAAATATTTGTTCCAGTAAACTGATTAGTGATGAGCAGTTAAACATTTCGACAAGTAATTGGTCAAATGGTGTTTATCTGGTACAAGTCATTTCAAAAACCGGAAAAACAAAAACAACAAAAATAATGAAATAACTTTTAAAAAAGGTTAAAGCTTGAGCCCTTGGTATTACTGGGGGCTTTTTTATTTCTTTTAAACTTTGTTATAATAAGCTATATGTTATTAGAAAAAATAAAAAAACTTATTCCTCGTAAATTTTTTAAA
>Ga0116171_10005561_pt1 | contig 11051 bp, 7 predicted proteins | sample AD_JPNHW2_MetaG_FD_89798 | JGI IMG/M metagenome (GOLD analysis project Ga0116171, IMG submission 89798) | Active sludge microbial communities of municipal wastewater-treating anaerobic digesters from Japan - AD_JPNHW2_MetaG | ecosystem: Engineered > Bioreactor > Anaerobic > Digestate | place...
GCAGGTATGGAATATAAAAAACTGAATGTCCGTTTTAATTATTATTCGGAGCAGGATTTGAAAAACCAGCCTTTACTTCAGGAGTTAACCGAAGGGGAAAAACAATTACTTGCCAATGTGGGCGACAGCGCTCAACTGGCTGTAGTTCCCAACATTGACAGCGTAGAATTTTCAAGCACATACGTGATGTATAAACTGGTTGATACTACAGTAAATTCTATCACATATGATTCTGTATTTGTCTATTCCACCAATTCCGATAGCGCTTTCTACAGGCTTGGGTTTTCATATGTTGGTCCGGGAAAAGGAAACTATATCCTGATACAAAGCGCTGCCAATGGAAGGGTTTTTAAATGGGTGGCTCCGCAAAACGGGAGCCTGTCGGGAGATTACGAACCGGTTACATTGCTGATTGCACCTAAAAAAATGCAGATGTTTACATTGGGGGTTGACTACAATATTGGAAAAACGTCAAAACTAACCGTTGAATCGGCCATGAGTGATAACAATAAAAATTTGTTTTCCACACTTAACAAAGCCGATGATAAGGGATATGCCATAAAAGCAACCATCAGCAACAATATTCCCTTTGCAAAAAAAAGCAACAATGAGTGGAAGTTCATTGCTGATATTTCCAATGAATGGGTAAGTAAGAATTTCTCTCCTGTTGAACAATATCGTCCGGTTGAATTTTCAAGGGATTGGAATATCTTAAATGCCGGCAGTTCGGATGAAAATATCCTTGGAATAAAAACAGGCGCCATGAACAAGAAAAACCAGTTTGTAACATACCAGTTTAAATACTATTCACATGGTAATAACTACAAGGGGTTGCAACATATGCTGGATTTGGCTGAAGATTATAAGAATTTCTTTCTGACCTTTAATGGTAGCTTTTTAAAAACATATGCAAACACCAATAAAACAACTTATATAAAACAAAAAGCGCAACTGGTAAAAAAATTCAAATGGTTTTCAATGGGAGTCAGGGAAGAGCAGGAACATGATGTTTTCGGCCTTAATGCAACGGATTCCATTTTGGGAAACAGTTTTGCTTTTAATATTTACGAAGCATTTCTCAGCAGCCCCGACTCTTCTAAAAACAAGTTTAAAATTGGATATAAAAAACGTTATGATTACCTCCCATTTAATAATGAATTAAAACTTGCCACAAACGCTGATGACTTCAATATCAATGTTGAACTAACAAAAAATCCGAAGAATACACTTAAAATCAGCGCTGCATACCGCATACTCAAGGTCCCCGATACGACTATCAGCCATCAGATTCCGGATAATTTATTAATAGGAAGAATAGAATATTATACCAGTATTTTAAAAAAAGTCATTACCTCGACAACCTATTACGAAATTGGCTCGGGCATGGAGGAAAAAAAAGAATATTCATATGTTGAAGTTGCAGCAGGGCAGGGAACCTATGTCTGGACAGATTACAATGGCGATAATGTTAAACAACTGAACGAATTTGACGTTTTTATTTTCAAAGATCAGGCAAATTATATACGGGTTTATACTCCCACATATAATTACATTAAAACATATTCAAACCAGTTCAGTGAAGCTATAAATATCGATCCCGGCAATATATGGAAAAACAAAAAAGGGTTCAGAAAATTCATTTCCCGGTTTTCGTTAATGTCATCTTATATGGTTAGTCATAAAAGCACGAGTACCAATTTATTACAAGCTTATAATCCTTTTGTATTCAACTTAAATGATTCGTCACTTTTATCAAGTAATACGAATTTTAAATCGGTACTTTTTTTCAACAAAAGCCACCCGAAATTTGCAGCCGAAATATCTTACCTGCTGAACCGTTCAAAAAACTTGTTGATTAATGGATTTGAAGCCCGTTCGCAGCAATCATACGGAATTAAACTGCGATGGAATGTTACCCGGAAATTTTATACCAACATTGAATTTAACAATGGAGTAAAGATTTATGCATCCGAATATTTTTCATCAAAAAATTATAATTTGTCATACTGGGAACTTGAACCTGAGTTCATTTACCAACCCGGTAATAAATTCAGGATTAGCTTCACATATAAATATTCTGATAAACATAACACTACCGTTTCGCCTAATGAACGGGCACGAAGTCATAACTTCGGCCTTGAAAGCAAGTACAATTTCCCCGGGAAAGGAACTTTACAGGTAAAAATAAATTATATAAATATTGAATATAACGCTCATGATAATACATCACTTGCCTACGAGATGCTAAGCGGGCTTAAAAAGGGGCAAAACATCACCTGGGGATTATCGTTTCAAAGAAACCTGGGCAATAATCTTCAATTGGATTTAGTTTATGACGGTCGTAAAACGGGAACAAACAAAATAATTCATGTGGGAAGTGTCCAGATAAGAGCATATTTTTAAGGTATAACCGCTTTTCTATAAGAATTCTATCCTTCATTAAGGATAGAGCGCGAATGGTCATTTATTATTTTTTGCAATCCTGTTTGTAAGTAATAGTTATAGTATTCTCCTTCTTTGAATCCTCGGTCGAAAATCCTATTTTTTCGATGACTTTAACAAGATTTTCCCTGTTGGTTTTACCTTCAACGTATTTAATAGTAACAATTTTACTATCAAGATCTGCATTAACATTAATTACACCATCTGTCTTTATCAGTGCCTGCTCAACCAGCATTTTACCCGTTGGGCAATGAAACTCCGTTTTAATTTTTTCCATTTTAACAATTTGATCAACCTGACAAAAAACACAAGAATTAAAACAAAGAAATAATATAAAAAATATCACTTGCCTTATCATGTTTTTTAATTGTTTAAATGCTGATTTTTTTAAACGATTTAACTCATAACAAATATACGAAATTTTAGCAAATAAAACAATAATATTTATAACTATTTTATTTTTATTAACATTTTCCCATAAACTTAAATAATTAACAATTTGGCTCAAAGTCCGGCAATCATTTTCTTTCAAACAAAACGCCACAAATGTCTATTATCCCAATTTTTGGATAATTTTCTCTCAGTGTTTCTCTGCAAACCACGATAGCGGTCTCTGTGAATCTATGCGTAACAACAAGTTAAAGAGTTGCACAGAGTGCCACGGAGAATACACAGAGTACTGTTGAGACAGCTTCAACATTTTCTAAGCAGGGATAAACCTAACAAAACCAATAGCTCGTATACACCTATTTCTTAATTTGAGTTAATTAAAATACGGCGCCTGGAGACCAAACCATGATGTATAAAAAAAGGCGTAATATACTTACGCCTTTTTCTTCAATATTTATACTTTATTTCAAGAGAGAGCTACTACTTATTTGGGTGCGGTTTATTTGAAGTAGCATTGAAACTCCCCTTTGTGTCTTCTGTGGTATAACCTACATTTTCAATTGCCCTTACCAGATTTTCTCTATTGGTTTTGCCTTCAACGTAAGTTACCGTAACAATTTTACTATCAAGATCGGCAACAACACTTGTGACGCCATTGTCCTGAATCAGCGCTTTTTCAATAAGAGCTTTGCCTGCAGGGCAATGAAATCCGGTTTTAATTTTTTCAACTTTAACAATTTGATTTGATTGGCCATAAACACTACATGCAACACATATAAGTATTACCAAGGCAAATACATTCAAAATTTGTTTTTTCATAAATTAAATGCTTTTGTGCTTACTTTAATTAATTATTAATTGCCAAAACAAATTTAAAACTTTATTTTTTATTAACAATAAAAAAATTACTTTTTTTATATATTTTACCCTGCCATATGCGATTTGTATTCAAAAGGCAGTTATTCTAAATCAAAAAGCCTGTTTCTCAAAGAAACATAAAAGAGGCTCTCGTATAAGTCAAAATTTCTGTCTGTTTAGCCTTAGTGAACCTAAGAAGGACTTTTTTAGACATCCTCCTCCTATTCATTGTAACGGCACCTTATTTATTCTGAGGGTTGTCGTGAGAACAGGCTTTATTAATAGTTGTTCCCGGTTTGGTGTCCTCGGTTGTATACCCAATAGTTTCAATAGCTTTCACCAGTTTTTCCCTGTTTGTTTTACCATCAATATATTTAATGGTTACAATTTTTGTTTCGACATCGGCCACAACACTGACAACGCCATCTACTTTCATCATTTCCTTTTCAATAAGAGCTTTACCGTTTGGGCAATGAAATCCGGTTTTAATTTTTTCAACTTTTTCAACCTGATTCGACTGACCATAGGCATTGCCCAGAAAACAAACAAGCATGGCCAATAAGAATAACTTTACAATTTGTTTTTTCATATTATATATTTATTTTGATTAAAATTATTTTTCAAGAATAAAAGTGGATGTTCCAATAACATTATTTTCGGCAAATATATCAACTGTATATGTTCCTGGTACCAGTTCTTTATTTTTATTCCAGTACAAGCAAATATCAAGGGCTTTGTTTTTGTAATCAATTTGCTCTTTTGCCGAATACTGTAGTTTGCTCCCATTATAATCAAATGAAAACTCATCACCGGAGCCTTGTGCTAGAATGTTACCACTTGGTTCCGCAACCCTGAGATAAACTGTTTTGCTTCCCGCTGTAGCAATTGCGTTCTCACCAATAGTAAAACAAACACGTACTTTCTCCGCTTTTTTAGCCTTTTGCGTTGGGATTTCTTTAACCTTATTCCTGATAAATATTCCATCAGAATTAATATCATATGTGGTAAGGGCAGATCCTTTATTTACTGTTTCGGACAATTGCTTATTTTCGGATGTGAGTTGAGTGTTTTCGTTGGTGGTTGAATCAAGAGATGTTTTAATGTGAAAATTTTCTTCAACCAATTCCTTGTTTTGCTTTTTTAACTCCTCAATTTGTTGCTCATACTCTTTCAGGCGGCTTTCCATTGATGCTACCTGCTTTTTAAATTTTGCAACAGACCCTTCCGAATTCCTTATCTTTTCCAAGAGTTTTTCCACATGCGCTTTTTCCTCATTAAACATTGAGGTCAGTTGCTCATTATCTTTCGATAACTGTTCATATTCCTTTTTCAGATTCTCAAGTTTGGTGATTACTTCGGCCTTTTCCTCATTTACCTTAACAATTGTGTCATTTTTTTCGGTGATCGTTTTACGGCTGCTAATAAGCTGCCAGGTTAAAATACCGCAGGCAATTAATAATACAATAGACAAATACATGAAAAAGTTGGGCTTTTTCTGCACGGGTTCAATGTTGTTTGCATCCATTTTTTTAAATTTTATTTTAATATTTTATTATTTAAGGGTCAATTGCGCCTGACCAATATCTTTTCCATCCATAAAGACGGCAATATGATAAGTTCCCACAACAATGCGGTCTGTTTTTTCATAGTATAAAGTCACATTAATCGGGCTTCCTTTGTAATATACCTGTTCTTTTAAGGAATACATAATTTGATTTCCGTCGTATTCAAATGATTGACCATCGTTCAGAATAGCATTATCCGGCCGGGCAATACGAACAAATACGTCTTTCAGTCCGTCCGTAACCAATGGGTTCCTTGCCAATGTAAAAGATATTTTAATTTTCTCCACCCTTTTTGCTTTATCCTCAATCTCCTCCTTTTTTCCGCCCTGCCTGAAACGTATTCCGGTAACAGTAATAGACTGGGCCTGCAAATAAGCGGCATTGTTTATCTGTTCCTTCAAAGCATCGCGGTCTTTTGCAATTAACTGGCTTTTACTTTGTTCCTCCTTAATATTGTCCTGCATGCTTTTAACCTCGGTTTTCAAATTTTCATTTTCCTTTAGCAGTTTATCAATCTGTGCGACATAATCCTGGGTAATACCGCGTAAATAATCCAGTTTACGCTGAATCTGGCGCTTCCCGGCATTGCTTTCGATAAGCTTTTGAATTTCATCGGCCTGAGCCTGAATAGTGCTATCCTTAACCGACAGCTCCTGTGTTAAGTTTCCATACTCGGTGCGAATTTTTTCATGTTCAGTCAACAGGGAGTCTAATTCACTCTGCATCGCCTGACGTTCAGTAGCAGCCTTTTCTTTTTCAATAATAAAAGTATTTACTTTTGAACGAGCCGTAATAAGAAGAATAAGAAGTGCAAGAATTATTGCAGCCTCAATGCCAATAATAATTTTATATTTAGTTGTTTTTGTATTATTTTCGCCTGCATTATCCATCATAAGAAATTTTTACAAATATAGATTTTTTATTGTTAAGCGTTATAAAGAAACCATTCAAAAATTAACGGTCAGGTGTCATATTTATTTGATTTTTTTTCATTGTTTTTTCCGCGTATATGTCTCTCCTGTGGTAATAATCTTTTCAGACACGAAGAGGTTTTGTGTACCTATTGCCTTCACCAACTACCCAAAACAAGCTTCAGTTCACAGGAAGACAATCCTGTTTTCAGGAATTTCTGGGGAAGGACAAACATCAGTCATGCAACCTCAATGTATTTTTTCGCAAAGGGTGGAAAAGTCCAGCATTTGTTGCACCTACTGAAATATAAAGGTAAAAAGGAAATTGGCGAATATATCGGCAAAATATATGGCGAAGATTTAAAAAAATCTCTTTTTTATAGCGATATAGATGTAATCATTCCGGTTCCATTACATCCTCGTCGAAAAAGAAAACGGGGTTATAACCAAAGTGAAATTTTTGCTAAAGGCCTCAGCGAATCCCTTGTTAAACCCTATGATACCAGAACGCTGATCCGGACTTACGCTTCTGAGACGCAAACAAAAAAATCCCGCTTCAGAAGATGGGAAAACGTAAAAGAAATCTTTGACCTTAAGGATCACCAGCATCTTATAAATAAACATATCCTGCTGGTTGACGATGTTGTAACAACGGGTGCAACTCTTGAAGCCTGCGCATCAATGTTGTTGAAAATTCCAGGTGTAAAAGTCAGCATTGCTACTATCGCCTGCGCAATTCGCTGATTATAGTTTTGTTGCCAACACGGCGGTTTTCTTGAAATGGTTCACTTTTCCCTGCATATCTAACATTTCAACATATACAATATACACTCCGACATTGGCTTTTAAATTTTTCTCTGTTATTCCATCCCAGGAGTAGACATTTTCTTCCGACATCAGTTGATTCTTAACCAAATATTTTATCAACCTGCCTTTTGAGTCATAAACTGTTATGTTCAACATTTTGCCAGGCGTTTCACTCTTGCAGCGAATATTCAAAACGTCATTATAACCATCGTTATCGGGAGAAAAAATCTCAGGATCAATTGTAACACTGCCATCTTGGTCAACATCGGCCATGAATTGTGAGTTTTGGTACGCCGGGGTTGCATAACCAACAGGTTCGGAAGCCGAATGCCAATTCGTGATATCGCTGGCAGAACGGTCATAACTCACACGTTCGAGGGAAACCCCATCTGTAGAATTTAATAAAGGAAAATGCATATCGGAGGTATAATGCATGGCATCAACAACCAGATTGGTAAATGTGGCAAGAATGACATCTCCGGCATCATTATTTAAAGAAGGAAATGATTCCATATCTATAAAATTGTATGGATTAGGCGTATTATACTGGCTTTTCACAGCTTCCGGATCTGTTGTAAGCACGGTATAAAACCCGGGCAGACTAAGAAAATTTTCAGAAGTTATCGATGCAGAATCAGTCAGCGACAAAAGGCTCAGATCGGCAAAGTCTAAAACTTTATTCGAGCGATTATAAATCTCCACAAAATCAGCACCGCCTTCTTTAGGATCGGCTAATACTTCATTGATTACAAGGTCTGCCGAATCGGGTAATTCGGGAATTCCAAACCTTACAGTTTGATTGACTGCTGACTTATTTCCGGAACAATCAAAAATACTGTCAGTTACCGAAAGCGTATATAAAATGTTATGTTGAAGCGGCGCTGCAAAAACCAACTCTATACATTTATTTTCAGGTAATATCAGCTTAACAGAATCAGGGTTTCCTATACCATTATCTACTATGTATTTTGTCTTTATATAAACTGACGCCTTGTCAAAGAGTGGTTCATTATAATAGATTTTAACACGGCTTGAATCTTCCGGTTTCCGGCTGGCCGAGGCCCTTACCAGTAAAGGAGGATTTAAGTCGGGATGACTGCCATTTACCGAGTTCACCCTGCCGGGCGTGCCTCCGCTGGGATCTGCCGATGCCTTCCAGTTTGCTTTTTCTCCACAGGGATTTGATGGATCTATCTGCTCAAGCGACCAGCCCCCGTCATCTTTAGTCGTATTCTGATACCAACTATCTGTATATGATATAAAATGTATTATTCTCCCGTTTTCATTTGCTAAAGCGATAGAAGTCCCGGTATTTGACAGAGAAAGTGATGAAAGCCCTATGACAGGAGCATTATTTACATAATTCATCAATAACGGTATGGCAGCATCAGCCGATACAATAACATACCCATTCGGACTTATGGTAGAATCAGGCAGGGTTTTAATAGTAGTACCGATTGTAAGTGTCCAATTGCCTAATTTAATAGGGATTTGTGTTCTGTTATACAACTCCAGGTATTCAAAATCCGGAAGCCCTTTGGGCGGTTCGGGGTCTGCCATAATTTCATTTATGACAACATCAAAAGGCATTTCATAATACCTCGAAAACACTAAAGTATCTTTGACCATTGCATTACCTGATATATCCTTTACATTGCCAATCTCAAGTGAATATACCACCCCTTGAGTAAAAGGCAGAGAATATGTTAAATGCACCAACCCCTTATCTGCCCCATCAAGTATGGCTGTTTGCGGGTTTCCTACCCCTAAAACATTATAGTTTGTTACATTCTCTGAAGTCACCTGATCAACATCTTCAGAAAATGACACATCAATAATAGTTAATGTTGAATCAAGATCGACCGATTGAACTACAGGGGGGATTGTATCGTAAACAACCGGCCCCACATAAAAATCATCAAAATAATACTGATTATATCTTGAATCTGTTTTATAACGGCAGTATACACCGAGAAAAGATGTTGTCGTGAAAGTATTGTCGGAAAAAGCACTTCCTTCCGAAACATAATTTAGCCCTGTCCCTGTAACATCTGAAAAAACATTCCAGTTTCCGGTTGAATCATGTGTTATTTTTATTCTGGTACTGATATTACCAGGAAAAGCCGTCATTCCTGTAAATAACAATGTGGATGTGTTCCCTGATTGTTTATAAAACCTGATATAATCTGATGTGGTTTGCCCCATTTCAATATAATATCCCTCCAGATTATAACGAACATCAGCACTGTCTGAAACCAGATAAACCCGGAACACGTTGTCTGATGTAGGGTTAAAACTCAGGTTTACCAGAAAACTCCACTCGGTATTATTAATCATCGAATTGGGTGTCGACATAAAAATAGTATCTCCCAAAGTATTTCCATTAGCATGGGGACCATTACTCTGAAGCGCCTGATTACTTACCATGAAGTAAACATCATTGCCGGACCAGGTGGGATTGGAAGTGAAGTTTCCATCAGAAAAATTGTCAGTTACCTGTGCCAGAGCACATAAAGGTAATAGAAAAAGAATAAAAAATAGTTTTTTCATAAAAGCAAAATATGGACTAAATTATAAAAAAAAACCATCCCTTAATCAAAGGATGGTTTTTTATATAAAAAATGTGTTCTAATGAGAAAGTATTGTCACTGTACCATGATAATTTGTTTCTTCAACACAACCCCGTGCATCGCCATAGTTTACAGTTAACACATAAAAATAAACGCCATCAGCATCCTTAAGTCCATCCCATAAATTACTGTCATCCTCACCATAATGATCCGATTCGTAAATCTTCTTCCCCCAGCGATTATATATTTTCATGTTGCTGCCCGGAAAGTTTTCTAATCCCTTAACTTCAAATTTATCGTTATGGCCATCACCGTTAGGTGTTATAACATTATATACTTCGAGGTCGCAATTTTTTGCAGTTACCACCCGTGAATCGTTGACCGATGAGCAGCCGGTAACAGTAACACTTATAGTATATGACACACCCGGAGTTAAACAGCCAAGGTCTACATTACGGGTAGTTTGTCCGGTTAAAGTAGTGGCGGGATCGGATGCCCACAAATAGGTGTAAGGATACTGATCAAGGTAATTATTTGCATCACGTACCCTGGTGGTAAAATAATTAAAACTGCAGATAGTTGTGTCTGTACCTATTTCAATGGTTGGTTCGGGAATAATTGTTACATTTCTGGATCCGACAGATTCACAGTTATATCCAAACTCTTCAGCTACTGTTACGGAATAATTTCCTGTGGTATTCGCTGTAATTTCCTGTGTATGCTGGTTTGTTGACCAATTATACTGGAAAGTACCTCCGGCATTACCCGCATCAAGCTGGAACGGAACTGTACTGCAGGTATCCGCTCCCAGGGCAACTGGCGTTGGTTGTGTCAACACCTTAATAAAAATAGTATCCTCAGATGCACATACCACCGAATTACTGGCATTGTAATTTTCCATCCTTACAAAATAGTATCCTGTTGAAGAAACCGGTTGTATGGAATCGGTACTTCCGGTTGACCAACTATATGAATCAGCGGGACCGGGATATAAAGTATAGCTCAAATTATTGCCGCAAAGAATAGTATCGGAGCCAAGATTTGCCTGAGGTGTTTGAATAACATTAATTGTAAATGTAGTATCGTAGGTACAACCAAAGCCATCCCAAACAGTAGCTTGATAAGTTAAATATCCGCTTGAAGACGGCACAATGATAGCGGTACTGTCAGATGTCTTAGAAACGCCATCTCCGCTCCATGTAATAGAATCAATAGGTACCACATATGACCATCCGCCAGGAATCAGTGCCGGGTTTAATTGTAAGCCCCATGAAAAGATATAACCGTTGTCTGCTCCCAGATGGTCAGTAACTTTAATCTTCCAGGTTCCATTTAATGGGCAACCGATAACATTCCACGCCCCTTCTGCCTGGTAAGTTCCGGCATTTGCCTGATACACGGTATTTATACTAACCTGGCCTATTGGATCTGTGTAAGGATTAACCTGTGACCAGTTGGCCATAGCATCAATATATCCATTAGTGGAAGTTGGTGAAAAACAGTAATCA